>SNQW01000300.1_pt1 | contig 15406 bp, 19 predicted proteins | sample 2580511 | NCBI WGS metagenome assembly SNQW01 (sample SAMN10953775, study PRJNA522744) | food fermentation metagenome | isolation source: 8-hour incubation of native-enriched microbial consortia from nixtamalized... | place: Mexico | collected 2017-09-24 | reverse complement strand
ATACACATCTGATTTGATAAATCGACAAATTCTTGTGGTGAGAGATAAGAAAAGAAGGAGGGGCGGTGGGCGGGAGCGGTTGGAAAAATAACTATGAAAATAAAAGAAACCACTCAAAGAATTTATTATCATATCCCACTTTTCCTCAATTCGGTCTATCCCTTTCATTTTTGACCAAAGGAAAATAAAAATGTGAATAGCAAGCCCTATAAGTAAATACATCACAAGCACACCACAGCCAAAAATAAATAAAACATCTATGATCCAGTACTACCCCCATCATGAGGCGATTACCCTTTCTTTATTCTATCCTGTTAGTCGCTATACGTGAGAGAACCAGGAGAGAAGCAGTAAGCGCAATAACCCCTCCACTAATAAACAAACAAGATATATAACTACTATACTTGACATCTCTTTTGCCTAACCTCTCCTTATGAGTAATATGAAGGGCTTCTGCTACAATTTTTTTTACATCTTCCGGCGCATCCTTACTAACATTTCTTGCATACCTTTCCCTCCTAAAACAAAAAAGCACCATTGCAGACAGACGTATCCTGTCTTACAACGGTGCTTCCATTATTAATTATCACTATAGAGTTAAAAATCCGAAGTGAATATAGGAAAATTATTCTTGTATATTCGTATACTACGCCCTAGATTATGTTGAGGGATTGAGCGCTTAGGGTACGGCTTGTTGAGCATTAGTACTCGTTAGTTTAGTAAAAGTCAAGTGCCGCTTGAATTACTTATAATTCGGCATCAGTAACCATACGTTCACTTTTCTAAAAATATCTAAAAATCTTAAGACACTTCTTACAATATTCATAATTTGGCTTTCTATCATGCGAACCCTTAAGGAGACTCCTGGAAGGTTTCCATGAAATTGCTGTTTCGTGCTTACAAAAAGCAGAAACAACTGCATTAATGAATCGATCTTCAATAAATCTATCCTCAACTGTTTCAACAAATCTTCTAAGAGGGACGGATTTTTTACAACTGTCCTCTATTCGTTCATTCTCCATACTCTTTTTCCACCTATAAGCTAAGTTCTTCTCTATTATCAGCAGTATCTCTTAAAAATTTTGCATTCTCTGCATAGTTCACAAGTTCGGTATCATGTCTAAAAGATTTTGCTTCAAATCTAAGCTTTCAATCACTTTTATAACCGCATTTATTCCTTTATTTTTTTGCGCTTTTTCCCAAAATAATTTCTGCCATTTTTATAGCATATTCTTGAGTATCAAAATCCTCATAATTACTTAATACCGCAATAGTCAAACGTTCTTCTGGGAAACGCATAAAGTGTGAACTGTAGCCAGCCCAAAGTCCTGAATGTTCCAAGTAATGACAATCAAAATCTTCGCCAATAGACAAGCCAAAAGCATAATCTTCATTGTCAATAATCGTCTCTCCAGTTGGAGAAATTTTCGGACCTATTTCACTCATTCTTTTAACAAGGTCTTTCCCACCAACAGTACCTGTAGTGAGGTTTTGCCCCCATTTTACTAAGTCCTCAACATTCGTATGAACGGCTCCATCTCCAGTATGTTCCCAAGGGCTTTCAAATATTTCATATGCCCCTTGCTTATTCTTCAAGTAGCTACGAGCAACTGGAAAATTGGTAGGATAGCGATCCACAATTGCTGTGTCGTTCATGTTTAAAGGTTCAAAAATACGCTCCTTCGAAAATTCACGAAGGCTTTTTCCACTCGCTTTTTCAACTACTAAAGATAATAAAAAGTATCCTGTATTACTGTACTCAAATTTTGTTCCGACTGGAAATTTTGCAATTTGATGATTTTTAAGGTGTTCTAGCGATTCTTCCACAGTTAATTTATCAGTCTCTTTAATATTCGCTGCTTCAGCCAATTCCATATAATCAACTAATCCACCAGTGTGATGAATTAGATGTCTTAGTGTCACAGGTTCAGCATATGCTCCAAGAGAAGGTACATACTTTAAAATTGAATCATCTAGACTCAATTTACCTTCTTGCTCTAGTAGTAAAATTGCAAACGCTGTGAATTGTTTAGAGACGGATGCAAGATTAAAAATTGTTTTTGTCGTTATCGGTAGGTTTTTTTCTATCGAATCTAAACCAACTGCCCCTTTATAAGTTACGCCATCGTCAAAACTCGCAATATAAGCACAACCGGGTTCATTTGGAGAGAACTTATTAAATAATTGTTTAATCGCTGCATGTGTTGTTTGATTGTATGTACTATTCATATTACCTTTTGGCTGTTGATTTTCATTTTTTGTTGAATTAGAAGAAGAATGACTTTGTTCAGTATTTTGATTATTTTTGTCCGAAGAAGGGGAACATGCTGATAAAATTAACGAAGACGACAACATAAGCGACACAGTGGATGTAACAATACTTTTTTTGTTCAAAGTGAAAAACTCCTCTTAAAAAAATAGGTGAGCGTTTTGCAAAATAGCAAATTTCACCTAAGGTGAAAAACGTCAACTCTAACAGAATGTCATTTCCCTTCATTTTTAAGGTTTCTTTGACAGAAAGTCATTAAAGGGCATATGGGCAGAATTTTTCTGTTTTCTTTTTTAGACACAAAATACTCCTTAGATCACTCCGTATTTAATGAACTTGGCAACCACCTCTCCGTATTTTTCGGGTACCTCCATGTGCGGGGTATGTCCCGTTTCCTTGAAAACAATCTTTTTCCTTGATGGAACTTTATCATATTCCTGAATATGCCTTTCGCATGTCACAGGATCGAATTCTCCAACAATGAGTAACGAAGGGTGTGTCAGGCTAGCTAATTGTGGAATGAGTGGTTTAAACATGCGCCCTTCCTCACGTAACTTCTCCAAATGATACTCAGTGCCTTCCCACAATTGTTCCCACTCCATCTCTGTATAAAGCGAATCGTCAGTAATGACTGGGTTCGGCGAATAGATTTTATCCCTTTCATCTTCTAATAATTCACTTAGTCGTATATAATGATCAAAGAGTTCCTCTGAACAATGTGAGCCAACTGACAACGCTTCGCATTCTTGTGCTCGTTCGTAGTCACCTTTTTTATAAAATAATGAAGCTGTCCGTTTCAACAGATTTCGAGATGTCCATTCAAAATGAAATGTCGGACATTCAAAAATAATTTTTGAAATAGCCTTGGGATAGGCAGCTGCATACAGTAAAGCCAAATAACCACCAAAAGAATGTCCGATAACGTTCCACTCTTTTATCCTCAGTTGAAATCTCAATTCTTCGCAATCATCAATCAAATCCTGTAAGACAAACGGTTCATCTTCTGCTATTTTCTCCGAACGCAGTACACCGCGTTGGTCTACTGCTATAATACGCATCTCTTTTGAGAGTCTTTTTGCCTGATGGTAAACAAAATCATAACAACTTTCGCCAGGACCACCGTGTAAAAACAACACTGCAGGAGAACTTTCTTCACCAAATATTTCAACATGTATTTTTTTATTTTTATTATAGAATGGATAAATCATTGCCCATCAATTCCCCCTGGTTTTCGTTCTTTTCTATTCTTGAGCTCTCATCGATACAATTAAGTCTTACGTTAATTTTACTTTATCACCAGTAACAGTAGACTATGAATGGACTTGTTCCATGGTTTCATCATCTAATTGAAAAAATTAGAAATGGGCGAGAACTTGATGTTCCCGCCATTTTATACAAAGGATAGAGATTGGTTTAAAAGCTTCTTAGTTTTCAGCAACCCGCTTTTTAAATGAAGCTCGATATTCTTCAATATAGCCCAACAAATCTTCTCGTAGATGTATGAGCCATTCAGGATCGTCTGGGGCTTCTTGAATATCTACCGTTCGTAATAATGTCGCAAACGTTACAATATTATGCATCCTCATAAACCATTTCAAATCTTTTAATAAGCTCATATCCAGCTCTGTTTCTTGTGTATATCCTCTAATAAAAGCCTGTACGAACTGATTTTCCAGGTCAACATCGTACTCTGATAATTCCCTCAAAGAATAGGCGATATCAGCTACATACCAATGATTAACACAATCATCAAAATCGAGTATGCTTACTTTTTCGTTTTGCCAGCATAGATTATCTAATTCAAAATCATAATGAATTAACCCGAAAGTTTGTTCTGAAACCAGCTTTTGCTCCGCCCATTTCGTAACAAGCTCCCATTCCTTTTGTACGAATGGTTCTTGAGTAGTCAGCATTGTGTTTACAGAGTTCAGTTGCTCTTGCCAACTGGGGCGGCCGCGACGATAAGTTTCGGGCATCCTTTTTAAGTTCGCATGCAATTGACCCAATGTGCGCCCCCAGATGAAATAATGTTCTTCATTGATATCCTCTATATCGTACTGTTCCCCCTGAAGTGCTTCGAATACTACTGCATAAAATGTTCCAATTTCTGTCTCAACTACCTCGATATATTTGTTATTCAATGAGGGAACAGGCTGGGCTGTATGAATCGGTTGATCACGGAGATAGTGCAGAATCTCGATTTCTGCTTCTATCGTTTGCAGTTTTCTTTCGCAAGAATCGCTAAACCTTAAGAAATGCTTCTTTCCCTCCTTGTGGAAAACAAATACGAAGTTTGCGCTGGATCTAAAGTAATAAACTGAATCATGGTCATATCCCCATCGTTCAAGTATTTTTTCTGCTACAGGGCTCTGCCATTCATCGTTCACTGTGGCAACAACTTTTTTCATGGTACTAAGTTTCATCATGAGTACGATACCTCTTTCTATACTTGGTTTTATTTGTGACGTTTATGTTTCATTTTTCGACTTATATATCTCTCGAATTGTTTTTTCTTTTCGTCTAATCTTTGTAGCTCAGCGATTTGTTTTTTATAACTCTCGAGTCGTTCACCGCTAATCCATTCATTTTGAAACGCTTGTTTTACAGCACATCCTGGCTCTTTATCATGTCGACAATCTTGATACCTACATCCATTTGCGATTTCCCTTATGTCATTGAAACTTTGTTCAAGTACCTTTTCTTCCCCCCATAGCTGCACTTCACGTAAGCCAGGTGTATCTATAATTGTATACCCGGTGGGGTGAATCATAAGTTCCGCACTCGTTGTTGTATGTCGACCTTTCCCAGTAGCCGTACTAATTGTCTGTTTCTTTTGCTTTGCTTCTCCTAGCAAAGCATTTGTTATTGTAGATTTTCCAACTCCAGACGAACCGAGGAAAACAACTGTTTTTCCGGGTTGTAAATAGGGGCATAAGGCATCCATATTTATATTTTTCTCAACACTTATTGCAAGGATCGGTATGTTTATCGCAATATCTCTCACATGATTTACAAAATCACTCACATTATCACAAAGGTCGGTTTTGTTTAAAATAACTACAGGCTGAGAACCGCTATTGTAGACTAAGGTGATAAATCTTTCTATCCTCCGAAGATCAAAATCTTGATCGAGACCGCTTACGATGAATGAGGTGTCTATATTTGCTGCGATGACTTGTTCCTCCGTTGTTCCACCTTCGATAATCCCGTTACTCATTCGTCGTCCACCCGAAATGGGGAGTTTCCTTACAAAGCAATTTTTTCTTGGCATCACCGCATGGATGATTGCTTCGTTGCTATTTTCAATATGTCTAAAAACAACCCAATCTCCTACTACTGGAAAATGTTTTTTTAGATAGGCATGATATCTAAATTTTCCAGCTACCTTTGCTGTAAGAAACTGACCTTCGAAATAGAGTTGATAACTATGACCATGCTTTGTTACTACCCTGGCAGGAAGGAGTCCTTTTTCTTTGTAGTTCTGATAGTGCTGCTCAAAAAATGTGTTCCATCCCATTACTTGTTGTGCGTTCATTCGTTTACCTCCATGTAGTACGTATACTTGTAAAAACTGTGATTTGTCATTACAATTTCGTTCCCTCATGTAGGCAAAATAAAAGAGCCAAGGCGGTTACAGACCTATGGCTCTACATGCAAAAATAAACATAAAAAAGCCAAGGCTTTAGTTGCCTTGGCTCATTAATTGGACATATTTATCCAAGCTCCAATTATATGAGTGAGGGGCAACGAAATGTAATTTTATCGGATATATTTAACAATTTTTCCATTTTGCCACTCCCTTTCGAATTATAGTAAATTCATTGTACCTTAATATTGGGGGAAAATGCAAATATAATTTGTTATTTTTTCTAAATGCCGGAATGTGTGGGAAGCATTAATAATTGACAAATAACACAACCTAGAGCTTCCACGCTTCTTTCAATAATCGAATTCCTGTATTAATCTCAGTTTCTGATACCCCCCCAAATCCTAGTAAGATTCTACAACCTAAGCTTCCTATTGTCCCGTTATAATATATTGATAATGGATAAACCTTTACGCCAACATTCATTGCAGTATTGATTAACTCATCTTCCTCCATACTGTTTTTTACTTCCAAAACAATATGAAGTCCCGATTTTTCACCGATTATATTTACTTTTTCTCCTAAATAATTCTTAACGGCTAACATTAAGGTACTATGTTTTTTACGGTAAAGAGTTCTCATTTTATTTAAATGACTTTGCCAAAGTCCATTCTCCATAAAACGATATAGAGTATCCTGATGAAGACGAGAAACCGTTTGCTTATAAATAGTAAAGTGCTCCTGGTATTTTTTCATAAGTGAAGATGGTAAAACCATATAGCTAATACGTATAGATGGAATCAAAGACTTCGAAAATGTACCTAAATACACAACATTTTCCTTTGTATCAAGCCCTTGTAAGGAAGGAATTGGCTTCCCTTTATACCGATATTCACCGTCATAGTCATCTTCAATAATATAACCGTTCTTTTCTTCTGCCCATTTTAACAAATCCATTCTTCTTGAAATGGGCATTATCATCCCATAAGGAAATTGATGAGACGGTGTTACATAAACAACATTGGCATTTGTATTTTTTAATTGGTTTATATTTATCCCATCTTCATCGAGAGGAATTGAAACTGTATGGACTCCTAGATCCTGTAAAGTCATTCTCGTTCTATGGAAACCAGGATTCTCAAGTGCATAGATATGTTCTTTACCAATTAACATACACAATAATCCAATAAGTACCTGAGTACCTGCACCAATAATGATTTGTTCAGCAGAGCATCTAACACCTCTAGAAGCAAAAAGATAGGCTGCAATTTGTTCCCGAAGAAGCAGCTCCCCTTGAGGATTTCCATTATAAAATAATTCTCCTTGATCCTCGTATAAAGATTGAATGGTTAGTTTTCTCCATATAGCATACGGAAAGTGTTCTAAATCAACCTTGCCAGAATTGAAATCAATCTTGGCATTTACTTGTACTTGCTTGCTCTTTGACTCCAATTTTTCAAAATCTCTTTGGTTAAAGATTATGTCGTTATCAAAGGTTGTAACAAATAATCCTTTTCGAGGTTTGCTTTCTATATAACCCTCCGCACATAATTGCTCGTAAGCTGATTGAATAGTGTTTAAGCTTAATCCAAGGTAGTTCGATAAATTACGTTTTGACGGTAATTTTTCTTTTGGTTTTATTCTTCCCGATAAAATTTCCTGTTTTATGTAATTGGCTAGTTGTATGTACAATGGTTTACCATTTTTATTATCCAAAACTGGTGTTATTTCAATCATATTTCTTCTCCATAGTCATTCTGGCACCTTTAAAACTCTCGTATCTGGCACTTTAGATTATACCAGATTGTGTTTTAATAGTAGTGGAGAAACTTTATAAGGAGATGAACAGAAATGATTAATCAAAAAGCAATTTTAATAAAGGAATTGAAAAACGAGAAGGAATGGAAGGAAGCCTATCCAGTGATGAAACAATTGAGGAGCCATTTGGATGAAGATCAATTCCTTCAATTAATTCAAGAAGCTGCACAAAAGGAAGATTATAAAATGGCTGCTTTATATGAAAATGAAAAAATGGTAGCAGTAACAGGTTTTATGCCTATGATCACTTTATACAATGGAAGGTTCATTTGGGTTTGTGATTTAGTTACAGATTCAAATAATCGCTCGAAAGGATATGGTGAAGCACTTCTAAATTATGTACATAATTGGTCAAAGGAAAATGGCTATGATATCGTCTCGCTCTCATCAGGATTACAACGAATAGATGCTCATCGTTTTTATGAAAATAAGATGGAATATGACAAGGTTAGCTATGTTTTTTTAAAAAGACTTTAATTGCCCCGTTGTATAAAAGGTACATTTTACGCAACGAAAATTTAGGATACATGAAAATAAAAAAGAGAGGAAAAATACTCTCTCCTCTCTTTTTAATTGTATTTAATTTTGTACATTCTGACAGTCAACATACTTGCTATTACCAGTTCGATCCACCAGAACCGATATTCGAATAATAAAGTGGTAAACTACCCATTGAACTTATCGTACCCGTTAGTTCAGCGCCGCCCCTTCTCCCTATCTAGGATGCTGACTGCGCAACAATCCATCAGTCCATCTCTCTCCAAAATTGTTCTGGATTCTCAATATCCATATCAATATATTTGCATACAATCTCTTCAAGCCCGATCGGTGCATCAATATCAACGATATGCCATGGATTCATATCTGGTGGACCAAAGCTAACCTTCAGTTTCTTTTCCGATACATCAAATATCATACTTCTAAGTGTCCCCATTCCATTTGAATAAAAATGGCAGCATGGACCATATGGATACCGAGTGGACAATAATTTCCTTATCTTTTCATCATTGATATATGGCGCATCTCGCAATAATGAATTCCACACGGAAGAATAGCGCATTTCGGAATGCCAAAAATGATGTTCATCAAATTCTTTCATTTCATGGCTCACATAATGATTTGTGGCAACCAATAAACCACCAACTGGTTTCCTCACAGAAATTCTATTTTTGTCTACTGAAAAACTTGCTACCTCAAAAATAGAAGCATTATTAGCAGCATCCGCTACCAAAAAATTCGTATTCGTACATAACGGTATTTCTTCAAGCAAACATTGCGCTTCATAAACATCTTTACAGCGATCTAAAATTGCACGAATGGCGACCCAGAACTCACATCCATTCCCATCAAGTGGCTTTAAGTAGGCAGTACTGGACATTGAAACGACGAGTCCATATTCATTCATCCCATCCATTCTTCCCGCATTTTGTAACGAAAAACCCATATGCTTTGGTTTTCCTGTTACCCGGGTAATGCATAAACTTCTTTCATCCCTTACAAAATATTCATAGCTCCTTCCCACATAAAAATGCCCATCGCTCGTGTTTGAAGGAAGCACTGCAAATTGACAGCAATTATGGGAATTGTAATATGAATTCGCATAGCATATTATTTTTTCCGGCTCTGTGCCTACTTCATCAGCAAATCCTTGTATTTCATCCACAAAACCGGGACATATTTTGTCAATCAACATCATTCTCTTATGAGCAGTTGCTGCAGATATATAATCCTTCCCTTCCATTGGTCTAATAAAATAAGGAATATCATCCGGATAGTTCTCTTTTAATGTAATCGCCCGCTGTTTACCCACTTCATAATTGCTTCCTTCAGCCACATGAACATCAAAAATCATTGGTTCTTTCTTTTCGTTATTTTCCATATTCACAACCCCTTTCTCATATAAAAATTACTGGTCAAGATGGCTTCCATCTTCGTCGTAATCCTAACATATTAAAAAAATTAGGTCTATTGGATTATGGATTATAGAAGAAAAAATATTGGCCGATGTTATTCAACGCTTCTCCCTTCAGGAAGCTTTTACTCGTGCATTTCAGCAAATGTTTTCTATCACGCCGGGACAATTTCGCAAGCAAACTGATATGAAAGACACTTTGTTCCGGGCAATGGAGAAGAAGACATTGGACAAAGTTAGGCTACGGCATTTACACAACGGAGTAGCTCTTGACCCCGTTATCATTACCAAGGGAAGACTTCAATTGGTTGGCATGGAAATACGAAGACTTAATTCTTACGTAATCGGAAAGCTATGGGACTCTTTTAGACAACACGTATCAGAAATTGATAGAAGGCGAGATCACGAGTCTATTTATTACGCTCTAATTGAACTTACGGGAAATAAATGGGAAGTCTTCTATACCACCTGTGTTGAGGTTGTCGAAGAGGGGAAGCTACCTGAAGGAATGGTTTATAAAGTTCTCCCATCAACAACCTGCGCTGTATTCTCACATAAGGGAGCCGTTGCCAGAATACAAGATACGTTTGAGTACATTTATAGCTCTTGGTTGCCCAAATCAGGGAGAACGCGTTTGAACCAACCGGAATTTGCACGTTACGATCACAGATATCTGGGTCCAAAGAATGAAGATTCGGAATTTGACATTTACATTCCTGTTGGCCCGATATCTAATTACTCTGGGGAGGAATAAACTTAGATGAAAGAGAACGAAAGATTACAGCAGGGGTATGCAGGTTACCATGAAGTGAAAATACCCGATGCATTGCTGGGCATAACATTTCCTATGTTGGTGATGTATCCTGCTGGCACCCCTGAACAAGCAGATCAATTGGGGCCCTACCCGTTGGAGTTAGCGAGAGACGCAGAAGCTTTGGAAGGACAGTTCCCCTTGGTCTTAATCTCTCACGGCACTGGCGGCTCGCCGCTTATGTATCGAACATTAGCTCGGTATTTGGCGCGAAACGGCTTTATCGTCGGAATGCCTGAACATCCGTTCAATAACAGGAACAATAATAGTCTGGAAGGTACGATACAGAACCTCACCTACAGACCGAGACATATTCGAATGATCATCAATTGTTTTTTTGAAAATAAGATGTTTGAGGGAAAAGTAAAACCGAATGCCGTTTCTATAATCGGGCATTCGTTGGGTGGTTATACAGCTCTGGCAGCCGCGGGTGGCTTGCCGACTTCGTTTCCTCACGAGACCCCGGACGGATAACCGCAGCTCATAGAGGTTGCGTCAAATCCGCGAATCCAGTCGAATCATCCCACTGGTATATGTTCCGATTTTCCAAGTCTAATCCACAATCAGAAAATAATTTTTCTATTTTATCTAGGTTCTTATTTTTTCCAGTTTCCAAAGATATACTTATTGATTTCATTTTTGTATCTCTATTATCTCAGCTTTCTACATTAATAAGGATGTTTTTAAAGGATTGCAAGGCTCGAGATCCTTTGTTTTTTTTATGATAAACAAGATAAATTGATCTTTTCGGCATTGGAAAAACGGATTTAAAAGGAATCTTGATTAATTGTTTATTTTTAATATATTGATGGGCAACTACATCGGGAAGGAACCCCCTCATCTTTTGTTCAAGTAAAATACGAACATATAAAGTGGTATCATCTACTTCAATTGAAGGGAAAAGTTTGACTCCTATTTCGTTATGAAACCACTCAATAAAAGGAGTTTCCCAAGGAATATGAATAAATGATGATTTATTTAGTTGATCTCTAGTTAACTCCACTACGTCTTCTATAAATAGCTCAGGGCTACCAACAAGATAAAAAGGTTCTTCAAAATAACCTAACATATTCAAGATCAGGGTGTTGAGGTTTGGATGGGACAACACAAACGTCAATAATCCCATCTAGTAATAATTGGAACATTCTCTTACTGTGGCCTGTGTATAGACGGAGTGTATAGTTGCTATAATTTAATTTTAAAGTTACAGTTGTTTGTGAAATATTCAATTTTTCCGCAGTTCGGGTAAAACTATTGGTCTCCGCAAGAGTAATAAAAGTTTCCCAATGTTCATAATTCAAAAATTCATCCCCCTTCCCAATTTATTCATATTATAGTTTGTTATCGTATCCTTTGTATTAGGTGCATGTTCACTCCTTCAAGAGACCAATGAATCCGCAGTAAAGATAAATACATCCCCGTATTTATCTATAACGTCAACAACATTTTTCGCCCCTCTTTTGCTAACGGGTGCTTTAATGGAGTAACAAAGAACCCCAATTTCTCAATTTTATGAATGAGAAATTGGGGTTTTTAATTGGAATTTGCCTTAACGTTGTGCATCCGCATTCCCCTGACATTACCCCACTTAGATAAATGTATGGCCTGCATTCTCCAATACTGATTTTGCTTTTTCTATAGAATGGTTTTTAACAAGCAAGTAATCAGTATTAAAAGTGGAAATAGCAAAGATGCTTATCTTATTTTCTGCTAACGGATTAGCCAAAGAAGCTAATATACCAGTTAATCCAAAGTCTAAAATGCCTTCTACTTTTATACATTTCCAGTCATTTTCAACTTCCTTTAATTCCCCATTAGTCGATAAACATTCTGATGGACATACAATAGAAAGTTCTTCATTTGTATGAGTAATAGAAAATACATCACAATTTGTTGCCCAAGATGGCACTGTTTCTGTTGGTGAAAGTTTAATAACCGAAAAAGTTGAATCTAAAATTTTTAATTTCATCTTGCCAGCACTCCTTTTTGAAGTTGGTTTACTATTTTTTTCTCAAATCGTATAGCTTGGCGATTTCTTCACGCAGCTCAGGATTTCCTGGAACTTCTGTATACCCCAACCGGCTCTTTTCAAATTTTTCTTCTACGTTGCTTTCAAAATCCAACAGGTCTTCACCTTCTGTACCCATCCAATGGATTGATCTGAAACCAGCCAATTTCTGCATCCATTACGGCGAAACTGATCTCGCCGCTTGTAGTACTTGGCTGAAGAATCCCATAAGTACGACAAACTTCAGAGATGTTCCCCCCTGGTGCCATCCCCTCTAAAACAATGTTCATCTTTTCCTCTGCAGACCATTTCCGTCTTGCCATATCGACTTTCTATTATAACTTATGGCTTGTCTGGTCTTTCATGGGGGCAGTATACTACATGTATGGTTTGTGGATTGTATTGTACGACCCTACTTCTAAGATGTAAATACATTAATAAATTCTTAAGGGGCATCAGCCCAACCGAGCTTACACGAAATTCTCTACAAATTCTTTTAGATGAGTTTATTTGTTTTTAGCAAGTCATACCAATCATCTTTACCTCCTATTTCAACATATTGTTCACCAAACACATAGTTTTCTAAGAAGTTATAAAAATCTCCATAACATTCTATTTTCATTTCCATTCCTGAATCTCCAATTAGACAACAAATTTATCCACTTTTTTTATTTATATATAATGGATATGAGTCGATTTTTCCAATGCATATCCATTCCTCAAACTCACCCGGCATATCCGCAACAGTAAATTGAAATTCTGATAACTCTTTTCGTCCAAAAATAATAATACTCCCACATCTCAAAGATGAATATTCATTTAAGAAATAATAATAATCTTGTAGCGAGTCCTTTTTTACATTAGGATTAGGGTCAGAGTCTTCCCTAATATCTCCTATTAGTGAACCTCTCTCCAATGAATTGGAGAGCTTCTCGCTTCATCGAGCCGACTATTGCCGCACTCTCCACGAAGGCTAGTTCCTAGCCTAGCGTGTCTTACGACACGTTTGGTAGTTGTTGTACTGCCCGCTTGAGAATGTTTTTAGCGGCATTTACATCACGGTCACATTCAAAGCCACAAGAAGGGCAACGATGTGTCCGCACAGCCAATGTTTTCTTTACGATTTCATCACAGTTTGAGCATTGTTGACTTGTATTTCGTGGATCAACCAGAACAACATGCTTACCAGCACTTTCAGCCTTGTAAGTCGTGAACTGTACGAGTTGATTCCATCCTGCGTCTACAATACTTTTTGCAAGATGATGATTTTTGACCATGTTTGTGATTTTCAAATCTTCAAAGACGATCAAATCATAGCGATTGACCAATTGACGTGCAACTTGATGAGCATTATTTCTACGCTGATTCGCAATATACTCATGCTTCTTGGCAAGAAGTGCCATGGCTTTTTTACGTCGGCTCGACCCTTTCTTTCGTCTAGATACGACACGCTGTAACTTCTTGAGTTGTCGCTCGCTTTTACGCAAATACTTGGGTGCATGATGAAAATCACCATCCGATGTGATTGCTAGATGTTTTAAACCCAGATCAACACCTATCATTTTCCCTGTTGATTGCGTTTGGGTTTCGATTTCGCAAGACAAACAAACATAGTATCGTCCATTTTTGGAAATGACGGTACATGTTTTGATTGTACCTTGCATCTGTCGATGTAGTTTGATTCGAATGGTTCCAACCTTGGACAGTGTGATGTATTTTCCTTCGAGTGAAAAACCAGATTGTGGGTACGTGAAGCTGTGATAGCGATTCATCCCTTTGAAACGAGGAAATCCTGTTTTTTCACCTTGTTTTAACTGTCTGAAAAAGGCTTGATACGTTTTATCCAGACGTTCGACTACGTTTTGTAAGACTTGCGAATGAACACTCTTATACTCTTCACACACTTTTTTCAGTGTAGGTAACTCTTTCTTTTGGGAATAAAACGTTAGGGATACATCACATCTTTTGTACGCTGTGATTCGCTGTTCAAGCAAAGCATTATAGAGCCATCGGCAATACATGAGCGTTTCGTTTATCTTTTCTCGCTGTTCTTTGGTTGGTTCAATGCGAAACTTATACGTTCGTAGCATTACGAATCTCCTTTCTTTTGATTTTCGATATACTTGCGAATCACATCTTCCGAGATCGAACCAACGGTTTCGATGTAAAAGCTGTTGTTCCAAAGATGACCGCCCCATAGTCTCTTTTTCAGTTGTGGGAATTTCAGAAACAATTTACGGGCAGAAATTCCTTTCAGCATTTTTACAATATACGAGGGGGCAATCTTTGGATGAGCAGAAGCAAAAACGTGAATGTGGTCTTGTTCGCCGACCTCCATCATAGCGACTTCAAACTCTTTTTCCTGTGCGATCTCTTGAAAGAGATCTTTCAGATAGTGTTCAATTTCAGCAGTCAGTACTTTTCTTCGATATTTCACAGACCAAACGATGTGATAATTGACATTGTAAACACAGGTTCGAGCATGCTTTATGGTAGATTTTTTCATACATATAGTATAGCAAAAAAGCTATTTAACATCTATAATATTGGGTATTTTCAATTACATATAGTCAGTTAAAACAACAAAAAATTTGCCCTTGTTATCCCCACAAGGGGGATTCGGGCAAAGTAGACTCTCATCTTTCCTCTAAAGAGGAAGAGGATTCCCGTCCACAATCCTAAATAAAAGGGATCTTCCTCGAGAACACTTTTCATTAATTCTATTTTTTCTCTAATCATTTTTTTCATTTTTATTACCTCTCAACCTTAATTTTAATTCTAAAATCATAAGGTACACTCTTCATTTAATTTGCAATATTTGATCCCATTCTCCTATTAGTAAACCAATTCATAACTGGACTCTTGTAAAAAATTTGTCGAAAAATGAGCAATAAAAAAGGACATTCCGACCTTTTATAGAAGTTTGGGCTACCACACCTAAAACCACTCAAAAGGAGAATGTCCACTTTTATGGTAACTTTTCACTCTTCTATCGTCAAGTT
>SNQW01000299.1_pt1 | contig 15556 bp, 11 predicted proteins | sample 2580511 | NCBI WGS metagenome assembly SNQW01 (sample SAMN10953775, study PRJNA522744) | food fermentation metagenome | isolation source: 8-hour incubation of native-enriched microbial consortia from nixtamalized... | place: Mexico | collected 2017-09-24 | reverse complement strand
GCGGGCAGACGAAGCCGCTTGGCCACTTCATCGCGATCAGCGCCTCCATGCAGTCCTGCTCGCTGTTAAAACGGCTGCTGAATGGTTGAAGTTCCGTTCCCGTATTGACTTCCATATTCGCTCGCCCCCCGAATCAAGAATATACGAACATAGGTTCCATTTATTTCATTATACCAAACGTACGTTCTCTTATCAAGCCGAAAATCTCACCTGAACCGCCTCATTTTTTCCTTATCTTTTTTGTTTTTCTACTCTTTTTGGAACCCATGACTTGCTTTAGCCCCACCCCCTGCTCCCTGAACGAAAGGAATAATCGTGCAAAGGCAGGCAGCAGGCAGGGACATCAAGACACGAACACCAAGACACGAGCACCAAGACACGAACGCTTTAGACAGCCCCTCACCTGGCATCGATTTGTGACACTTCTCGAAACGGCTACGGTGCAAAAGGTAGATACACTGACCCCGCCGGATCGTGGCGCCTCTACATCGTTGACGCTAGAGCCGAAGTACTCAATGCTTCAACTCTGAAAAAAGGGGAAGGGCTCTCGGAGTAGAACCGAAGAGGGAATAGATAAGAACACGACTTTAACGGCGGGTGACCCCCCATACAACATTCCCTCAAATCGATCCAAAGTCGAAGTTAGAGCCATTAAAAGGGGCTGTCAGGCGGTTTTCATAACCAGCCGCCTCGCGCCTCGCGCCTATTGATCCCGGCCGCCAAAATAGTCGAGCAAGGCCTGGAGATCGCGATGCGCCGGGTAGCGGGCCAGGCGGTCGATGATTTCCCGGGCCTCGTCTAAGTAGCGGCTGCTCAGGCGTTCGGTTTGCTCCAGCGCGCCGCTCGCCTGGATGGCCGCGACGACGGCTTCGACTTCGGCGGCTGGGCTTGCCGCCGTGATCGCCCGAATGCGGGGGGCGAGCCGTTCGTCCTGCAGCGCAAACAGCACGGGCAGGGTAATCTGGCCGCTGCGCAGGTCGCTGCCGGCCGGCTTGCCGAGCTGCTCCGCCGATTGGGTGAAATCGAGCACATCGTCGCGGATTTGAAACGACATGCCAAGCTTCTCACCAAAGGCGTACAGCAGCTCGGCCGTTTCCGCGTCCGCCCCGGATGCCTGGGCACCGGTCTGCAAGCAGGTGGCCATTAGCTGCGCGGTTTTGTTTTTCGACTTTTCCAAATACTGCTCGATCGTCACGCCGTAATCGTAAAGATGAGCCAACTGCTGATATTCGCCCAGGCATAACTGCGTCGTAGCCAGGGAAGACAAATTGTACGCGTATTTGTCCCGGTCCGCCGAGTAAACGGAGATCAGCTCGATTACCCTGGCCGACATGTAGTTGCCCACATGCAGCGCGCCGCTCACGCCCAGCTTTATATGCATCGCCTTCTGCCCGCGGCGGACCGGGGAATCGTCGATGATGTCGTCGTGAATCAGGGAGGCGGCGTGGATAAACTCGGCGGCCGCGGCCAAACGCCAAATTTTTTGCTCATCCGGGGCGGGGCCGAAGCGGCTGCCGACGATGACCATCAGCGGGCGGACACGCTTGCCGCCGGAGCGGATCAGTTCGATGATGCTTTTGGCAAGCTGCGAGGCGCGGGGAACGTCCCGGTCAAATTTGACCATATTTTCGATTTCCCGGTCTACCGCTTTTAAAGAAATGTCAAGCGCCTCATGAAGTTTCATGGAAAGCCCCTCCTTGTTGTCGTTTCCCGTGAACTCGTATTCTCAAGGCTAAACCGCAATGTCAATCTAAATCGCCCGGCCGGTCGTGGTCCGGTTCAAATCCAGCTGCAGGAACAGTTCCCAGCCCTTAAGCAGCCGTTCGTCTTCGGCGCGTCCTTCCGCGCGTTTGATTTGAATTTGTTTGATAATGGGGGCCAGATGGGACAGGAGATCGTATTCCTCCCACTTGAGGCATAAACCTACGTAAAAACTGTATAGATAGTCGCCGTCCAGCACCAAACGGGTCAACTCTTCGCCCGCAGCCGCATGATCGCACCGGCTGTGGCGCTGAAGGGCGAGCTTGATTGCGATGTAAATGGTCAACAAACGGCGCTGGCGCACCCTAGGTATATCGTATTGTTCCAGGAGGTTCGCCAACGGTTCGACTTCTTCTGCCGTTATATCGGGATGAATGCCGGCCTCGGGCGATAATTCGCCTTGCAATAAACGACAAGCGTCTTGGAAGAGTATAGGTTTCATAAGGACACACTCCTTGGTATGCGGTAAGCTTGCAGGGAACAAGGGCCACTGACTCGGCAATAATAGAAAAAGGGGAGTAATGCGCGGCTTATGCGCCCATTACTCCGGATTATTCGTCAAGGGGGTGAATTGCTGGTTGTCACTTGCTATGGTTGCTATTCGGTGTACAAATACCATCTTCGTACCAGCGGGATTTTCTTCCACTGTTTCTTGAGCCAAGGCAGAACGTAGTAATCCAGGCCAAACGCGCTGCCCGAACCGCCGATTAGGGCGACGCCGGCCGTCATGTACCACAGCATTTCCGCGGAAGCCATGCTGGAGGACCAGATCATGACGCCGAGGGCGACGGTGGCCGCCGAAGCGATCGCGGTGAAGAGGCCTACGATAATCATGACGCCAAGCGCGATTTCCATGAATACCATGAAGAACTGGAACACGGTGGCCAGCGCCGTATATCCGCCGTCGGAAGTATAGAAGAACACGTCCATAAACCAGCTGACGATGGATTTGATAAATCCCGGCACAGGCAGCGCCGTGACCGCGGTCGAAGCGCTCTCTACGGCCGATGCCGCAGCTTGGGCGTCAACCGTTTCCGTAACCTTGCCGGCGGCTTCGCTGGCCGCGGATACGACGTCGCTGGCCTGCGGTGGAGCCGGAATCAGGAAGATTTTCGAAGGTTCCTTCATAATTTTCGGCAGCTTGTCGAGACCTTCTTCCAGCCATTTGTAGCCGACGAAAAGGCGCAGCGGCAGCAGCCAGAAGTTCGGCGAACGTTTGGCGAAATGGCCGCCGACGAAACTTCTGCGGTTGTTCACATGGAAAAATTCATGCATCATATAAGTCCAGACTTTCGCAAAGCCGGCCACGGTGAACAGATAATACATATTGATCATGTGCTTGCTGAGCATGGCCATAAAGCCGCTTAACATAAACATTTTATTCGGCAGGCCGACATTCGCCACACCGTAGCGGCTGCCGATGCACACCATCGTCCCGTGGAATCCCGGCTTATAGGACTTCTTCGGTTTGCCGTGGACGTCCGCGTAAATGTTATGCGCAATCAGCGGGCCGGCCTGCTCGGCGTTTTCCACCATTTGCGGCACCGGACGGGTTTCTCCCTCCGGAATGTAAAAAATGTTGTCGCCGACGACGTACACATCTTCGTGATCGATGCTTTGCAGCTTGTCATTGGTGACGATCCGCTTGCGGCCTTCCTGCTTCACGTCGAGCTTGCCGACGAGTTCGGAGCCTTCGACGCCGGCCGTCCACACGATTGTGTCGGCTTCCAGCTCGCCGCGGTCTCCGAGCTGTACGCTGGCTGGCGTTACGCCGGTGATTTTCGCGCTCGTGATGATCTCCACGTTCATTTTATGAAGGCGTTTGGCCGCTTTCTGAATGAGCTTGTCGGGCAGGATCGGCAAAATCTTCGGCGCCATATCCGCCACGACAAGCCGGACTTCGCCCGCGTCGATGTAAAATTCCTTGCACAGCTCGTCGCGGAATTCCGCCAGTTCGCCGACCAGCTCGACCCCGGTAAACCCGGCCCCGACAACGACGAAGGTAAGCATCTTCCGCCGTTTGACCGGATCGGTCACTTTGGCCGCTTCGCTGAACATGCGGCGAACTTGCTCTTTAAGCCGCACGGCATCCTCGTAGGACCACAAGGTCAAGGCATGCTCCTCGGCGCCCGGAATTCCGAAAAACGTCGGTTTACAGCCGGTGCCGATCACGAGGTAATCGTAGCTGTACGTATTTTTCGCCGAACGCAGCTTCTTGGCGCCAAAATCGATGTTGTCGATGGAATCGAGCACCACGTCCACCTTTTGCCCGGCAAAAATCTTCTTGAGCTCGATTTTGACCGAGTCCTCCGGAGCCCGGTTGGCCGCGACCTCATGCAATTCGGTCAGCAGCGTGTGATAGGGGTTTCGGTCGATGAGCTGGATTTGCACGTCCTTGTCTTTCTTGAACAGTTTGGCCAGATGCTTGGAAGTGACGACACCGCCGTAACCGCCGCCCAAAACGACTATCTTTTTCAAGAGGTTCACCTTCTCGTATAGGTTGGTTGTAGTTATTTCGCTTGTTCAAGTGCCTTGGCAACCAGATCGAAATAGGATTTCAAGCTGATCGATACGCCGGAAATCGCGTCGGTTTTGCCTTCTTCATTAAAAGTAAGGGAAGCCGGGTCCTGTTTTTCCACGAGATACGCTTCCGCTTTGGCGGCTTCTTCGTGCCATTCCGCTTGGGCGCCGCCGGCTTTCATGCCGTATTTGCCGTCGATCGAGTTTTGTTTCTTGTCTTCGCCTTTGTCGTTGACGCCGCTGAAGTTGACTTTAATGATTTTGCCTGCGGCCACCACGACGTCCGCGGTTTCCTTCCAGCCGGAATGCGGATCGAACGCGTCGCCTTCGGCGTGGTAGGTGCCGTCTTTGTAGATGCCCGGTTCCACCGGTCCGGCGGCGAGCGCTTTATCCGCGAGGTTAAAGAAGTCGCTCACATGAATGGAAACGCCGGAAATCGCGTCGGTTTTGCCTTCATCGTTCAAAGCGGCCGCTTTGGGATCCTGTTTTTCGAGCAGGAATTGCTCCGCCTTTTCGGCTTGTTCATGCCATTCGGAGGAAGCGCCGCCGGCTTTCATGCCGTATTTGCCTTCTTTGGAATAAGTCGCTTTGTCGACCGGAGCCTTTTCGCTGATCGCGTTCCATTTCGCGTCGGTGATTTTGCCGCCGGACACGGTCAAAGTCACGTACGATTGCCAGCCGGAGTCCGGATCGACCTCGCCGATCGCGTAATAGACGCCATCCTGATGTTGGCCTTGTTCGGACGAAGCCGCGGAGCCGTTGCCGTTTGCGCCGTTTTCCGCCGTTGCCGGGGCGGTGTCCGCAGGTTTCGCACTGCCGTTCCCCGCCGGGGCGCCGGAGCCGCAGCCTGCCAACAGCCCTAGTACAAGAGCGCTGCTGAGTAAGAGTGATGCTTTTTTCATGATAGAACCCTCCATTTAAAAGATGTTATATATTAAAATGTGAAGACATTTTAATAACGAATAGGGTTGGAAGCCCGCCGGATAGCCGATCGGACTAGGCCTAAAGGAGTCTTATAACCTTTGTTCGAAGGCATTTTAGCATATAAAAAAATAGGTTAATGTGAAAAAAATCACGTACATTGTGACATAAAATAACCTTGCAAAATGGCGTATGTGCCATCATGCAAGGCTTCGCAGGTTTAAGAGCAATTTTCAATAATTTGAAATATTTATTTTTAAATTGCCAAAGTGACGTTTGATCCGTTCGTGCGTTTGGGGTCCTAGAATATACAGATACAAAAAGAAAGGAGTTTTAAACAAAAAGTTCCAGATAATATCTGAAATGCGGTCCGGTTCATGCCGATAATACAGGAAGCGGGCGTTACCCGACAATTTGCGAATGGAAGGCGGAACACGCCGTGACGGTATACAGAACTTTTATTCGTCGTCTCATGCTTAATTATGCGGCCGGCTCCTTTCTGGCGGGCATTGCGATTGCGAGCTTGATTTTCGCTGCGCCGCTGGATGTTTCCCGGGAAGAGTACATCTGGCTTGCAGGAGTGCTTTGCGTATCGGTCTGCGTCATGCTCCTGCTGGAAGGCGCCGTCTTTTATCTGCAGCTTAAACCGGTCAGAAGCGCCTTTCTCGAGGAGATCGGAAGCTTTCAGGTTCTGCAAAACGTATATATCAGAGTGCACCGGATGCCTTCCCTGGCCGTAAAACGCATTCTCGGGCCGCATCTGCTCGGCCTGGTCGTGCCCGGGGCTGTGTTGTCGCTGGAGCTTGCGGCCGCCGGCCGGATCACGATTCCTTCCTATTATGTGCTGCTCGCCTCCCTGGGCTGCGTTCTCGTCTGCGGCATGCACGCATTGATCGAGTTTTATTTGACCTCCTATGCGGTGCGCCCGGTTTTGAAGGAGCTTAGCGCCTGGAGCCGCAAATTGTTCGGCAGGGAATTGACGCTGGGCGGAAGGGTATTTGTTCCCGTATCGCGAAAGTTAAAATGGAGCTTTTTTCTGATCGGCGCCTCCCCGCTGCTGCTGTACAATCTCTCCGTCCAGTTCCGGCTTCAGGACTGGGGGTACGGCGCTTACGCATACTGGCAGTGGGCGGGATATATCCTGGCGGTCGGCCTTGGCTTCGCCTTCATTGGCTCCAGGCTGATGGCCCGGGAAATCATGCTGCCGATCCAGCATCTGTATGAGCGCATGGCCGAAGTAAAAACGGGGGATCTCCGCTCGGAGGCCGCGGATTTGTATTCCGATGAGTTTTCCCGGCTCGTGTCCGGGTTTAATCATATGCTGCGGGGGCTTAGGTCCGAGGCGGCGCGCAACAGCCAGCTGGTCGACAGCTATTTTGCCACCTTGGCCGCCGCTTTGGACGCCCGCGATCCGTATACGGCCGGGCACTCCTTGCGGGTGGCCGAATACGCGGTGAAAATCGGCCGGCTGGCCGAATTGCCGGAGGAGCGCATCGACGAGCTGCGCAAGGCGGCGCTTCTGCACGACATCGGCAAAATCGGCATCCGCGACGCCGTGCTGCTGAAGGAGGGCCGGCTGACGGATGAAGAATGGGAGCAGATCAAACAGCACCCGGTGCTTGGCGAAGCCATTCTGAAGCAGATCGAGCCGGCGGATGCCATGGCTCCTTTTTTGCCTGGGGTAAGATCGCATCACGAGCGGTATGACGGCAAGGGCTATCCGGACGGGCTTGCCGGGGAAGATATCCCGCTGTTTGGGCGGATTATCGCGGTGGCGGACGCTTTTGATGCGATGACCTCGGACCGCCCTTACCGCAAAGGTTTGGAGCCCAACCAGGCGCTCGAGATCCTCGAGCAGGGCCGGGGAAGCCAGTGGGATCCGCATTATGCCGAGCTGTTTGTAAATGCTTACCGGAGAGGAATGGAGAAGGTCAATCCCGGGTAATCGCTTATACATACATTGAACCGACGGGGGTGGGAAGCCTGTGAGCCTGGGGAACACGCTTCTGATCAATTTGGGAATGCTGATTGCAGTCGCTTATGTGACCAATGTGATGCACAAATATGTATTCAGGAATCTTTCGCCGCGCTTCAAGTACATTCTGTCCGTTCTGGTGATGATTTTGGCGGGCTGGATTTGCATCAAATTCGGATTCTCGCTGGATGACCGGATCATTTTCGACCTCAGGATCGTTCCGTTGATCATTGCGACGCTGGTTTATCCGCACCCGCTTACCCTGCTGACGATCGGGCTCGGGATCGGCTTGGTGCGCTTATCGTTTGGCGTAAGCGACGCCGCGCTCTTCGGGTTTGTGAACTTGACGGCGCTCGGAGCGGTTTGCGCCGGCCTGCGAGTTTGGTTTAACCGCGCCAAGCAAAGCTTTGCCTTTATGGGGATTGTCACGATCCTGGCCGTTAACGGCATAAATTGTTTGAACACTATTCTTTTCGGGGTTACCCCTATACATACCTATCTGTTTAAAATTATGCCGATCATGCTCCCGCTCGCCGTGCTCTTTAGTTTTGTATTTGCCTTGATTCTCCGCGATTTTCAGATGGGACATCGGCAAAATTTGGAGTTGAAGCACGCCAACGAGCTGCTGCGAAAGCAGACGGACGAACTGCATAAAGCGAAAATCGGGCTGGAGGACCGGGCCAAGCAGCTGACGCTCGCCAACGGCTATAAATCTGAATTTTTAGCGACGATGTCGCATGAGCTGCGGACGCCGCTGAACAGCATTATCAATCTGGCGCAAATCATCGCCGAAAGCGAGGACGTCGGGGACGAACTGCCGGAGTATGGACGAATCATCTACAAATCGGGCCATGACCTGCTGCAAATTATCAACGACATCCTCGACTTGTCCAAAGTGGAGGCAGGACGGCTCGAAATCATGGACGAGGAAGTGGTGCTGACGGAAGTGGCGGACTGGATGCGGGTTCATTTTGAACTTATTGCCTCGCAGAAAAAGCTGGACTATGAGGTGCGGGTGGAAGAAGGGCTGCCGGAAACGATCGTTTCCGATCCTCACCGGATCGCGCAAATTTTGCGGAACCTGCTCTCCAACGCTTTTAAGTTTACGCATCAAGGAAAAGTGACGCTCAACATCCGGCGGGCCGCGCTGGGCGAAGTCCCGCAAGGGGAATGGCTCGTGTTTGCCGTAGCCGATACCGGGATCGGCGTTCCGAAGGATAAGCAATCGGCCGTGTTCGAATCGTTCCGGCAGGCGGACGGATCGATCAGCCGCAGATACGGCGGGACGGGGCTCGGCCTGCCGATCAGCAGCAACCTGGCCCGCCTGCTCGGAGGATTTCTGCGCATGAAGAGCGCCGAAGGGGAAGGCAGCGTGTTCGCCCTTTATCTGCCCCTGCAGCCGGCGGAGACACAAAGAATGGAGACAAGTCTTGCCCAAGGCAGATGAACATCGCTACAATAGATGAAAGTATAGAAGTTGAATTATTGATTGTGCGGATAGATGCAAACGGGTAATTCAACTTGAGAAAGGGATGGATATAAATGGACAAACAAGCGATTTCAACAACTTCTGCCCCTGGGGCGATCGGGCCGTATTCGCAAGGGGTCGGGCTGGGCGATCTGGTCTTTACTTCGGGCCAGCTGGGCCTTGTACCGGAAACCGGACAATTCGCGGAAGGCGTCCAGGCGCAGACCGCGCAGGCGCTGCGCAACGTCAAAGCCGTGCTGGAAGCGGCCGGCAGCGGGCTGGACAAAGTCGTGAAAACGACCGTGTTCCTGAAAGATATGAACGATTTTGCCCAAGTAAACGAGGTATACGGATCGTTTTTCGCCGAACCGTATCCGGCGCGCAGCGCCGTCGAGGTGGCCCGCTTGCCCAAGGACGGTCTCGTCGAAATCGAAGTCATCGCCGTAAAATAAAACAGCAAGCCGAGGGAGCCCGGGCATATGCGGGTTCGTATCCGCCTTGCCTGAAGCCGCCGGAGGAGAAGCGAATCTCCTTATGGCGGCTTCAGGTTTTATATAACCCGGTTTTCGTATAAGATGGTAGTAGAAAAAATTGGCTGGAAACAGGAAATCGACGGGAGACCATCATGAATCAACGTCTATATGGAATATGGCTGGGGGACGTTCTGTTCTGCTTCTCCGGTGAAATATCTGAAGCTAAGGTGGATGCATGGACCTCGGTGATGAGGCGCGTGGAGCCAGAGCCGGGCGTCCGCCCGTTCGGGCATGCCGCGCTGCGCCTGGCGGAGGTCCGCTTTCCGGTTTCCTCCGTCCGCAAATCGTTTAAGTCCGGAGATCGTAAAAGCCTGATCGGCCGCACGCTTGAAGGTCTGGCGCTGCCCGTCCCGGAGGCCTGGAGGCTTCTGCTGGGCTGGGAGAAGACCGACTGGGAAGGGCAGGGGATCAAGCCCGGGGCGGAGATGGGTTATTGGAGCAAGGCGGCGCAGTTTGCGCTGGAACTGCTATGGCGGGGACGGATCGCGCCCGGAAGCAGGCCGGTGCCGGCCGCCGGCCGGCGCCGCGGCGCCCAGGCCCAGCTGCGTCCGGCCTGGGGGCCGCTGCTGACGGCGGAGCGGGATGCGAAGCGGTTTCGCCAGCTGGCCGGTTCCATGCCTCCCGTCTGCCTGGCCGCGGTGCAAACCGGCGCCGCCGAAGAAGACGGCCCGCTCCTCGACCGGCAAATGTCGGTGCTGCATTCTTTTCTGATGGCGATGATCGATCATGAGACTAGGGCCGCGGCCGGGGAGCTTGGCCGGAAGCTGAATCCGAGCCGCGCGGATTACCGCAGGGGCTATTCGCCGCTGGCCGAGCTGTGGTGGAACGGGCTGCTCAGCGGCGGACAACCTGCGGACGTTCAGGGAAGCGCGGCGGAACTGGAGCAGTTGACGGAGGAGATCGCCGAGGCCGGAGGCGGCCGGCCAAAGTCCCCCGAGCGGGAAGCCGGCGCGCCGGAGACGGGGAGCTTCCGCTTGTGCCTGCGCATCGAACCGGCGGGGGAATACGGGCCAGGGACGGAAGACGGGGAGCCGGACCATCCGCAGTGGCGGCTGACGTTTTGGGCCGAAGGGGCCGAGGATGCCGAAGTCCTTCTGCCGCTGCGGCTCATTTGGAGTTATCCGCAGCGGGATATGGAGATTCGCGGCCGGCTCTACCGGAATGTTCAGGAGCATGTGCTGCTGCGGCTGGCCAAAGCGGCGGAGGCGTCCCCGGAGATTGCCGCCGCGCTTGAGGGGCCGCGCCCGGAAGGCTTGCTGCTGGCGCCGGAGCAGGTGTTTTCATTCCTTAGCAAATCGGTGTCAACCCTTCGCAAAACCGGGGTCACGGTGCAGATGCCCTCGCGCTGGACCCGGGAAGGCCGCCGTACTTCCGGCGTCCGCCTCAAAGCCCGGGGCTGGGCGGGTATGCCGGGAGACGGCGCGCAGGAAAAGCCCCGGATGGGCGTTGAGCAGCTGGTCGCGTTTGAGGCGGCGGCGGTCCTGGACGGCCGGGAAATTTCGCGGGAAGAGCTGGCCGAGCTGGCTGCGGCGAAAACGCCGCTCGTTTTTTTTCGGGGTGAATGGATCGAGATCGATAACAAGGAAATCCGCCAGGTTCTGAAATTTATGAAACGCCATGAAAACGGCGCGCTGACGTTCCGCGAATTGATGCACCTTGCGAGCGGAGCCGGGGAAGCGCTGTTTGAGGGTGTGGAAGTCGAAGGCATCGAGACGGCGGGAATGCTGTCCATGCTCATCGAAGGGGGCTTGGCCCGCAGCGCCGGACACCTCCGGCCGGTCCCCCCCGGGCTTAACGGCACGCTGCGGCCGTATCAGGAGCGGGGCTACCAGTGGCTCGCCGCGATGCGGGAGCTGGGGTTCGGCGCCCTGCTTGCCGACGATATGGGGCTCGGCAAAACCGTGCAGGTTATCAGCGTATTGCTGGACAATGCCAGCCGAGGGGGCGGTCAATCGCTGATCGTTTGCCCGACGTCCCTGCTCGGGAACTGGCAGCGCGAATTAAGCCGGTTCGCCCCAAAGCTCAGATTGTACGTCCACCACGGCAGCGGCCGCTGCCACGGGGAGCGGTTCGTCGCGGCGTGCCGCGGCTGCGACGTGATCCTGACCACCTATCAGCTTGCCGGCCGGGACGCCGGGGAGCTGCGGGCGCTGGAGTGGGGCACGGTGGTGCTGGATGAAGCCCAGTACATCAAAAATTTCGGCACCAAGCAGGCCCAAAGCGTAATGAAGCTGAGCGCCGTCCATCGGATCGCCATGACCGGAACGCCGGTGGAAAACCGGCTCAGCGAATTGTGGTCGATCTTTCATTTCCTCAATCCCGGTTATTTGGGATCCCATGCGTCTTTTCGCGCGCGTTACCAGGCCGGCGCCGGCGAACAGACCGGCGAGCTGCAGAAGCTGCGCCGATTGGTCGCGCCGTTTATGCTGCGCCGTCTGAAAAGCGATCCGGATATCCGCAAGGATCTGCCGGAAAAAATCGAGCTGAAATCTTATTGCCCGCTTTCGGCGGAGCAAGTCCGTTTATATCGCTCGGTCACGGAGGAACTGATGGCGAACATCGGCAGGCGGGACGGTATCGCCCGAAAGGGGCTGGTGCTGTCGTCGCTGACCCGGCTGAAGCAAATTTGCGATCATCCCGACCTGGTTGCGGAAAGAGCCCGCGCCGGCAACCCGGCCCTGCGGTCCGGCAAATTGGAGCGGCTCGGCGACCTGCTGGACATCATTACGGACAGCGGGGAAGCGGCGCTGATTTTTACCCAATATGTGCGGATGGGCGAGCTGCTGCAGGAGATTTTGGCCGACCGTTACGGGGAACGGCCGTTTTTCCTGCACGGCGGCGTGGCGAAAGCGGATCGGGACCGGATGGTGCGCCTGTTTCAGGAGGGCGGCGGCTCGCCGCTGTTCGTGCTGTCGCTGAAAGCCGGCGGCGTGGGGCTGAATCTGACGCGGGCGAACCATGTCGTCCACTATGACCGCTGGTGGAATCCGGCGGTGGAGAACCAGGCCACGGACCGGGTGTTCCGGATCGGGCAGGAGAAAAACGTCGAAGTGCATAAGCTGATTTGCCAGGGGACGCTGGAGGAACGGATCGATGAGTTGATCGAGCGGAAAAAAGCGCTGTCGGAGCAGGTCGTCGGCTCCGGCGAGCAGTGGCTGACGGAAATGAGCGACGACGAGCTGCGCAGCCTGATTGCGCTGCAGACGGACGGCATCCTGGAAGGAGGGATCGGATGAGCCGCGCGGGATCTTTAGCGGAGGGGAGGGGATGCTCCCTGAGCCTTACGGCAGACGGGCTGGTCTGCCAAATCGATGGGAAGCATGCGGTGACGCTGCCCTTGGCTCCGGCGGCGGAGCGGGAGCGGGCGGGCCGCGCCCTGCTGCGGCGGCTGCAGGAGCGGCCGCGCGAGCTTGCCGCGCTGCTGGAGCGCGGGGCCGCCGGAATCGCGGCGCTGCTGCCGGAGCGCCCGCCCTGGCGCGAAGCCGCGGGGCGGGATGGCGGCGGTGGCAGCTATGGCGACAGCGACGGCGGAAGTAGCGGAGGCAGCGACGGCAGTGATAGCAGCAGTAGCGGTGATGGCGGCTATAGTGGCGGTAACAGCGGTGAAAGCGGTAGCGATGGCAGCAACGAAAGCGGTAGCGATGGTGGCAGCGGAGGCAGCAGCAGCGGCAAAGGCGGAGGCAGTAGCGATGGCAGCAGCAACAGCGGCGGAGGCGATGGCAGCAGCAACAGCGGCGGAGGCGATGGCAGCAGCGGCGTGCGCTGCGCCTGCGGCGTGCCCGGCTGCGCTCGGGCGGCCGAGGCCGTCGCCGCCGCCGAGGCGGCCTGGGCGCGCAACGCCGTGCTGCGCCTGAAGGCGCTCGGCTGGACGACCGAGACGCTGGCCGCCGCCGTGTGGGACGCCTGGGCGGCCGCCGCGCCGCTGCCGGACCCCGAGGCGGCGCTGCGCCGGGCCGCCGGGCCGCGCGAAGGCGAGCGCCGGGCGTCCGGGCCGGGCGGCGGCGCGGCCCTGGCCGAGTGGCTCGCCGAAGCGGCGGAGCAGGGCCGGCTGCACGAGCCGGGGCCGGAGTTCCACGACATCGGCGTGGAACTGGGCCGCCCGGACGCGGCCGGCGAGCCGCCAGGTGGCCCGGACCTGGCGCCGTGGGCGGCGCTGCTGCCCGGCGTGCCCGGCGCGGCCCAGGGGCTGGCGCTCGTCGCCGCCCAGGTGCGGCAGCGGGCCGAGCGGCTCGCCGCACCGCTGCGCGGCAGGCCGCGCTGATGCGCCGCCCGGCCTACACTGACGGGCCCGCCCGCAGCGAGCACTGACGTGCCACCCGCGCCCAGCCAGTGAAAAGTAGCCGGTACCGCCGCGGTAAAGTGCATCGCTAACCGCGATGAAGCTGCGGCTGTTCAGTCCCCCCCAGTTAAGGACAAAAAATGTCCTTATTCCAGCAATATTCGTCTATTTGAGAGAAATAGAGGCGATTTATGGCGCTATTTTCTCGAATTCCCAGGAAATTACTGATTTCTTGACCATTCCTAGGAAAATAAGGACCAAAAATGTTGCTAATTAAGATGAACATGCCTGGCTGCGGATAATAAGTACATAAAGTGCCGTTATTTTGCAGGCCGACGGTTGGCAGTACTAGCAGTCGACAGTCGGCAATTCCAGCAGCCGGCAGTCAAGCGCCAATTTCCAGGTTGAGCCCATTTATGGTGCTATTTTTGCGACTGGGCTTAAAACGGAAGGGCATGCGCATAGGTGGTTTGGCTGCTTTTACACGCGCACTAGAAAACGGCGCCTACTGGCGTCCCCGGCCCGCAGGCGTCCACAGCCCGCAGGCGTCCACAGCCCGCAGGCGCCCTCCGTCCGCTGAAGAACCTTCAACAGGCGAACCGATCCGAATGGGTCGGTTTTTTATTAACTTGATAATGTTCTAAACAGGAGTGCTTCTTCGGCGGGGGGGCATCACCATGAGAACTTGACAGCGGGGGGTAAACTAATTCATCTTTTATTTATTCCGACTAGTCAGTATAAAAAGAAACAGGTGAAAAGATGCCCAAATTAGGAATGGAGCCAAAGCGCCGCGCGGATGTCATCAATGCCACGCTGACCCGCATCAGCAAGCACGGAATGGATGGACTTACGCTGGATAAGGTTGCAGAGTACGCAAACTGCTCGAAGAGGTGTCACATACTACTATAAAAACAAGGATCATCTGACGATCGAAGCGTTTAAGGCGTTTCTGGCCTACTATGGCGTCAAAATCCAAGCGGAAATCGACAGCTCCATGAACGCCCATGAAATGTTGAACATTACATAAAAAAACATTTTGCCGCCGCTGCAGCCTCTTGATGAGGGGCAAAGGAAAATCAAGGTTTCGGCGATTGACGGGGTCGGTCAGATGCATATCCCCTATGACGATCAAGCCAGGCTGTTTGTGCAGTTTTTTTCGAAAGCGGCGATGGATCACCGACTGCAGGAAATTTTGTCGAAAAGCTAAACGGCTGACCTGCGGGGAATTGCCTGGATTTTTGAACGCGGTCATGAATCGGGGCATCTTTCAGCCCTAGCCCTGGATGCGGTCGGCGCTGCTTATGGGCTGCTTGCCATGGTTGTAGGTCTAAGCCTTTTTAGGGTCACTGAAATTCCGACTCCGAACGGTGAAGATAATCGCTTAATTTGTCATGATTATATTCAAAGGTTTATCGCTGAAAAATAAGAAAGTCCGAAAAGGAGGAGGATCGCTGTGCAAATCAAAAAGGTGGAAGCTAACGGACGCGATATCGCCGTCGTAAGCAGCAACGAAGTGGTTATACATGACGTTCAGTCGGCACTGGACCTTATGGCCACCGTACGATATGTAACTGGCTGCGACCGGATTGTGATGGATCAATCCCTGATAAATGAAAGCTTTTTTGACCTAAAAACCCGCTTGGCTGGCGAAATTGTCCAGAAGTTTGTTAATTATCAAGTGAAGTTTGCCATCGCGGGGGATTTTTCGAGGTATGCCAGTCAAAGCCTGCGCGATTTCATCTATGAATCCAACAGCGGAAACGATCTCTTTTTTATGCCGTCCGAACAGCAAGCGATTGAAAAGCTAAGCACGGCAAAATAAAGCGTTCTGATGCCGTCCGGGCACGAACGGCAGGATTGCCGAAAACGCCGGATGCAACAGAAGCGGGTATACATTTATTTAGAAAAAAGACGCGGCAAAATGACAAACCGGCCGAAATAGCTGCAAAAATGAGTCAATTTCATAATTCAATTCGAATATAGAGCTATAATTACCGAAAATAAAATGCTGCTTGTTTAAAAAAATACGGTTATGCTGCTTGAGGCAGGCGTTTATTCAACTTATCGAGTGCAAACTTGGTTAGGTTGTACGCAAGTAT
>SNQW01000296.1_pt1 | contig 15780 bp, 15 predicted proteins | sample 2580511 | NCBI WGS metagenome assembly SNQW01 (sample SAMN10953775, study PRJNA522744) | food fermentation metagenome | isolation source: 8-hour incubation of native-enriched microbial consortia from nixtamalized... | place: Mexico | collected 2017-09-24 | reverse complement strand
CTGTTTGCCACTTCCGGGTGCTCTACTTGTAAGTAATTTTTAATTTCCTCCTTTAAAAGAGTTTCAATTTTTTCTTTTAGAAAACTTTGCATTGTATTTTCGAGTTGTTCTGCGAACGAGTTTTGTTGTATAGTTGTCATTGAGTAGGGCTCCTTTTCTTGGTGACTTCGCAATCCCAAGGATACCCTACTTTTTTGTCGTTTGATAGACTAACCCGTCCTTACACAACTTATTTTACGCCATCTGGTCGTTCCAATAGCCGGGAAGACGAACCTTCTGCGATTCATTCATTTAGAGATCGGGACTTTTCATCCTCCAGTTCCATATGTTATATTATAACTATAACAGTTGTAACAAAGGAGATGCCTTATCCTTGATCATGAAATTGGATTTGCAGTCGGAGGTTCCCATTTATACGCAGCTGGTGAACCAAATCATCGAAGGGATTGCCAGCGGTCAGCTGAAATTGGGCGAACCTCTCCCCTCGGTGCGCAGCCTGGCCTCCGATATCGGCGTCAACCTGCATACGGTCAACAAGGCCTATACCCTGCTGAAGCAGGAAGGTTACATTCAAGTCCACCGCCAAAAAGGCGTCGTCGTCGATCCCGTCGGCATGCCGCCGGTTACCGCGGAGTTCCTGGAGAAGCAGGAGCGGGAAATACGGCCGATTGTGGCGGAAGCCATTTGCCGGGGCATGAACAAGGAAGAGCTTCTGCAGATGGTGGAACGCATTCACCACGAAATTACCCAATCCGAAAGGAGCGAATAAAGAGATGCAATGGATGTCCGCTTTGATGCTGATCTTGATGTTTGTGCCGCTTTTGGCTTCACTCGCTTTTATGCCCTACTTGACGAGGGAAACGGTCAGCTTCGGGGTGTCCGTCAGCGAAGAGCAATATCGCAGCAAACCGTTGCGCCGGATGCGCAAGCAGTACGCCGTCCTCAGCTGCGCGATCTATACGGCCCTGCTTCTGTTTTGTATCGCCGGAATGCTAAGCGTGGAAGGGAACGGGCAAGGCGGAGTATTCGCCATATTTGTCACGGTTACGATCGTCGTTTCGATTTTGCTGAATATAAGCTTTTATTTCCGGATGAAAAAAATCCGTCCAACGCTTCCTTCCGTCCAGGCGCATAAAGCTCTGTTGGCGGTGGACACCGGATTTCACCGGCAAAAGCTGACCTTTTCCGGCAGATGGTTTCTGATTCATGTCCTGATCATAGCCGTAAGCGCCGCGATCATGCTCATGAACTACGAGGCCGTTCCCGATCCGGTCGCCATGAAGTTCGATTTCGCGGGCAATGTCGTCAGCAGCGCGGCCAAATCGTACCGCGTCGTCCTGTTTCCTAGCGTCATGCAGGCGATCATGACCCTGTTGTTCTGGTTCGTCAACTGGAGCATTCAAAAGAGCAAGCAGCAAATCCACGCCGGCAACCCCGAGCAATCGGTCCGGCAAAATGCGGCCTTTCGCCGCAGATGGTCGCTGTTTACGATTTTGTCGTCATTGGCGCTTGTGTTCATGTTTTCGTTTATACAGGTTAATATGATTCATCCGCTTGACACAAACATCGTCACGCTCGTCAGCCTGATTGTGCCGGTTTTTACCGTGTTGTTTGCGATGGTGCTGTCTTTTGCAACGGGCCAAGGCGGAAGCCGGCTGGGAAGATCGGCCGAAGCTTCGGCGGCCGCGCCGCTGAACGATGACCGCTATTGGAAGCTCGGAGCGTTTTATTTCAACCCGCAGGACCCTTCCGTTTTTGTGGAAAAACGATCCGGCATCGGCTGGACGCTCAACTTCGCAAACCCGGTCGGCTGGTTTGTGCTTGCCGGGCTCGCCGCCGTGATTATCGGTTCCAGCCTGTTTTTCAAGAACTGACCGGCCAAATAAATGAATTAAGAGGTAAATCCCAAGGAGGAGACGATGATGAACAAACATCCCAAAAAAGTAAAACACGCCGTTGCCGCTACCCTGGCTTTAAGCCTCGCCGTGCCCGCAGCATCCGCGTTGGCCGCCGAGCAAAGCAGCGCGGCGCTTGAGCCGGTAAGAGAAACCGCAACAAAGCTTGGCGCCGAGGTATCGTGGGAACAAAGCACCCGCACGATTACCGTAACAAAAGGCAGCCATGTCCTAAAGCTTGAGGCCGGCTCGGACCGGGCGGTTCTGGATGGCGAAACCGTCGCCCTTAACCAGCCGGTCCGCCTCTCCGGCGGCCGGACGCTGGCCGACGCCGGTTTGGTCGCCAAAGCGTTCGCCGGCGATAACGGGCAAACGGAGGATACGGCCGATTTGTTCCTCGAAGCATTGCAGGCCGGAGACGGGGCCAAAGCCGCCGAGTACGTAAGCGAAGCATCCGCCTATGCGCTGCCGGCCGCCCTGCTGGACCGGCTGTGGAGCAACTACGAGGCCATGTTCGGCAAAACAGCGGGCGAACCAGGCAAAAGCGAAAGCTTGAACACGGTACACCGGAATGTGACGTACTCTTTCCAAAGCACCATCGTTCCGTTTCAAGTTACGCTGCGTCTGGATCAGAACGGGAAGATCGATGATTTATACATCGCCGCGGCCTCCGCTTCCGCTTATCAAAAGCCGGCTTACGACAATCCCGCGGCTTATAGCGAACGGGAAGTTACCATCGGAAGCGGCGCGCTGGCGCTCCCCGGCACCTTAACCGTGCCTGCGGGAGAAGGACCCTTCCCGGCGGTTGTGCTCGTCCACGGCTCCGGCCCGAACGACCGCGACGCCACGATTCTGGGGGCCAAGCCGTTCCGCGATCTGGCCGCCGGTCTCGCCGCCCAAGGCATCGCCGTACTGCGGTACGACAAAGTGACCTACGAGCATTCCTTCAAGGTGGCGGCCGATCCGAAATTTACGCTCAAGCAGGAAAGCGTTGACGACGCTTTGAAAGCGGTGAAACTGCTGCAAAACACGTCCGGCATCGATCGCTCCCGCATTTTCGTCGCCGGCCACAGCCAGGGCGGCTACGCCATGCCGCTGATCAGCGCCGCCGCCCCGGATGGAGGCATCGCCGGAACGATTCTTCTGTCCGCTCCAAGCGGCAAATTCGCCAACGTGCTGGCCGAGCAGCAGGCCGAGTTGGTCCGCCGCGTCAAACAGCTAGGGCTTGATTCGACGCTGTACGAGCAGCAAGCCGCGATGTATACGTCAATCGCCGATATGGTCAACGCCCCTGAATATACGGTTGACCATATGCCTGAACAATTCCCGCTGCAGCCTGCCTACTGGTGGTTCGAGCAGAAAAATTACGTGCCGGCCGAACTCGCCAAAACGCAAACCGGGCCGATGCTCGTGCTGCAGGGCGAAAACGACTGGCAGGTGACGATGAAGCAATTCGAGGGCTGGGAAACGGCGCTGAAAAACCGTAGGGACGTCGAGTTCAAGTCTTACCCCAAGGTGAACCATCTGCTCGCCGAATATGACGGCCTGTCCACCGGAACCGAATACGGCAAGCCTTCCAATGTGTCCAAGGCCATCATCGATGATATTGCAAATTGGATTCATGCCGTGAAATAATGCAGATAGGCAAAGGGGCCGTCCCAAAACAGTCAAATTTACTGTCGGGACGGCCTTTGCCGCGTCTAGCTTATGGTCTGGCTTACCGGGCTGGCTGCGTTCTTGGCATCGATCGAAACCTTCATTTGCAGCTCTTTAATGTATTCCTTTTTCTGCCCCTTGTCCGTTTTCTTATCCACATACGGTTTCAAGGTTACCGATTTCGGCGTTGTTTGAAACGGCTAGATTTTTCGAATCAAAATAGGGTACGCCGGAAATCTAACGGTTGCAGCAGCGGTTATTTTCCAAAAAAAGACCTCTTCTAAACTCTAACGGTTGTGATGGCCGTTATTTGCCTGACTTTAAGCGCAATTAGCCGGTTTTCAGTGAAATAAGCGTGATGGCAACCGTTAGAATTCGAAATCAAGGTTCTTGGAACAAATAACGCTTGTGGCAACCCTTAGAATAGTTGTGTGACTAGAAAATGTAACTTGTCGGATAAGACTTGATGCAACGCCAGTGGTGAAGAATAGATAAATAGCTGAATTTTCCGGAAATTCCCGGCATATCGCAACAAACGGCGTTTCGTATGAAGATAGTTGCAGTTTCTACATTTATCCGGAAGGTGGACAGCGATAATTGCCATCTAATTGCAAATCATGCAGTTAAACAGGTCTAGCCGGAACCCCTCTCTGACTTCAGCAGCTTTAGTTGTACCTTTCGCAATTATTTTCCGCTCAACCGCAAATCCCGCCCATTTAAATGTACTTTTTGCACTTACTACTCCTATTGCCATAGGTGCTGCCCCAAACGGCCAACGGGATTAGCCCTGGATCATCATTCCCATCTCCCGGGCCGCTTCAATCAGCACCGGGCCGTATTCTTCCAGCCGTTCCGGCGTCAGGCGGCTGACCGGCCCGGACACGGACAAGGCGGCGGCGATTTTGCCGCTCCGGTCGAAGATCGGCGCGGCGACGGCGGAAACCCCCGGCTCCCGTTCCTCATAGCTGGTGGCGTATCCGCGCTCGCGGACCTGCCGCAACTGGGACACATAAGCCGCCGGGTCCAGCCCTGCCGGCCAGTCGGGGCTGTCCAGGACCGCCCGCGTCACCGGCTCGTCGGAATAGGCGACAAGCACCTTGCTGGACGCCCCGACATACAGCGGCAACCGCGCCCCGACCTGGGCCACCCGCCGGATCGCCTGATTGCTCTGCACGGCCTGGATGCGCAGCCGGTCGTTGCCGTCGCGCAAATAGAGGCTGACCGTTTCCCCCAACCGGTCGCGCAGCCGCTCCATCAGCGGCAGCAGCAGAACGGCCGGATCGTCGTTATGCGACAAATGCGCCGACAGCTCCCATATTTTCAGGCCCAGGCGGTATTTCTCCGTCGCCGGATCGCGCACGACGAATCCACGCTCTTCCAGCGTAGTCATCAGACGGTGCACCGTGCTTTTATGTAAACCGATCTCGCCGGCAATCTCCGTTAGCCCCAAATCGCTTCCTTTCGTAAAACACATCAATATATCCAGCGCCCTTTCGACGGCGCGAACCGTTAGCTTCCGGTCTTCCATCCGGCATCCACTCTCCTTAGGATGTTTCACTATATGAAACTCGGTTACATAAATTATATGAAAGACCGTGGATTCCGTCAATGAACGATCCTGGCCATACCCCGGTTTTCCATTGACTTTACGGCACCCCGGACTTACGATAAATTAAAGGGTGTCGCCTTATTTCGACATTATCTACGTTATTTGCTCGTAACGGCAGTATCAATATATTGGACTTATCCGTAAACTGCCGCTTTTTTCATCATATACTCTAATAAACGCAATTTTAAAGATTTTAAAGAAACAGGAGGGAAGCCTATGAGCCACACCGGCCGCAACGACCTTCCCATGCCTTCGGCGTTCCCTAACAACGATATTCCCGCAACGGCAAGCCGGCGCATCAGCATCAAGCATATTGCCGTGGCTTTGCTGCTGTCCATTTTGTTTTTCCTGATTTTCTGCTTTGTTTCTCTGCACGGATATATCGCCTGGGTGCTGTCCAATCCAACGGTGGCCCCGCTTTATTCCAATCCGAAGCTGGCCCAAAATCTGGATTACGAGAACATCACGTTTCCTGCCGCAGACGGGAGCCGAATGATGCAAGGGTGGTATATCCCCGCTGAAGATTCCGCCAAAACGATCGTTTTTAGCCACGGTTACGGCGCCAATCGCGAGGAATCTTGGATTCCGATGTACGAGTTGGCCAGTTTTGCCCACCGGCTGAATTTTAACGTCTTAATGTTCGACTACGGCTTCGCCGCCCAGAACAGCAAAGAAGTGGCCACCGGCGGCAAAAAAGAAGCCCAGCAACTGCTGGGCGCCATTGATTACGTGAAACAGCGCGGGGCGCGGGAAATTGTTGTCTGGGGGTTCTCGATGGGCGCCGGCACGGCGCTTCAGGCGGGACTAACGAGCAGCGATATCGACGGCATGATCCTCGACAGCACGTTTCTGCTTGAGCCGGACACGATGTACCACAACATCCGCCAGCAAATCGACCTGCCGCGGCATCCGTCGCTGGAAATCATCGGCATGCTGCTGCCGGTGCTGAACGGCACGAGCCTGCGGCAAATTCCATACACGCAGGTCAAATCGGAGGACTACCCGTTTCCGACCTTGTTCATTCATGGGACGGAAGACGAGAAGGCGCCTTATCCGATCGCCGAGAAGCTGGCCGCCAACCAGACGAACCCCGATTCGGGCGTTTGGATTGTCGAAGGCTCGCATCATGAACTGATTTTTCGTGAACATCCCAAGGAATATTTGCGGAAAGTGTCGCTTTTCCTCAGCCGGATCAAAACCGCCGCTTCCGGCAGCGGCAGCGAAAGCGCCCTTACCGGGTCCGCAATCGAATAGCATAGGCCAAACCTCCCCGCGAATAAGCTGGTAGTAATGACTAAAGCAAGGGGAGGTTAACCGGATGCTGTTCGTTTACGGGCCTTATTTGCCTGTACGCATTTTGGAAGAAATCCGTTTCTGGAAGCAGCAGGAAGCGGAGCATACGGAAGTGATCAAAGCGATCATTCCCAATTTGGAGCACCACTACGTTAAGCTGCTGGACGAGTGGAAGAAGGTGTTTACCGCCACGGAGGCGGCGGCAGACCGGCTGCTTCAGCACGGTCTGACGTCCAAGGAAGCGGCCGCGAGCCCCCAGCTGATCAAGCAAACCGAGCGGCTGCTCGGCGCCGCCTTTCAGCAGTCGAAGGAATTTATCCGCCAGCTGCACCATATTCTCGACCGGAGCGAGGCGGTCAAGGCCGTTCCGCTCGCCCCCGTCGTACTGATGCACATTATCCGCGAATCGGAGTATTTCCTGGCCGTGCTGGAAAGGCTGAACCGCCCCGGAGAGATCGCGGGCTGTGTCGCCGGCGATCCGCCGGTGTACGACCCGTATCATCAAGGCGGGGGAACGCAGGCCTATGAGTCTTATCAGCAGCCCACCGGACCCGCCCCTTTTGGGCCTTACCAGCAGCCTGGCGGACCCGCTCCTTTCGGGTCTTACCAGCAGCCTGACGATCCGCCGCCTTATGGGCCTTACCAACAGCCTGGCGGACCGGCCCCTTTCGGGCCTTACCAACAGCCTGGCGGACCCGCTCCTTTCGGGCCTTATCAACAACCCGGCGGACCCGCTCCTTTCGGGCCTTATCAGCAACCCGGCGGACCCGCTCCTTTCGGGCCTTATCAGCAACCCGGCGGACCCGCTCCTTTCGGGCCTTACCAGCAGCCCACCGGACCGGCCCCTTTCGGGCCTTACCAGCAGCCCACCGGACCCGCTCCCTTCGGGCCGGCGACAGGCGGACAGCCGCCTTATTACGGGCCAACCGGCACGAGAGCGGAGGAGGCGGCCGGAGGACGAGCAGAAGAACCCGAGGGATCCTGGCCGCAGCACTCGCCGCATCAGCAGGCGATTTCACCGGAGGAGGCGAATTCCGGCTTCGAAACACCAACTGTTTCGAACGCGGGGCTTGAAGCGGAAGCGGCCGCGCCAGCCGAAACTCTGCCGAATGACAATGCGGCGGAAAGTTTGGCAGAAAGAAATACCGATGAGGCAGCCGGCAACGAAAACCTGCGGTATGAAAACGACGCGCCTTCCGGTGCCTCCCGTATCCCCGAGCGTCCCGTCCCGATCGGCGGGCATACGCTTCCGCCCCTGCCCTACCCTTATAATGCCCTCGAGCCTTACATCGATGAGGCGACGATGCGCATCCATCACGACAAGCACCATAAAACCTACGTCGATGACTTGAACAAGGCGGAAAAAAAGCTCCAGGAGGCCCGCAAAAACGGAAACTTCGAGCTGGTCAAGCATTGGGAACGGGAACTCGCCTTTAACGGCGCCGGCCATTATCTTCACACCATCTTTTGGGAGATCATGAACCCGAAGGGCGGCGGAAGACCGGAGGGCGAGCTGCTCCAGCAAATCACCCGCGATTTCGGCAGCTACGACGCTTTCCACCGGCAATTTTCCGAAGCGGCCGCCAAAGTGGAAGGCGGCGGCTGGGCGATCCTCGTCTGGAGCCCGCGCAGCCACCGGCTGCAAATTTTGACCGCGGAGAAGCACCAAAACCTGTCGCAATGGGACATCGTGCCCTTGCTTCCGCTCGATGTTTGGGAGCACGCTTACTATTTGAAGCATCAAAACGTGCGGGCCGACTACATCAAGGACTGGTGGAACGTCGTGTACTGGCCGGCCGTGGCGGAGCGCTACGAAGCCGCGAAAAAACTAAAATGGCAGCCGTATTAATACGGCTGCCATAATGCGGAAGACTCCCCCGCAGGCGCGCTCGGTAAAACCTCAACCTTTGTAACGGACGGAGCGCGGCTTTCCGTTATTCCTTGATCAAGGACAAAAACTCCGCTCGCGAAGCCGCGTCCTTGCGGAAGCTGCCGCGCACCGCGGACGTGACCGTTTTGCTGCCCGGCTTCTTAACGCCGCGCGCGCACATGCAGAGATGCTCGCCTTCCACAACGACCATTACGCCCTGCGGGTTCAATACTTCTTCCATAATGTCGGCGATTTGCGAGGTGATGCGCTCCTGCACCTGCAGGCGGCGGGTTACCGCCTCCACCAGACGGGCCAGCTTGCTGAGCCCGGCGATTCGGCCGCTCGGAATGTAGCCGATATGCACTTTGCCGAAGAAAGGCGCCATATGATGCTCGCATTGACTGTAATAGACGATATCCTTGACAATGACGAGCTCCTCATGGTTCTCTTCAAACGTTACCCCAAGCACGTCGCGGGGATCAACCTCATAACCGGCAAAAATCTCCTCGTACATCCGGGCAACCCGGGCGGGAGTATCGAGCAGCCCTTCCCGTTCGACGTCTTCCCCGATCAGCTTTAAGATTTCACGAACATGATGTTCGATTTTCTCGTGATTTTCTCCAACCTGCTTGTTTACGTAATCTTTAAGTCCAGCCATTTAAGCGCCTCCTCCTTTCAAAAAAAAGCATGGCAATGACGCAGCTGACGCCGGTTTCATGACGCCATGATTTGCGCACAGGCCACACTTTTTAAGACTCTTCATTTGAGCCGATGTTTATTTTTTCTTCCGCGGCCGCGCCGCTCCGGGAACCTGACCCTGGTTTTTCATCATTTGCTGCGCGCGCTGCATCTGCTTGCTGTTCAGATTGTAGCCCATCTGTTTCGCCACTTTTTGCAGCATTTCCGGATCGTTTTGCATTTTTGTCATCTGCCGCCGCAAATAAAAAACACCGATCAGAAAACCGCCGACCAATCCGACGACAAGCGTAATAATTGGAATTACGATATCCATCATTCAGCCACCCCTGCATTAATATCCGTGCAGCCCCCCGTTTGGCTAACGCACTCCAAATATAATAGCATTCACCCTGCCGCGATTCAAGCCAGAACCGTTTCGATAAACAGCGTTGTTTCCGTCGCCAGATCCACTTCCTTCACGTCCAGTTCATCCCCGGCGCCGCGCGCGATGCGGATGACCGGGCGGCCCGGCAGGCCCCGGTGCTGGCTGACGACCACGCCGGTTTCCTTCGTCGACAACCTTACCGCCGTGCCGTTCGGGTAGACGGATACGATGCGGGTAAACTCCACCAGCACGTCGTGATCCAACTCATGCTCCGAACAGGCCAGCAGCTGCTCACAGGCCTCGTGCGGTAACAGGCCCCGCTGCGATCCGTCTTCACCGCCGCCGCTGATCAGATTGTCGTACATATTCGCAACGGCGATAATGCGGGGAAACAGGTGAATTTCGTCCCCTGCCAGGCCGCGGGGAATCCCGGTGCCGTTAAGGCGTTCATGATGCTGAAGCGCCGCATGGGCGATGAGCAGATTAAATTCGCGTTTTTGCTTCAGCATTTCATATCCCCGCCACGTGTGATGATGCTTCGGATCGTCCTCCGCCGCGCCTTCCGGCAGAGGAACGGATTTGCCGATATCGTGCAGCAGCGCTCCGATCGCCAGATCCTTTAACTGGGAATAGCCCAGTCCCATGTTCAGGCCGATCATGGACGAGATCAGGCAAACGTTAACCGCATGCAGATAAGCCGCGTTGTCCGCCGTGCGAATATCGGTCAGCTGCAGAAGCACTTCCTTGTTGTTCAGCACGTCCGTCAGCAATGAATCCACGCTGGAGTTGATCTTTTTCGTGCTCCATTCCTTCCCCGACCGGATCGCTTCCTGCGTCTCCACCATTTCGTGAAATACCGCTTGTTTGGTCGATTCGCTGATCACATCTTCGACTTCGACATCATCGTAATCGGCATCTTTGATGTACAGCATCGTAACGCCGATCCGTTTAAGCGTATTGATCATAAATACGGTCAGCTGAATCCCCGCCGACAATAGCACGGTGCCGTTTGCGGAATAAACCGTTTTTCCCAAGTATTGCCCTGGCTCGATATCTTCAATACTGATGAAACGCATCCTTTCATCCCCCTTGACGGCAATCGCTTCCCGTCATCGTTGTCAATCCGGTTTGCTTTCCTTCACCGTCGGGCGGCTTTCTCCAGGCGACGCTTCCCCTCGCAGATTCCGGTCCGCCGCCTGAAGACGCTCAAGCACTTCCTCGTCCTGTTCGCTCTCCAGCGCCCGGCTCACCGCCTCCGCCGCCGCTTCTCCCCCGATCCGGGCGAGCGCCCAAGCGGCCGTGCCGCGCAGCACCGGACGAGGATCATGAAACAGTATATCTATTAATTTCGGCACGGAAGCGGTATCTTTGAAGTTGCCGAGCGCAATCACCGCATTCCGCTGAATCGGCTTCTTCCCTCTCCAGGCCGCCGCGCTGTCGCCGAAGCGCTCTTTAAATTCCCGGTTGCTGATATCGAGCAGCGGCAGGAGCAGCGGCTTGACCGTCTCCGGATCGGGCTGCAGCTCCTGCCGGTGGTTCCAGGACTTGCCCCTGTTTTTCGGACAAACGATCTGGCATGTGTCGCAGCCGTAAAGCCGGTTGCCGATTTTGAGCATGAACTCTTCTTCCACAAACCCTTTCGTTTGCGTCAAAAAGGAAATGCACCGCTGCGCGTTCAGCACGCCGGGCCCGACCAGCGCCCCGGTCGGACAGGCGTCGATGCATTTCGTGCATTCGCCGCAATCCTCGGTGACCGGGGAATCCGGCGGAAAAGGAATGTTGGTAATCATCTCGCCAAGGTAAATCCACGATCCCCATTTAGGCGAGATGATCGCGCAGTTTTTCCCTTTGAAGCCGATTCCCGCCCGCTCCGCCACCGCACGGTCGACCAGCGCTCCGGTGTCCACCATGCTCTCGATCCGCGCTTCCGGAACCCGCTGGCGGATGAAATCCTCCAGCTTGGCCATCGCCTCGCGGAGCACCAGGTGGTAATCACGCCCCCAGGCCGATCTGGCCAATATCCCTCGCCGCTGCCCCGGCTCGGACTTCGGCGGGTTATCCATCTTGGACGGATACGCCACGGCGATCGAAACCAGGGAAGCCGGCTGTTCGAGAGACAGCTCGGGGTAAATGCGCTTATCGATATCCGGTTCCTCAAACCCGGATTCGTATCCTTTTTCACGCCGGTCCAGCAAAATCGCCTTCAGCGAAATAAAAGGGTCCGCGGAGGCAAAGCCGATATCGTCGATGCCGAGCGAAGCCGCGTTTTCCTTAATTTCGCGTTTCAAATCCGCCCACGCGCCGGCGTTTGCAGAAACGACGCTGCCGTCGTGTATTGTCTTTGCCACTCCCTTCCCCTCCTTGATGTGAATTTTACGGGCGACAAACGTTCCCCATCCCCCATATCGTTGTTGTTTTTCGAACGCAGCCAATCAGGAAGACAGCCGCTTGATCGCTTCCCGGGCCAACATATCGCAATGATTGTTGAGCTCATTGTCGCTGTGCCCTTTGACCTTAACGTATTCGACCTGATGGATGCCCATCAGCCGCCACAGCTCCTGCCACAGGTCTTTATTTTCAACCGGCTGGTTTTTGCTGTTTTTCCAACCGTTTTTAAGCCAGCCGCGAATCCAACCCTGCTGAAAACAGTTCACCACATAGGCTGAATCGCTGTAAACTTTGGCCCGGCACGGCTCCTTCAGTTGACTGAGCGCCGAAATAACCGCCTGGATTTCCATCCGGTTGTTTGTGGTCATTTTCTCGCCGCCGGACAGATCCTTGCGATGCCCGTTAAATATTAATACAGCGCCCCATCCCCCAGGGCCCGGGTTTCCGGAACAGGCGCCGTCGGTATATATCGTTATCTCTTTCATCGTTCATCCTCCAAGATTCGCAGGCTCTATAAATAGAAAAGCATATCCCGCACCCATTTGCAACGGATGGAAGATATGCTTCAATCATTCCTCTTCTTACCTGTCTATAATTTAAAAATCAATTAGACCCCGATAAAGAACGCGCAGCAGCGATGCCAAGCTTCTGGAACGCCTCTAAAAATTTGCTTGCGCCGTAGCCCATCGCTTCGTACAGCGGCATAATCGCTTTGTTATGCTCGTCTCCGGCCACCATGATCCGGCGGACATTGCGCTGCTGAAAACGTTGTTCCATCGCGGAAACGAGGCTTCTGCCTACGCCGCGCCGGCGATAATCCGGGTGAACGGCCATCCGGTAAATACACCCGGTATGCTGATCGATCGTTCCGATCAGGACCCCCTGAATTTCTTCCTCCGCTTCCGCAACTAGAATCAGTTCGGAATCCCAGGCCAATTGTCTGGCAAAAGCTTGTTTGGTGTCCTCGTAGCAAGCCTCGGACAAGGATACCTGCAAAAGATCCATCACTTGATTCACATCACTCAACTGAAAGGAACGAATAAGCATGCTATGATCTCCTTTTTCCTTAACACTAGATAAATTCATGCTAAAGGCGCGGCCTTTATTTTTACATCAAGCAAATAATTAAAACCAGACAAAAATCGAGAAAAAACTGCTTCTTTGTCCATTAAACCATATAAATCAACGAAATACACCAATTTTCTTTTGAAAGCGCTTAATGTTAAGCGTTTACATTTATTTTTTGTGAATTTCCCTTCACAAAACAGGTTTTCATACATATATTTTGATCATATGTAAATAATAGGTTTTGTTTCGAGTATGTAAATGCGATCGACACTTTAAGTTTGTGTTCAAAAAGTCAGGTTTTCAGCACCGAAGCGTATGCTTCCGATGTGCGTTTTTTCAAAACGCTGTAGGTCGGATGAAGCTAGGGACGAAAGGAGCGGAGCGTACGTTTTGGGTGCGTGAGCATCTGAAATGTTTCCGCAGGAAACATGCTACGGAAGCATGTGCTATGGCCCGGCTGCATTCAAGATTCGACGCCCGATCCACTTTTTGACCTGCTTCATGATCAAAAGACGACTTTTTGAACAACTCTTTAACAAAAAAATCGGGAGGTTTTTCCGTTATGGCCCATGAATTGCCTGCTTTGCCCTATCCGGCAAACGCGCTTGAACCTTACATCGATGAGCAGACGATGAACATTCACCATGATCGTCACCACAATACGTACGTGACCAATCTGAACGCCGCGCTGGAAAGCGCCCCGGCACTGCAGAACAAAAGCGTGGAAGAGCTCATTTCCGACCTCGGCAGCGTTCCCGAAAATATCCGCACGGCCGTGCGCAACAACGGCGGCGGCCACGCCAACCACAGCTTGTTCTGGACCGTGATCGGCCCCGGCGGCGGAGGAGCTCCAAGCGGCGCGGTCGCTTCCGCCATCGACAGCGATCTTGGAGGGTTCGACAAATTCAAAGAGGAGTTTACAAAAGCGGCGACGACCCGTTTCGGCAGCGGCTGGGCCTGGCTGGTCGTCGGCAAGGACGGCAAACTGGCCGTAACGAGCACGCCAAACCAGGACAACCCGCTCTCCGAGGGGCAAACGCCCATTCTTGGCCTGGACGTCTGGGAGCACGCCTACTATTTGAAATATCAAAACAAACGCCCGGATTACATCGCGGCATTTTGGAACATCATTAACTGGGACGAAGTCAACCGTCGTTACGAAGCCGCCAAGAAATAAGGGCGATTGACGATCGCCGGAAGGAGGTTACACATGGCCGAGCAAAAGCGTAAGCTGACCAACGATCCGGAGGAACTGCTGAAAGCCAAGCACGCGGAAGACGAGCATAAGCAGCAGTTCACGAACTTCGCGCACAGCGTTACCGGTGGAGCCGAGGCGGCGGATCCGGGCAAAGTGGTGGGCGAAGAACACCGCGAACCGGATACGCAAAACTATATGAAAACGGTGGAAAACCGCATGCTGGAATAGTGACGATAAAAAGTGGTCTCCCTTTGGAAGGGAGGCCTCTTTTTATCGGCTATGGTATGAAAACGACCGGCGCCAGCCTGAACCGGCGCACGGCTTGATTCTTACTGGGCCCCTATTCCGCCGGGGTATACTTGATCCAGTCATAGTACGCCCGAACCGGGGACCCGGGATAAATGAATTTCCCCGTCCAAGTTTTGGCGGCATCGCCCGCGCCCGCCCAGAAGTTGACCATAATGCTGCCCGGATGGCTCGGCAGTGGTCCGCGGGAACCGTCCTCGGTATGCACCAGCTTGCCGTCGACATACCATTTGATCGAGGCCGGCGACCATTCAAAAGCATAGTCATGGAAGTCCAGCGATGCATCGAAGCCAAGATCAATGACCGTGCTGTGATCCCCGTCTCCGGCCGTATAATAGTTGGTCTCCAGTTTCGTCGGATCTTTTCCGAGAATCTCAATATCAATTTCGTCATTCTCTTCCGTGTCCGGATCCGGATTGAGGTCATAATAAGTGAACAGTGAAGTGACCAGTCCCTCGCCTTTCGCAACTTTCATTCGCGCCTCCACACGCCCGTAGCCGTAGTCTTCCCCAATGGTCGCATATTCGCCGGAGGCGTACTGCTCGCCGGAGCATCGGCTTGGACACCCCGATTTGTCCAGTCGAAGGGCCATGACTCCGTTGTTGAATTCGATATTGTTCGCCCGCCACCCTACTCCGAAATCCTCTCCGTTCTCCCAGCCGTCCGAAGCATAAAACATGTTCCCGTTAAAAGCGTTCAGCGGCTCCGCAAACCCGTCCGCCGCCGCCGCCGGGACCGCCAGCAGCAGGCTGCAGCCTATCAGACAGACTCCCAAACCGCCGCGGACTTTTGGCAAAAACGCAAACTTTTTCATTATATCCCTCCTCATAATTTACCGCGTCATGAATTGCCGCGTCGTAAATGCCGCAAAAAAATCGCGGGAAATAACGACGGTTTGCTCCAGCATTTCCGCTGGAAAGCTCCGCTCCCTCCTTTGCGCAATGTATCCGCCATGCCGATCCAAGCTGTCTATTATATGCATAAATGTACCATAGAAGAAAGATGTTGGGTATGAGCGGAAAGTAGCAGCATCCAGTGGAGTAGCATGATAAAGCAGTACTAGAATTTTCAGTGGCGCGCGGACGTGGCACGCAGCATGGGATTCTGCTATGCGGAATTCGTGGTGTGAGGTTCGTGGTGCGAGGTTTCGCGGTGCAGGGTTCTGCGGTGCAGGGGTTTGGCGGTGCAGGGCTCCCGGTGCGTGGGAAAGGATCAATGGTTTGGTGAAAGTAGCTCAACTGCAAAAGTGCATCTCATTTTCCCGTAACCTGCCTATTTGGGGCGTATGAAATGCAAAAACGGCTCGGCCCCCTAATTCCGGAGTCTACACCGTCAAAATAATGTGTGTCGTACGATTGCTCACTTTTTCAACAAATTACAGCGTTCTATGGAATTTGGCTTGATCTTCTTCCTTCAGTCGCTTGACCCATTCAC
>SNQW01000295.1_pt1 | contig 16007 bp, 12 predicted proteins | sample 2580511 | NCBI WGS metagenome assembly SNQW01 (sample SAMN10953775, study PRJNA522744) | food fermentation metagenome | isolation source: 8-hour incubation of native-enriched microbial consortia from nixtamalized... | place: Mexico | collected 2017-09-24 | reverse complement strand
ATTTTCGAGTTGTTCTGCGAACGAGTTTTGTTGTATAGTTGTCATTGAGTAGGGTTCCTCCTTGGTGACTTCGACAATCCCAAGCATACCCTACTTTTTTGTCGTTTGATAGACTAACCCGTCCTTACACAACTTATTTTACGCCATCGAGATGCCTGCGTTCTGGACTATTCAAGGGACAATAAGGACAAAAAATGTCGCTAATGGAGGTGACCATGCCTCGCTCCCGATAATAAGTACATAAAGTGCTGCTATTTAGCAGGCCGGCGGTTAGTCTAGGCGGTTGGTCTAGGCGGTTGGTCTTCCGGCAGCCTGCTTTCCGGCGCCAATTTCTAGGTTGAGCCATATGCAGCGGGGCAAAACGACTGGGCGCTCATGGGTTTTAGTTTTTTTTGCAATCCATAGTCTGAACTTTCTAAAAATAGTGCTAAAATAGATGTTATCAGTTTCCGCCAAGATTCGGGAGCTAGGAAGTTCAGCGAAAAGGAGCAACCCAACATGTCAAAGATCTTCAAAACTTTAACGATTGCCGGCAGCGATTCCAGCGGGGGCGCTGGAATTCAGGCCGATTTGAAAACGTTCGAAGAGTACGGCACTTACGGTTTCAGCGCCTTGACGACAATCGTCACGATGGATCCGGACCAAGGCTGGCACCATGACGTTTATCCGGTGGAAGCCTCATTGGTGGCCGAGCAGCTCAAAACCGTGTATGCCGGAGGCCCCGTCGACGCGATGAAAACCGGAATGCTCGGCAGCGTACCGATTATCGAAGTCGTGGAGTCCTGCATCCGCAAGTACGATCAAAAAAATGTCGTCATCGACCCGGTGATGGTCTGCAAAGGCGAGGATGAAGTGCTGAATCCGGAAAGCGCCGACGCAATCCGCGATCTGCTGCTGCCGCTGGCAGCGGTGACGACGCCGAATTTGTTTGAAGCCGGGGTATTGTCCGGGCTGGGACGCCTTACCACGCTGGAGGAGATGAAGACGGCGGCTCAAGCGATTTATGAGCGCGGCGCAAAAAACGTCGTCATTAAAGGCGGCAAAGCGCTGGACGGGGAAATGGCGATCGACTTGTTCTATGACGGCAAGGAGTACACGGTTTTGGAGTCGCCGAAAATCGAACCGGCCTACAACCACGGGGCGGGCTGTACGTTTGCGGCGGCCATTACCGGCGGCCTGGCGAACGGCTTAACGGTCCGGGAAGCTGTGGCTAAAGCGAAAAAATTCGTCACCGCCGCCATCGCTTCCGGATATCGGTTTAATGAATATGTCGGACCGGTGTTCCATGCGGGGTACCGGTTGAACGGAGAGTAAGCCATGAAATTGATGTTCATTTCGGACATCCACGGGTCCGCCCATTGGCTGGACCGGGCGCTGGAGAAGGCCGAGGAAGAGCGGCCGGACCAGCTTGTCATGCTGGGGGATTTCCTCTACCATGGCCCGCGGAATCCGCTCCCGGACGGCTACGATCCGAAGCGGGCCGCGGAGACGCTGAACCGGCACAAGCACAAAATCGCCGCCGTTCGCGGCAATTGCGACGCGGAAGTCGACCAGATGCTGCTGGAGTTTCCGATGATGGCGGACTACGCCATGATTTTGCATGAGGGCCGCCGCATTTATGCGACGCACGGTCACGGCTTTAATATCGAGCAACTGCCGCCGCTGGCCGAAAACGACGTGTTCATTCAAGGCCATACCCATATCCCTGTCGCCGGCCGCAAAGGCGGGGTGTTTGTGCTGAATCCGGGATCGATCGCCTTGCCGAAGGATAACTATCCTCATTCCTACGGGATTCTTGCGGACGATGAATTCCTTGTGAAGGATTTTGACGGCGGCACAGTGAAGGGAATCCGTCTGAAGTAGCAGTTTAAGCCGAGGGCGCCGGAAGGCGCCTTTGCTTATTAGAAACCCCTGCTTATTATAGTCCTCTGCTTTATTAGAGCCTCTGCTTATTAGGGCCTTTGTTTATATAATAGGGCCTCTTCAGTAATAACGGCATTCTATGGCCTTATTTTCCGGGTATGAGCATGTTCATCCACATTAGCGGCATTTTTTGTACTTATTTTCCCATGGATAGTCCAGAACGCAGGCATTTTCTAGCGACCTGGGAGAATAACGACATAAATTGCCTCTATTTCTCTCAAAGCGGCTGATATCGCAGGAATAACGCCCTTTTTTGCCCTTAAGTTTTCCAACTGAAAATTTTAAATCGGAAGAAATACCAAATTGATACCAAATGAAATTGGCCTGCGGGTGAAAAATATGGTAAGCTTAAATTACCTGCTATTAAATTTTAATAGAAAGCTTGTCACCAATTCCAGTCTTTAAGCGGCAGGGCAATAAAAGGGAAAAGGAGAATGTTAGAAACAATGAAGTTAAACAAGAAAATGATCGGCATCGTAGCTCTATCATCCGTACTGATTTCCGGGACGCTGCTTACCAATGACGCTTTTGCGGCGAATGCCACGAAAACATTGAAGGCGGTCTATAGCAATATTAAACTTGTATATAACGGTCAAACAATTTCGTCCAGCTCCGGTCAGGAACCTTTTATGGTTAACGGAACCACCTATGTACCTATCCGGATGGCGGGGGAAGCGCTCGGCAAATCGTTAGTCTGGGATGGCACGAATAAGATCGTTAACATTTCAGATACGTCTTCTTCGGATGCACAGGTCATCGAGATGCTTCGCAATCAAATTACGGACTTAAACAACCAGTTAAATAGTGTAAAAACGGAATTAACCACGGCGAATTCGACGATTGCGTCGAGGGACTCCACGATCGCTTCCTTGCAATCCGAAATCAATTCGCTGAAAAAGGATGGCAAAAGCGGCAGCCTGAGCAAATTGGAAGACGACCTCGATGATGATCACGAGAATGATTACGATTTGGATGCCTCGTTTTCTTTGTCGGGGGATAAAGATAACATTAGCGTAACGATCAAAGTGGATGAGAAAACATGGAATAATTTGTCTTCTTCAAGACAGAAAACGTTCCTGCAAGACGTCTCTGACGATATTAGACGTGAATTCAGGGATGCGAAGATCGACGGAACCGTGAAAAACAAAAATTCTTCCAAACTGACGACATTCTCCGTCAGCCGCTCGGGAACGCTTAATGTAGGCAGCAGCAGCAGCAACGTACCAAGCCAATCTACAATGCTTAGTAAATTAAGGGACAATTACTCGACCTATCGCGGTATTCCGTTATCGATCCAACTGGACGTGGATAAGGATCGCGAAGAAGTTAGGGTGGAAGTTTATATCGTTAAGAAAGACTGGGACGACCTCTCTTCATCTTATCAGACAAAGATTCTGTCCAGCATGCTGAACGATCTGGAGCGTGAATATCCCGATTATGATATCGAGGGTTATGTTTACGATGATAATACGAAGTCAAGATTGGACAGACAAACAAGATAAATCGTGCGCCTTAGTTTGGGCCGCTCCTTCCGTCAGGAAAGAGCGGCGTATTTTTTTGTATCAACAAAACAACGCAGTTCAGGCAAGGTTTACAACGGGCACGGTTTTGACATATTATGGGGCTATACAATAGAGGGAAGGATTGTGGGGATGGAGAACGCAAAACCTAAGCTGACAAAACCCGAAGCGATGATTTTTGACATGGACGGAACGTTGTTCAAGACGGAAACGCTGCTTGTTCCCGTGTTTCACCAAGTGTTTGACCGGCTGCGCGAGGAGCGGCTGTATGAAGGAGAAACGCCCCCGGAGGAGCTGATTTTAAGCTGTCTCGGCATGCTGCTCCCGGAGATTTGGAAAAAAGTGCTGCCGGACCAAAGCGAGGAGGTGCGCCGGCGGGCCGACGAGCTGCTGCTCGAACTGGAGCTGGCCGGACTGAAGGAGCTCCCGTCCGAGCTGTACCCGCAGGTGCGCGAAACTTTGACGCGGCTGAAAGAGCGGGGCGTCAGACTGTTTGTGGCCAGCAACGGGCTGGAGCATTACGTAAAGGGCGTGGCCGACACGCACGGCATCCTTCCGTTGTTTGAAGGATTATACAGCGCCGGCGAATACCGGACGGCGTCCAAGGTGGATTTGGTCAAGCTGCTGCTGGACAACCACGGCATCCGCACCGCCTGGATGGTTGGTGATCGCTCCTCCGATGTGGAAGCAGGCAGCAAAAACGGGCAAACCGTCATCGGCTGCGCTTACGCTGGCTTCGGGAATGACCGGGAATTGGCGGGGGCCGACGCGTTGATCGGCGCTTTCGAGGAACTGCTCGAATTATATGACGATGCGGCAAATCACCAATAATTAGGCAAAGCAGATCTTGCTCCCTTAAGGGAAAAGGTCTGCTTTTTCTTTAAATCGACCACGGAATCTTTAATTTGTCCCATTGTTGGAAGGGTTTTCACCATATAGAGTGATAAACGTAAACGACCAATCCGGATTGGGGCAACATCATGATATGAAAACGGAGGGAAAATGATGATGGTGCATACCGGAAGAAAAGCAATTGCCAAAATCACTTCGATCGCAGTGGTTTTAGCCGTGGTTGTCACGGGTTTTCCGCTTGAGGCGCAGGCGGGGGACACCTGGCCTTTTCAGGGCGGGGGCGCCCACGGGGCAAACCAGCCCAGCGTACACGGGTATACCAGCGGCCATATTATGAATTGGAGCCCGGAAACGGACCCTGGCGCCGAACTGCTCAGATCCCATGTGCCGCTGCAAAAAAGAATCGCCCCGTTCCCGGCTACCCAAGCTAATCCGGAGCTCGGCCCGAACGTTAAAATGATGAACGTGACGGGCGATTATGGAAACGCTTTTATCGAAAATGCGCCGTACACGAACAAATTTGCCCAATATCATTTTAACTTTTGGCAGTACATCGATTATTACTCTTATTGGCACGGAACGGCGACGGCCTATACCCCGCCGGAATATTACGACGAACTGGCGCAGAAGGACTGGCAGCAGAAGTGGTTTGAATTCGGCATGCTGAACATTCCGAATCCGACGTATACCGATGCGGCCCACAAAAACGGGGTGCTCTCGCTGGCGGGGATATTTTTCTCCAACAACGACCGCGGGCAGCAGACGTATAAGCAGATGATCGTCAAGGATGAACGCGGCCATTTTCCGGTGGCCGGCAAGCTGATTGAAATGGCCGAATACTTCGGGTATGACGGGTATTTTATCAACCAGGAGGAAATCGGCCCCAATGTCGCCACCAAGGATATTCCCGACTATATCGCCTTTATGAAAGCGCTGCAAAAAGGCGGGTTGTACGTTCAGTGGTATGACTCGCTTGATACCCGCACCGGTGCGAACACCTTTGCCAGAACGTTCAACGACAACAATATTTCGTTCCTGTACGACAAAAGCGATACCAAACAGGTGGCGCAGTCCTTTTTCTTTGATTACGGCATGGGCGCCAGCCAAATCACTGCGGCCAAAAACTATTTGAACAAGCTGAACGATTCCCAAGGGACGGACTTCGATCTTTACGATGTCGGATTCGCCGGGCTTGAGGCCGGGCGCGACCGATTTAAGAGCGTTCAGGGAACGGCGCTGAAAAATAAACTGAACAACGGCCTGCCGCAACTTAGTATCGCCACGCTGGGCGCCGATTTCGTTCATGCCGGGCTCGACGAGGATATGAATCAAGCGTGGCCGGTCCGGCACCGGCAGGAAAACGAATACCAATGGATGACCAAAGTCCGCGAGCAATTGTGGTGGTCGGGGCCAAACATCGATCCGAAGAACACGCAGGTGTCCGATACCAACACGGCCGGCGACGTTTACGCGGACAACCGGTATTGGCCGGGCATGGCGTCCGTGATCGCCGAGCGCTCCGTCATCGAAGGCCCGAACTTCTTTACGAATTTCAACACGGGACACGGGTTGTCCTATTATGCGGACGGCAAGGTGTCAAGCGCGGACGAGTGGTCCAACATGAGCCTGCAGGACGTTCCGGTGACCTGGCAGTGGTGGCAGGATACGGCCGGCAACAAGCTTACCGTCGATTTCGACTACGGCCCGGAATATAATATTGCGGACACGGATCGATACGACTATAAGCAGATCGGCGCCTACCAAGGCGGCAGCTCGCTGGTTGTGAGCGGCGATTTGAATGCGGAAAACTTCCTGCGGCTGTACAAAACGGATCTTGACGTAAATAAAAGCTCGAAGCTTTCGCTGACTTACAACAAAAGCTCGGCCAATGACGGTTCGGCGATGTACGCCGGCCTGATCCTGGCCGACGATCCGGAGCACGTGGTGAAAATCGCCGTTCCGGACAGCGGGAAACGTACGAAAGACTGGGTCACGGCGGAGCTTGACCTTGGCGCTTACAGCGGTAAATCGATCGCCGCTGTCGGCCTTGTGTTTGATCCGGGGAAAAAAACGGTGGCTGACTACCAGGTCAACATCGGGCAAATCCGCATCAATGACGGTTCGGCGGTAAGGCCTTCCGTGCCGGAGGGGCTAGCGATTTCCGCAGCCTATCCGAATACCGGCGAGATGACCGTCAAATGGGAGCTGGATCCGGATTACTCCAAGGTTAAACAATACAATGTATACGTAAACGATGTCTATGTCGGCGGCAAATACGACGGCATCTATTACATCAAAAATTTGCCGGCGAAGTCGGGGACGGTCAAAGTCGCCGCCGTTGGCGCGGATGGACGGGAAGGGCAGGCCGCGAAAATCAACTTCAATCTGGCCCATTCGGTCTCGGATATCGCCGTTGATTCCCAGGAAAACGGCGATCTTCGGGTAACCTGGACCAATCCGAACAAGCCTGCGGGCGATATTACGGTCAGCGTGCAATCTCTAAACTGGATCACCACTCCGGAGCCCGTCTCCGCCAAAGTGACGGTTCCGGAAGGCTCCACATCCGCGCTGTTTAGCGGTATGCCACTAAACGGTGACGATTATCTGGTGACGATTTCCTCGCAAGACGCTACGCCGGTTTCGATCAGCGGCCGGTTTATCGATAAAATTTCCGAGCCGTACGCTGAAGCTTGGTCATGGGACGGCGATAAACTGAATTTGCCGATGCCAAACACCAGAGATTGGCGCTACATGTACGTGTATGAGGACGGGGTTCTGAAAAAATTCCCGACAACCTACGGGGTGGGGGACAAGGATCGCATCATTCGCGGCAGGACGACCAAGGCTTGTCTCAGCTTCTCCTCTGCGGCGAAGGAAGTGTACGTCGTGATGGAGGATTATGCCGGGAACCAATCGGCTCCGGTATACCTTAGAGGCGAGCAACCATAAAGCCGTTTTCGGAACAATTAAGCGGACCCAATAAAGCGAAGCCGCTCCTTCCGTCAGGAAGGGGCGGCTTTCTGTTTGTAGACCCACATCGCGTATTCAAGCGGCCGTACGATCGCTTTCCGGTAGGCGTCGGGATCGCCGGATCTCATGAACACCTCGCGCGCCGGCTTGGGATTCACCTCCAGGACATAGATATGCCCTTGCTTGTTGATGGCCAAATCGAGGGCCAGCTCGCACAGGGGGCCGAAAGTCTGTTCCAAATATTCGGCGATGTCCAGGCTCAGGCGCTCGGCGGTCCTGCGGACTTCGGCCCGCCGCTCCTCCCCGGGAATCCACTGCTTCAAAAGCGTGTTCATCGCTACCGCATGCCCGCCGCCGTGCAGATTGGAGGTTACGCTGCGGGGCGGGCCGACCCGCCCGGCGCAGCCTGTCGCTTCCCAGCGGCCCTGCCCGTTTTTTTGTACCAGCATCCGGTAATCGTGAACCCGGCCGTTCGGCAGCTTGATTTGAATCCCCTGCTGGGCGAGAAATTGGGCGCTGCCTTTCCAGCCGAGCAGATAAGCGCTCAGCCGGGCTTTATGGATCTTCCGGGGAGACACGATGCTGCGGTTTTGTTTTCGGCCCTGAATCAAGAAATTATCCGCACCAAGGCGTTCGACCCGCAGGATACCCCGGCCTCCGGTACCGTTGATCGGCTTGACGTACACGGCCGGATATTTTTTCAGCAGTCCGAGCGCGTCCCCGCTATGCTGGAACAGCACGGTTTCGGGGAGATGCTCGCGGAACCTCGCCACGCGGGACAACGTTTGGTAAATCGTCCATTTGTTGCGCAGCGGGCGGTTAAGGAAGGTCAGGCTGCCGTAACGCGCCCGGAAACGCTTGAGCTGCTCGAACCTTTTGCTGCGCTGGATCCGGCAGCGGTCGAAAATCACGTTCGGAAAACGGCGCCATTTGCGGGACCATTTTTTTTGTTTCGGATCGTAAACGAGCGCATAAATCAGCTTTTTTTTCTCATGCACATCCGCAGGGGTGAACACAAAAACGTCCAGCCCGAGCCTTTGCCCCTCGGCGATCATTTTTTGGTAAATATGCCGTTCCTCCAGCTGCTTCTTGTCATTGAGGTACAAGGTCAAGATCCCTAAAACGGGTTGAGACAAAGAGAATCACCTTCTTTGTTGAAATGGGCGGCGGCGCCTTCGCCGTTTGAACGCGAAAGGCTGTTTTCGAGGAGCAGCTGCGGTTTACCGCCGCGAACCTTGACCAGCCGGCGGGCATAAAGTCCGGCGCGGAAACACATCTGCAGGCTGGAGATCTGATCGCAGGCCACCCGGCACGACAACTGCCGCAAAATGGCAAGCTGCTCGGCGAGCAGCCTGGAGCCGAGTCCGCGTCCCCGGTACAACGGATGGACCACGACGAGGCAAAGGCCGCGGCCGTAATCCGTGACGCAGGAGACGCCGGCTATCCGCGGCCCGTCTTCGGCTTGAATCCGGGCCGCCAGCAGCGAGCTCCCCGGGAGGCCGAGCTCGCTCGGCGACAGCTTCATCAGCGCCCGGAAGGCGGAAGGCGGGATGCGCCCCGCCCCATACTTCCGGATGAAAGCCAGCATGTCGCCATGCTGCTTTTCCCAACCCGCTCCGTCTCCGGGATTAAGTTGTCGAATTTCCATCGCTCCTCGCCTCCTCGCTACTTATGCTTCGGCTGCCGGGATAAATATTGGCTGTATTGAAAAATGCGCTCCAGCGACTTTTTGCGGATATGCGGCTCATCGAATTTCATCGGCTTGGCATTGGCTTCAAAAAACCAGATTTGCCCTTCCGTATCGATCCCCAAGTCCATGGACATCTCGCCCAGGATGTGGCCGCATTCCTTTTCGATTTGCTTAGCGATGAGGAGGGCGTTCGATTTTACGCGGCCTATCAAATAATCCGTCATGTCCGCGCCGAAAGCCGGGGTGAGCAGCTTCTCCGGATCCTCAATGCTCCCTCCTTGCGGCACGTGGGTCGTGATTCGCTTCGGCCCGGCAAGTCGGGCGCCTACGCCGGTCACCGTCCAGACGCCCTTGCCCGTCTTTTGCACGAGCACGCGCATATCGAAGTGGCGGCCGCGGTACGAGGCGAGGGAGATGCTTTCCTGCATAATGTACGGCGTCTTGCCCGCCTCGGACTTGATCCGTTTCCAAAGGGCCGGAAGATAGGACGTTTTGTACACGACATTCCGGCTTCTTTTGCCCTGAAGCGTCAGCCGGTACTGTTTCTCCTCGGCCTCGTTAAGCTTCACCAGCATGATCCCTTTGCCCGCCTTGCCGCTCACCGGTTTTAAGTAAAGGCTGCCGTATTTTTGCAGCATCGCGTCCAGCGTATTGGGGCCGATCATTTTTTTCGTATCCGGCACGAGCGAGCGGGTCGTCCGGCCCTTTTTCAGCCAATCGAACAGGCGCCACTTATTGAAGAAAAAAGGATTGTACAAGTGGATCGACTCATGCCGGAGGCACTCGTCGATTTTCCGCCGCACCTCCGGCTTCCGTTCATCCTCCCGCAGCGGGACCCGGTTGTAGACCACGTCGGGCAGGGGCACCCAATGCTTTTTCCACGTTTTGTCTTCCGGATGGAACACGTACCCCTGCACTTTTCTGGCGCCGAGCTTGAGGTCCCGGGCGGTGATTACGTAAACCGGGATATCCAGCTCCTGGCCGGTTTTTACGATATCCCGGAAATTGGCGCGGTTGCCCCGGAATAGTTTGTTTTCGTCATCGACCGTCAGCACGGCGACGACCGGTTTCTTCTCGCTCAAAAGCGTACTGCTCATGAGCCGTCCCTCCTCCGGAATTTGCTTAAATACAGGCAATGTTCGAGGATATGATCGATCGAGGCTTTCCCTTCGGCGCGGAGCGAGGGGTGTTTAAAGATGGAACGCCCGGGTTTGGCGTTGGCTTCAAACATCCAGATTCGTTCGTCCCGGTCGATCCCGATGTCGAAGCCGATTTCGCCAAGCAGATGCTGGTGATGCGACTCGATCGCCTCGGCCAGCGTAATGGCGACGTTTTTCGCGTGCCTCAGCACCTCGTCGGCGCGCGGGCCGAAGGCCCGGGTCAAAGCCTGCTCCGGCGTCAGCAGGCTGCCGCCGTTTTTCAAATGGGTCGTTACGCTGCCTTTCCCGGCTTTCTTGGCCCCGATGCCGACGACAACCCACTGGTTTCTGCCGTTTTTGTGCATATGAAAACGAAAATCGATCGGGCAGCCGTCGATCTCGATCAGGCGGATGCCCTGCTGGGCGACGTAGCCCCGCAGCGAGCGGCCGTGTCTGGCCTGCAGCGTCCGCATAAGGCTGCTGAAGGAGTTGAACCTGAGCAGGGCGTTGCGGCCGTTTTTGCGGTAACGGGCGTAATAGCCGCTTCTAGGGATATAGGAGAGACGGTAAATCCCGTTGCCCAGACTTCCGCTGTTCGGCTTGTAATAAACGAGCGAATGACGGTCGAGCATATCCTTGATCTGCTCCGGGGTCGGGCTCATGATCGATTCGGGCACATAGCGGCTGACCGCAGGATCCCTTTCCAGGAGGCGGTAGATGTCGGATTTGTTGAAGAAGCTCCAGTTGAAAAATGGAATCCTCCGGCGGACAAACCGGTCCCGCAGCTGATTGATCAAGGGCGTGGTCTCCGCCCGGCGGCTGGGCAGCCGGTTGTATACGACATCGGGCAGCGGCACGCGTTTCCTTACGAAACGTCCGGCCTCGTTCAGGAAATACCCGTTGACGGTATCGTTTTCCCAGTTAATGTCGCGCGGGGTAAAGGCAAAAATGTACGACATTTTGCTGCCCTGGCGCAGCAGCTGCTTGATAAAGTCGGTGCGGGAACCGAACGGATTCGTATGGGAAGAGGCCGGCCCGTCGGACAGCACGCCGATCAGCGGCCCGATCTGCACTTCGCCCTCCTGAAGACTGCGGAGAAAAACGCTGCCGGGCTTCGGAATTTTGATGCCTTTGCGCACCCCGTAAGCCAAGTACAGGTGTTTTCCCGTTTTTTTGATCGGCTTGACGACAGCGGGCACCCGTTCCCCGCCGAGTCTTAGGTGAACCGATTTTTTCCCCGACAGCTTCAGGTTTTTCATTAATGCCCCGGACAAGTAGACGACCCGCTCGGGTTCCTGCGTGAAATGGACGTTGCAATAAGTCAAACTCATGAATTTTATCCTCCTAAACGTTTTCAGGGTTTGCTCAGAAGCAAATAACGGGCGTAGGAAATCGGATTTTCAATCGATTTTCGGGCGCTTATCGGGTCACCGATCCGGAAAAACGAAGTCCGTCCCGGTTTGGAATTCACCTCCAGGATCCAAACGCGGCCCTCGCGGTCCACGCCGAAATCGAGGCCAAGCTCGGCCAGGCGGCCGAAGCGGGACTCCAGATATTCGGGTACCCGCAAGGACAGATGGCGGATGGTTTGAACGACGGATTTACCGCCGTCTTCCCCAAGCTCCCGAATCAGATAGGGCAGCGCTTGATGCGCCGTGCCGCCGCCGTGAAGATTGGAGGTCAGCGAATGCTTCGGACCGACCCGCACCGCCATTCCCGTTAAGCTCCATTCCCCTTTTTCGTTTTTTTGCATGAGAACTCGAATATCGAACGGCTCGCCTTGCGCGTTGTTTAACTGCAGATAAGGCTGGATCAGAAAGGGGCGGGCTCCGATAAACTTATCGATCCATTCCAGCCCGGCTTTACGGGAAGAGAAACGCCGTTTGAACAACGCGTTGCTGCCGCTCCGGCCGACCATTCCCATTCCCTTGCCGGAGTCCGTCAGCTTGACATAAAGCGTCCTTTTGCCGTGGGTACCGTTTCGGGGTTTCAGAAAAGCCTCCCCGTCATGGGCTTCAAGCCATTCGGCGAGCTGCAGCGGACCTTCGTACAGCGCGGTTTCCGGCAAATAAGGAGCGAGATCCCGGTATTGGCTTAACGCCTGGTACACCGCCCATTTTCCCGCAAGCCCCCGCGCCAGGTAGATATACGGATGTTTGGCGGCCAGCTTAGACAGCAGGCGCTGTTTGCGCAGCTGCCCTTTGCGGTCATAGGTCAGGCAGCGGTCATAAATGATATCCGGCAGGGGGAGCCGTTTGCGGACCCAGCCTCCCCGCTCAAACATGTAACCCGGAATCCCGCTTGCGTTGCCCTCCGAAATCGAAGGCAAACAAAATACGTAAACGCACACACCCTTCCTTTCGCCGATCCGGCAAAGCTTGCGGCAAAAAGAAGCTTCAGCGAAAGGAAGCGGGCCTTCGCTTTCGGCGACAAGAACGCCGACGCTGCCTTTGAGAGCATGATCCATCGGATGATTCCTCCTTAGAAGCCGGACAAATAGCGGGTGTATTCTATAACTCGCTTGACCGACGGGCGGATCTTTCCGGCGCCCATCGGGGTGTTGTCGTTTTTGGAAGGTTTGGAGTTGACCTCAATCAGCCAAACCCGGCCGCTGATGTCGACCGCCAGATCGATGCCGAATTCCCCGAAATGGGCCGGCAAATTGGCGTCAACGCCCTGGGCGATGTCCAACGCCGCCTTTCTCAATCTGGCGCCGACCCTGCTCTTCATTCCCGGCTGCAACGAACTGCGCGAGATCGCCTCCTTAACCGTGCTTAGCGTGCCTCCGCGGGCCAAATTGGACACGAAGTGCTGGTTTCCGGCAATCCGGGCGACGATCGAGGTCGTGCTCCACTTGCCGGCCAGATTTTTCTGGACAAGGGCGCGGAAATCGACCGGCCGATGATCGATCTCGATCAGGTGCAGCCCTTGCTGAATCTGGTACCGGGTCGTCTTCATGCGGCCGGACAAGGCGGAGAAAAGCTTGGTTAGGCTGGGATAGGTATGGCGCCGCGTACCGCCGACCTGGGCGGTTAGCGCCTGATAGGCGCCGTTTTCGAGCCTTGAAATGCGAATGATCCCTTTTCCCAAACTGCCTTTGACCGGCTTCAAAAAAACGATCGGGTATTTGGCGCACATGGCTTTGAGCATGGAGTAGCCCCGGAACAGATGGGATTCCGGCAAATAACGGAGCAGCGAGCCGTCTTTGGCCAGCGCGTCGAACACCTCGGTTTTATCGAGATACTTCTCGTTGAAAAAATGGCTCCCGTAACGGGATTTTACTTCTTTCATAAAATGCTGTACGCTAGGTTTGTTCTCCAGTTTGCGGGAGGTCAGCCGATTGTAGAATACATCTGCGGCCGGCAATCGGGTCTTTTTCCACTCGTCTTTGAAGAAGACCCAGCCGGACACTTGTTCGGAATCTTTGCCGATATGCTCCGGCGTAAAAAAGTAGACATACACCCCTTGCCTGGAGCAGGCGTTTGCGAGTTCACTGCAAAATAACGTCATTTTACCGAAAGGTTTTTCCGGATTTTCCGCATAGTCCTGGCTAAGCAAAACGCCGAGCAAGGGGCCGAATTGAATGGTAGATGAATGAGGGCGATATGTGAGCCGCAGCGGCGATCGCGGCTGAATTCCCATTTTCCTTGCAAGTCCAGCACTCATTCGAACTCCGTCGGATCTGGTTAAAGGGATGACTTTTACACTGTGCCGGAATGATCCGAAGGCCAGGAAGAGTGGAAGATCGGTCGGTATTTTCCACTGTTTGATCAGCATGTCTCCGAGCGCGAGAGTATCGTCGTCAAGCAGGCCCGGACTCATGATCTGTACCGTCATTTTTTTGGAGGGCATGTAGCGGATCTCCTTCCAAGCTAAGCTTGAGTCTTGGATGCAAGCAAAGATCGTCTGCGTCAAATGCATGTAATGCATCATATGAGGACATAGAATCCTTGGTGATTGACCTATGCCCGTTTTCGCGGGCTACCGGGCGGGTGATGAAGCAATGTTTCCCGGTCCGGGCGCGGGCTGAAAGCGGAAACTGCGAGAGAAGAGTTAGGTAGTAGCCTAAGATATTAGGTAATTGCCTAAGATAAAGGAGGAAACCTGGGTGGCCGATTGGCTTTATGTTGTCATTAACGTGGTAGTGGCTGCCTTCGTGGGCGGAATAACCAATCATTTTGCGATTAAGATGCTGTTTCATCCCAGAAATCCGGTACATATCGGCAAGTTCAAGGTTCCGTTTACGCCGGGGCTTATTCCGAAGCGGCGGGACGATATCGCCGAGTCGCTGGGCCGGGTGGTGGCGGAATACCTGGTTACGGCCGAAGGGCTGCAGGAGACCGTGCAGCGGCCGGCCTTCCGGCAAAAAGCGGAGGGGTATTTGCAAGGTTTGATCGAGCGCTGGGAGGCAAGCACGTTGACGCTTGGCGACGCGGCCGTGCGGATATGGGGAGAAGCGGGATGGGAAGCGCTGAAACCGCGGCTGGCCGCCGCGGCGCGGCGGGCGTCGGCGGCAGGATTTGAAAGCCTGTGGCGGCGTTACGAGTGGGATAGCATTCCTCTAAAAAAGCTCGTTCCCGGCTGGTCGGAGGAAAGCCGCAAGAAATGGAGCACCGCCGCAGCGGAAGCGATTCTGCAGGCGGTGGAAGAAGAGCTGCTGTCGGCCGCGGGGCAGCGGATGCTATCCAAGATGGCTTCGGGCCTGATGGACAAGGCCGGCGGTTTCCTCGGAACGATGGCGGCGATCTTTGTGGATGAAGATAAGCTGGTGCAAAAGCTGACGCCGGCCCTCGTCCGGGCGCTGCGGGGGGAGGAGGCGGTAAGCAAAACGGCGAAGGCGATCGAAACGCGGCTTGAGCAGTATGGGGACAAACCGGCCGCGGAGCTGCTTGCCGCCCTTACCGGGGAAGAGGCTTTGGACTGGCTTGCCGCAAAGCTGGAGCTTCTTCCGGTGGAGGCGTGGCTCGAACGGGCGGAAGGAATGCCGCTCCGCTCCTTGCTGGCCCCCTGGAAGGAGCGGGCGGCCGCGGCGGTTCCCGCGGTGGCCGAACGGGCGCTGCGCCTCACGGCTCAGGGGATCCCCGCGGCCATGCAGGCCGTTCAACTGCCGCAGCTGGTTGAGGAGCAGGTGCGGAAATTCCCGGTGGAACGCCTCGAGGAGATCATCCTCAGCGTGTCCGGCAAGGAATTCCGCGCGATCACCTGGCTGGGCGTGCTGCTCGGCGGGATCATCGGCTTGTTCCAGTCTTTGTTGATGCTGGTGGCAAGGTAAAGCGGGTAATATTGGGTGAAATTGACGATTTCGGGTGATTATAGGTAATGTTGAGGTAATGCTAGGTAATGTTGGGGTAATGCTAGGTAATGCTGGGCAATGCCGGGCAATGCTGGGTAAAGCCAGGTAATTATGGGAAATATCGAGCGATACTGGGTAATGCTGGGTAATGGTGGATAAAGTTAGGTAATATTAGAAAGTGTTAGGTAGTGTGGGTAAGAAGGGTTCACCGTATCTCGGGCGCCGTGGTGTAGGCTTTTGCCGCATGACTTTGACGTGCCGAGAGCCGGAGATGGTTTCGCACCGCGCGCCGGGAGCTGCGCGTGGTGCGAAAGTAATGGCGGCCGGCGAATTGCTTTTGCTCATTTGCCGCAGGGATAGCGGAGTGTGACGCAGGGTTAGCGGCGTTGCAGTATCAATGGGATGCAGCGTTCAGAATTCGCGCCGGTGCCCCCTCCTTCGTTGACGGCGGCAAAAATAGCGGGAATTTATGCACTAGCGTTGCAAGAACACTAACATCAATTTTCAGCAAAACCCACATTTGGATTATTGAAACTATAAATGGATTTTTTTACAGTCATTTTTTAAGCTTAAGACCAAAAAGTCAAGGTTACCTAATGCGTAGGTCGCAATGTCCCATT
>SNQW01000293.1_pt1 | contig 16859 bp, 16 predicted proteins | sample 2580511 | NCBI WGS metagenome assembly SNQW01 (sample SAMN10953775, study PRJNA522744) | food fermentation metagenome | isolation source: 8-hour incubation of native-enriched microbial consortia from nixtamalized... | place: Mexico | collected 2017-09-24 | reverse complement strand
CCACCCTCCCCGCGCGGCCCATTTCTGATCCCGCCACCGCGCCCACCCCTCCAGCCGGATCAGAAACGCCCCTCGGTGATGCCTTTTCGGCACCCCTTTCATCCCGCACCGGGGTGAGCGACGGCGCGAACGGGCCACGCGGGCACCCCCGCGGGCCACCGTGCCCCTTCCCGGGATCAAGAACGCACCGCCCACCCGGGCCCCAGGAGCATTTCTGATCCGGCGCGTGCGCGGGGCACTTCCGATCCAGCACGGAGGCGAGGAGCCCTTCTGATCCGGGCTCCGGAGAGCGGTCCGGTCCCGCACGAGCGGCGGGCCCGGTGATGGACAAACAGTCACCACCAGAAGCGGGATCAGATTCGGCCGCACGCCCTCCCTGCGTGGCGCGTTTTCGAATCGGCGCGGGGAACGTCACGCCGTGCGGGATCAGAAACGGGCCCGTGGGGTGCCTGCGAGGTGCGGAACTGATCCCGCGAGCGGAGTGGGACGCGGGGGCGAGCGAAGCGGGATCAGGAACGTGCCTGCGGGACGCGCGGGAGGTGCGGAAGTGATCCCGCACGCCGGAGGGGAGAAGCCGGGGGAGATACGGGGGTCACCAGGTGCCGTCGGGGCGGACGGCATGGTCGACGCGGCAGTCGGCGAGGGCGGCGCGTACCTCGGCTCCGTGGTCGCGGGCGAGGGCGAGGGCGGCGTGGTTCTCCTCGAGCTGCGCGACGCGGGAGGCACCGAAGAGCACGGTGGCCGTCGCGGGGTTCGCCAGACAGAAGGCGATGCCGAGGGCGGCCGGGGTCACCCCGAACTCCCCCGCGACCCGTGCGACCTCGGGGTACACGGCGAGGATCCGCTCGCGGATACCTCCGACGTCGGCACCGATCTTGCGCTGGGGCATCCGTCCGGTGGCGAGGATCCCGCCCTCGAACACGTCCGAGGCCTGCAGCGCGAGGGTTCCGTCGGCGAACAGCGGGCCGTACGCGTCACCCTCCGCCATGGCCCGTCGGGCGATGCCGTACTTGAGCTGCGCGAACGAGGGGCCGATCAGCCCCTGCGCATCCGCCTCGGCGAGCGCCGCCCCGGTGTCCGCGATCCGCCAGTTGTTGATCCCCCACGAGTCGACCAGGCCGTCTGCGAGGAGAGCGTTCACGTCGGCGACGAGTCGCGGCATGTCCGGGGCGTCGAGGTAGTCCCCCACCACGAGGGTGTCGAAACGGTCGAGGCCGGCCCGCTCCAGCGACTCCTCGATCTGCCCGCGGAAGCCCTGGTTCGGCCAGTCCCAGAGCCAGAGCTTGCCGCACAGCACGACGTCGGAACGGTCCACCCCGCTCGCCCGGAAGGCCTCTCCGAAGAGGATGTCGGTCCGGGAGTTCTCGGCGTGCGGTCCCATGTTGTAGTACGCGATGTCGAAGAATCCGGCGTCGAGCTCGACCGCCCGGTGGATGAGCTGCACGGCGTCGTCGAACTCCATGCGATCCCAGGTGTTCCACGATCCGAGGGCGAGCGGCGGCACCGTCGCGCCTCCCGGGGACAGCGGCTTGCGGGGATAGATCACATCGGACATGAGGGCTCCTTCGCCGTCTCCAGCACGGGGTTGTGTTTTTCTATGGTTGTAGAATATAACGGAGGAATCCCATCGCAACACCGTCAGTGAGGACGACCATGACCGCTTCCCCGCGCCGTATCCTCGTCACCGGAGGAGCCTCCGGGCTCGGCCGCGGCATCGCCACCGCCTTCCGCGCCGCCGGGGATGATGTCTTCCTCGGCGACGTGGATCTCGATGCCGCCCGGGCCGTCGCCACCGAGATCGGAGCCACCGCCCTCCCCCTCGACATCGGCGACGAAGCGTCGGTGCAGGCGGCGGCCGAACGGATCCACGCGGCCGGCGGACTCGACGTCCTCGTCAACAACGCCGGCGTCGTCGCCGGCGGCGGAACACTCCAGGAGGTCGCGGTCGACGCGGTCGATGCGGCTCTGCGCGTCAACGTCCGCGGCACGTTCCTCATGCTGCGGGTCTTCGGCGGGCTGCTCGCCACGGCCGGCCACGGGGCCATCGTCAACATCTCCTCGATCGGCGCCCGGCAGCCCACCCCCGGCCTCGGGCACTACGAGGCCACGAAGGCCGCGGTCGACGCGCTCACCCGGACCGCGGCCATCGAGCTCGCCGGCTCCGGGGTGCGGGTCAACGCTGTCGCCCCCGGCCCCGTGCTCACGCCCCTGACCGCCGACTTCGCCTCGAACCCGGATGCCCGCGCCGCGTGGGAGTCGCGCATCCCGCTCGGCACCATCGCCGAGGTCGACCAGGTCACCCCGCTCGTGCTGTTCCTCGCGAGCAGTGCTGCCAGCCACATCACCGGGGTCTCGGTCCCCGTCGATGGCGGCCAGCTCCTCGTCTGACCGCGTCCCCCTCCGTGCGGGATCGATTCCGCCCCTCCCGGGCACCGCGGAGGACCGTTTTCGATCCCGCTACCCGCCCCGCGACTGGAGAACCATGACCCTCCCCACCACCACCCGCGCCGCGGTGCTCACCGCGCACGGCGAGCCGCTCACCCTGCAGGACCTCCCGCTGCCCGCCGAGATCGAACCCGGCGCCGCCCTCGTCCGCATCGCCTGCACCACGCTGTGCGGCACGGACATCGAGATCTGGGAGGGGAGGATGTCGTTCCCCGGCATGCTGCCCCTGGTCCTCGGCCACGAGATGGTCGGCGAGATCGTGGCCACCGGACCCGACACCCGCGACGCGCTCGGCCGCCCGCTCTCCGCCGGCGACCGGATCGGCTGGTCGGAGTCCACCTGCGGCGAGTGCCACGGCTGCGTCGTGCTCCGGGAACCGGTCGCCTGCTCCCGCCGCGGCTACGGCTTCCTCCAGCGCGCGGACGTGCCGCCGTTCGCGACGGCCGGGCTCTCCGAGTACGCGTACGTCACCCCGGGTGCCGCCAAGCTCCTGCTCCCGGCCGCGGTCAAGGACACCTGGGCCTCGATGGCGGGCTGCGCCGCGAAGACCGTCCTCCGCGCGTTCGAGCGGGCCGGTCGTATCCGCCCCGGCTCCCGCGTGGTGGTGCAGGGCTCGGGCGCCCTCGGCATCTTCGCCACGGCAGTCGCGACCATCGCGGGTGCCGGGCAGGTCATCACCGTCGGCGCTCCCGCGGCCCGCCTGGAACTCGCCGCCCGCTTCGGCGCCGACGCCGTCGTCGACTTCCGCGACGGTCCCGTCGTCGACCAGGTCCTAGCGCTGACCGGAGGCCAGGGGGCGGACCACGTGTTCGACTTCGCGGGCGCCCCGAGCGTCGGACCGGACGCCGTCGGCATGGCCGCCCAGCGCGGCACCGTCGCGATCGTCGGCTCGACCGGCCCTGCCGGGGACGGCTTCGCCCTCAGCACGATCATGGGCAAGGAGCTCACGGTGGTCGGGTCGCTCAACGGCGACATCTCCGACTACGCCCGCGCGATCGACTTCTTCACGGCGTTCGCCGACCGCTTCCCCTGGGACGACCTGTTCAGCGCCCCGGTCGGGCTCGCCGACGCCTCCGCGAAGATCGCGCACATGCACCACCTCGATGAGGTCAAGGCCGTCATCGACCCGAGCCTCTGAGGAGCATCATGACCACCCCCCTCCCCCTTCGCGAGATCGGCCGCAGCGGCCTGCATGCCTCCCTGTTCTCCCTGGGCTCGTGGCACACCTACGACCGCATGGACTTCGCCGACGCGGTCGCGCTCCTCCGCGAGGCCACCGACCGCGGCGTGAACCTCTTCGACGTGGGCGTGTACTCCGCACCCGGCGCCCCGCCGGTCTTCACCGACGTGATCTTCTCGGCGATGGTGCGCGCGGCGGGGCTGCGCCGAGAGGAGTGGCTGCTGTCGTCGAAGCTCTGGTTGGAGGCCTTCGGTGCCGACGGCTTCCGCCCGCAGCTCGAGAACGCCCTGATGCGGGTGGGCACCGAGCACGCCGACCTCGTGATCCTCGGCGACCTGCGCCGCGACGACCTCGACCTGCGCGACCTCGTGCTCGACCTCGCCGCCCTCACCGACGCCGGGCTCATCCGCGCGTGGGGCGTGAACAACTGGTCGGCGGGGAGCATCCAGGCCCTGATCGACCTCGCCGCCGCGGAAGGCGTGCCCGGCCCGCAGATCGCACAGCTCAAGTACAGCGTCTCGCGGCGGTCGATCCCGGACGGCGAGCCGTTCGCGCGCCTCTGGGAGCAGGGCCTCACGCTCCAGGCCTCGGACTGCCTGGAGGGCGGGATCCTCGCCGGGACGGTGAACGGCGGCCGGCAGATCGGGCGCGACCCCGGCGACATCCGGGAGCGGATCATCGCCGACGTCCCCGCGTTCACCGCGGTCGCGGAGGACCTCGGCGTGACCCCCGCCCAGCTCGGTATCGCCTTCACCCTCACCCACCCCGCCCTGACGACGACCCTGTTCGGCGCCTCCCGCGTCGCGCAGCTGCGGGCGAACCTCGACGCGGCCGCCCTCGTCGACCGCATCGGCGCCGCCGAGCTGCGCCGTCTCGTCGAGCCCTTCTGGGCCGACCGCGGGGTCGTCGACCCCGAAGGCCCCTGACGCCGTCCCACCCGAGGAGAACCATGACCATCCCCGTCCCCTTCGATCCCGACGTGCAGGCCGTGCTCGACGAGATCGCGAAGAACCCGCAGCCCGCGCTCACCCGCGAGACCCTGCCGCGCGACGGCGTCGACCGGATGTTCCCGGACAACGACACCGTGATCGCCGGCCGGGACATCACGTGGGAGGACCGCGTCATCCCCGGCCCGCCCGGAGCCCCGGACATCGAGGTCACGATCTTCCGACCCGCGGGTTCCGAGACCTCGACGCTCCCGGGCTTCGTGAACATCCACGGCGGCGGCATGATCGTCGGCCACCGCTCGTGGGAGACGGCGCGGGTCGTCGACATCGTCGCGGAGCACGGCGTCGTGGCCGTGAACGTCGAGTACCGCCTCGCACCGGAGGACCCGTACCCCGCGGGCGTGGAGGACTGCTACGCGGCCTTCGTGTGGACGCACGCCCACGCCGCGGAGCTCGGCATCGACCCCGCGCGCATCGTCGTGGGCGGAGGCAGCGCGGGCGGCGGTCTCACCGCGGCCGTCGCCCTGCTGGCGCGCGATCGGCGGGGCCCTGTCATGGCCGGGCAGCTGCTGCTGTGCCCCATGATCGACAACACCAACACCACGGTCGCCAGTCGGCAGTACGACGGCATCGGCACCTGGCAGCGCGACATGAACCTCCTCGCCTGGTCATGCGTCCTCGGCGAGGAGCTCGCGTTCAGCGCCGAGGCCCCGGCCTACGCCGCGCCGAGCCGCGCGACGGATGTCTCCGGCCTCCCGCCCGCGTACATCGAGGTCGGCGAGGCGGAGATGTTCCGCGACGAGGACACCGCGTACGCCCTCCGGATCTGGGAGACCGGCGGACAGGCCGAGCTGCACGTGTGGGGCGGCGGCGCCCACGGCTTCGACATGTACATGCCGGAGGCCGAGATCACCCGCGCCGCCCTCGCCGCCCGTGCCTCCTGGCTGCGACGGATCTGGCGGGCCGCCGCATGAGCACGCCGGAGCCGGTGCCCTACGACCCGGAGCTCGTCGCCGGACTCGACGCCTTCGTCGACCTCGTGGAGGTCATCCCGCTGCGCGCGGACACGATCCACACCAACCGCGACCACTTCGCCACGATCATCCCGCCGATGGCCGTGCAGGCCGAGGGCCGCGCCGTGACCTGGGAGGACCGGGTCATCCCCGGCCCCGTCGGGGCTCCGGACCTCGAGATCACCGTCGTGCGCCCGGCGCAGGCGCCGTCGGACCCGGCCCCGGCGGTGCTGTCGATCCACGGCGGCGGCATGGTGCTCGGCACGCGCTTCTTCGGCACCGCCGAGCTCATCGACCTCGCGGAGCGGCACGGCGTCGTCGGCGTCGCGGTCGAGTACCGCCTCGCCCCCGAGCACCCCGGACCGGCGCAGGCGGAGGACTGCTACGCGGCGCTGGAGTGGATGGTCGCCCACGCCGACGAGCTCGGCATCGACACCTCCCGCATCATCGCCTCCGGGCAGAGCGCCGGGGGCGGGCTCTCGGCGGCGGTCGCGCTGCTCTCCCGCGACCGCGGCGGGCCCCGGCTGGCCGGGCAGCTCCTCGGCTGCCCGATGCTCGACGACCGCAACGAGACCCCGTCGACCCGCCAGTACGACGGCTTCGGCGCCTGGGACCGGAACAACAACGACACCGCGTGGGACGCGATCGCCGGGGCCGACCGGTTCACCGATCGCGTGTCGCCGTACACGGCACCGGCCCGGGCCACGGATCTGGCAGGACTCGCTCCGGCGTTCATCGAGGTGGGCGCCGCGGAGACCTTCCGCGACGAGGCCGTCGCCTACGCGTCGCGGATCTGGGCCACGGGCGGGCAGGCCGAACTGCACGTCTGGGCGGGCGGCTACCACGGCTTCTCCGGTTTCTCCCCCGATGCCGAGGTCTCGCGGGCCGCGGTGGCCGCGCGGGAGAGCTGGCTGCGCCGCGTGCTTCGCCTGGGCGGATGAGTCTCCCGGCGCGCGGTGAGCCCGCACGGATGGGCACGCTGCGGGCGGTGCTCGTGCTCGGCATGCTGGAAGCCTTCGGTCCGCTGTCGATGGACCTCTACCTCCCGCAGCTTCCCCAGCTCGCGGCGTCGCTCGGCACGACCGAGGCCCTGGCGCAGGTGACGATGTCGGCATGCATGATCGGCCTCGGCCTGGGGCAGCTCGTGGCCGGTCCTCTCAGCGACCGGCTGGGCAGACGCCTGCCACTGCTGGTCGGCGTCGCGGCGTTCGCGGTGCTCTCCGCGGTGTGCGCCGTCGCTCCGAACATCGAGCTGCTGCTCGTCGCGCGCTTCCTGCAGGGGCTGGCGGGATCGGCGGGCATCGTGATCTGCCTGGCGATCGCCCGCGACCAGTTCGAGGGGGTCGAGCTCTCCCGCATGCTCTCACTGCTGTTCCTCGTCTCGGGCACCGCGCCGATCATCGCGCCGGTGGTGGGCGGCCAGCTCGCCCGCATCATGGACTGGCGCGGGATCTTCGGCGTGCTGGCCGGGATCGGCGTCGTCCTACTGCTCGTGGTCGTCTTCCTCCTGCCGGAGACGCTGCGACCGGAGGCGCGCCACGGCGGAGGCCTCCGCGTGCTGCGGGCGCACGCCGGCGCCGTGCTGGGCGACCGGCTCTTCGCCGCGGTCCTGTGCGCCTCCGCCGGTGCGGGCGTGGCGTTCTTCACCTATCTGTCGATGTCGTCGTTCGTCCTGCAGGACGAGTTCGGCCTCAGCCCGCAGAGCTTCAGTCTCGCCTTCGCCGCCGGCGCCCTGGCGAGCATCGTCGGCAGCCAGTCGAGCCGCCTTGTCGTGCGCCGGTTCGGCCCCCTCCGCGTCTACCTCGGCGGAGTCACGGCGACGCTCGTCGCGACCGCGACCTTCCTCGTCCTGGCCCTCAGCGGGACGGGGGTGGCGGGCGTGGTGGCGGCACTCGTCGGGTTCATGCTGTGCGCGGGCCTCGGCGGCCCGAACGGCCAGACGCTCGCCCTCGCGCATCACGGCGCCAGGGCGGGGACGGCGTCCGCCCTGCTCGGCATGTCGTCGTTCCTGTTCGGCCCGGTGCTCGCCCCGGTCGCCGCCGGGATCGGGGGCACGAACGCCGTCACGATGGCGGTCACCATGACCCTGGCCGCCGCCGTCGCGGCGATCGCCGCCTGGGCCTTCGTCCGCCCCGCCGCGCGGGAGTGAGGTCGGCCGTCGCACCGCACGGTCAGCCCACGATGCTCATCGCGACGACCCCGATCGCCATCGCCCAGGATTCCACTGCGAGCAGCCGGGCGGTGCGCCCCCGATGCCCCGCCCGACGCAGGGCCGCGGCGAGCGTCCACCCGACGATGGCGAGGGTGCCGAGCACGATGAGCGCACCGAGCGCACCGCCGACGCTGTGCCCCGTGTGCCCCGCGGACGTCACGTCCTGACCGCCCGCTCCGGCGGCACCGTGGAAGGCGCAAATCGCCATCACGAGCGCCCCGAGAGCGCGGTGGCAGCAGCCGGCCGCCGATGCCGCCCCGCGGACGCCCATCGTGCCGATCATGCCGGACGCGAGCATCAGGGCACCGAGCAGCAGCGCGCCCAGCGCTCCCGCGCCGCCCGTCGCCATCAGCAGCATCCCCACCGCCATCACCACCGCGGCCTGGCGCCCCTGCCACGGCACAGCACGACGCGCGGCGAGGCACGCGCCGGCCGACACGAGCCCCGCCGCCGCCATCAGCCACGATGCTGCCGGGAGCAGGAAGTCCACAGCCGAAGTATATTGATCGATCGCTCAAAAAAGCGAGACCCCGTCGCGATGCGACACAATGAGCACGTGCCCCGCATCGTCGACCATGATGAGCGTCGCCGTCAGATCGCCGACGCGCTGCTCGTCGTCGCCGCCAGGGACGGGCACGAGAGCGTGTCCTCGCGGGCGGTCGCGAAGGAGCTCGGCGTCGCGACCGGCTCCCTGTGGCACTACTTCGACGGCTTCGACGACGTCGTCCGCGCCGCGGCGGCCGAGGTCACCCGCCGCACCGACGAGCGCATCACCGCCGCGACCAACGGACTGCGTGGCCTCGCCCGCCTGCGGGCCCTGATGGGCGAGGTGCTCCCCGTCGACGAGCGCACCCGCACCGAGGCGCACGTGGTCGTCGGCTTCTGGGGGCGCCTGGCCACTCTCGCCCCGGCTCCCGACGCCGGAGCGCCGACCCTCGCGACGTGGCAGGACAGCATCCGGGAGGCCCTGGACGAGGCGGCGACCGACGGAGAGCTGCGCCCCGACACCCCCACCGGCGACCTCCTCGCCCTCCTGCGCTCGATCACCTACGGTCAGCAGGTCGTCGAGGTCACCGAGCCGCAGACGCCGGCGGCGCACTTCGCGGTCCTCGACAGCATCCTCGCCCCCTGGCGACGCTGACCTCGACGGCGCCCACACGCCACGGTTGTGCGCCCGCGCCCGCCGTCGTATCATCGTGCCAACCCGTTTCTTGAGCGCTTGCTCGAAAATAGTGAGGTCAACGATGTCCCCGCACTCCCCCCAACCCGTCTCCCTCGAGCCCATCGCCGCTCCCCATCCGCTCGATCCGCTCACCGGCGCCGAGATCGCCGCCGCCCGCGCGGTGCTCGACGCGGCCGGCCTGCTGACGGCGACCACCCGCGTGCCGATGCTGCTCCCCGACGAAGCCACGAAGGAGGAGCTCGCGGCCTGGCGCCCCGGCTCCCCCATCGACCGCCGGGTGGACGTCACCCTGCTCGACACGGCCACCGGCGTCGCGACCGAGGTGATCGTCTCGATCACCCGCGGCGAGGTCGTGCGCCAGGAGCGGGTGCCCAACGACGCCCCGCCCTACGGCCAGCCGCAGTACCTCTTCGAGGAGTACGAGCGGGCCGAGGCCATCGCCAAGGCGTCCCCGGAATGGCAGGCGGCCATGCGCCGCCGCGGCCTGGCGGACCACATGGCCCTCGCCTTCTGCTCCCCCCTGGCCCCGGGCTACACGGGCCGGGCCGACGAGGTCGGCCGCCGCGTGATCCGATCCCTCACCTTCCTCCGGGACGACGAGCAGGATTCCCCGTGGGCCCACCCCGTCGAGGGGCTGATCGTGCACATCGACCTCACCACGGACAGCGTGATCCGCGTCGAGGACGAGGGCGACGTGCCGGTCCCGGCCGGACACCGCAACTACTACCCGGAGGTGCAGGGCGCGGCGCGGACGACGCTGAAGCCCATCGAGATCACCCAGCCGGAGGGGCCGAGCTTCGCCGTCTCCGGATCGCTCGTCGAGTGGGAGGGCTGGTCGATGCGCGTGGGCTTCAATGCCCGCGAAGGCCTCGTGCTGCACGACGTGTCGTTCCAGGGGCGCTCCGTGCTGCACCGGGCGAGCGTGCCGGAGATGGTCGTGCCCTACGGCGACACTGCCCCCGGGCGCTACTGGATCAGCTACTTCGACGCGGGCGAGTATCTCCTCGGCAAGAACGCCAACCACCTGGAGCTCGGCTGCGACTGCCTCGGCGTGATCCGGTACCTCGACGGCTACGTCGCCGACGACCACGGCCACCCGGTCCGCATCCCCAACGTGATCTGCATGCACGAGGAGGACTACGGCATCCTCTGGAAGCACACCGACCTCTCCGGGCGCTCCGACGTGCGGCGCTCGCGGCGCTTCGTCGTCTCGTACTTCTCCACCATCGGCAACTACGACTACGGCTTCTACTGGAACTTCGGCCTGGACGGCTCGATCGAGGTCGTCGCCAAGGCCACGGGCATCGTGTTCGCCGCCGCCGGAGAGCCGGGTGTCCGCCAGAAGCACGCCACCGAACTCGCTCCCGGCGTCTTCGCCCCGGTCCACCAGCACCTGTTCTGCGCGCGCCTCGATGTGGCGATCGACGGCCAGGACAACCGTCTCGTGGAGGTGGACGCGCAGCGGGTGCCCCTGGGGCCGGACAACCCGTTCGGCAACGCCTTCACCTGGTCGGAGACGGTGCTGGAGACCGAGCACGCCGCCCGGCGCGAGGCCGACTCCTCGGTCGCCCGGGTGTGGGAGGTGCAGAGTGCCTCGCGGACGAACCACGTCGGCCGCCCGACCGCCTATCACCTCGTGCCGGAGCCGACCGCTCTACTGATGGCCGACCCCGCGTCGTCCGTCGCGGCGCGCGCGGCCTTCGCCACGAAGCACCTCTGGGCGACGCGATACGAGCACGGTCAGATCTGGCCGGCCGGGCGCTATCCCAACGCGCACCAGGGCGGCGCCGGCCTCCCGGAGTACACGGCCGACGATCGCCGGATCGACGGCGAGGACATCGTGCTGTGGCACACCTTCGGGCTCACGCACTTCCCCCGCCCGGAGGACTGGCCGATCATGCCCGTGGACTACGCGGGATTCTGGTTCAAGCCCTACGGCTTCCTCGACCAGAACCCGGCCATGGACGTGCCGGAGTCCTCCCAGGCGCACGGCGGCGCGGCGGCGACGGCCTCCTGCTGCGGCGGCGACTCCTGCGCCTGCGGCCACTGAGCGCGCCCGGGCTCGCTCCGCCGCGCGATCAGTAGCGGGCGGAGAAGGCCCCGTCGGCCTGGAGGAGCTGCCCGGAGATCCAGCGCCCCTCGTCCGAGACGAGGAACGAGACGACGGCGGCGATATCGCCCGGGGTGCCGAGGCGCCCGAGCGGCGTCATCCCGGCGAGGCCGGCGCGCGTCTCGTCGTCCATCCATCCGGTGTCGATGGGGCCGGGGTTCAGGACGTTGGCGGAGATGCCGCGCGGACCGAGCTCGCGCGCGGCGGAGATGACCAGCCGGTCGAGCGCACCCTTGGACGCCCCGTACGGCAGGTTCCCGGTGACGTGATCGCTCGTGAGAGCCACGATCGCGCCGCCGTCCTCGGCCTGCCGGGCGAAGGCCGCGATGAGGAGCAGGCTCGCCCGCGCATTCACGGCGACGTGCCGGTCGAAGCTCTCCGCCGTGGTGTCGAGCACGCCGGACTCGACGTCGTGCGCGTGGCTGAGGACGAGCGCGGAGATCGGACCGTGTGCCTCCGCGACCTCGGCGATCAGGCGCTCCGGCCCGTCCGCGGTGGAGAGGTCGGCGGGGTGATCGGCGTCGTGGAGGTCGCTGGTGACGACGGTCCAGCCGTCGGCACGGAGCCGCCGGACGATGCCGGCGGCGATGCTGTTCGCGCGCGCGGCGCCGGTGACGAGAACGAGGGGCATGCCCTCACGCTAGCGGGCGGCCCGTCGCGGGTGCGAAAGGGTGCCCCGATGGCTCCCGTCCGGAGCTTTTCGCATCCCGCACCGCGGGGAGAGCGACGACCGGCTCAGGTGAGGGCGGCGATCGCGTCGCGGAGGATGCCGTCGGACGCCGCCAGTGCCGCCGCGGCGGTCTCGGCGGACGCTCCGGTCGCGAGCAGGAGCAGAGCGAGCTTAACGGAACCGTCCGCGGCCTCCAGCGCGGCGGACGCGGCGTCGACGTCGACGCCGGCGAGCTGCGACACCGTGCGGATCGAGCGGGCGTGCAGCTTCTCGTTCGTCGCCAGCAGGTCGACCATGACCCCGCGGTACGTCTTGCCGAGTTTGATCATCGAGAGCGTCGTCAGCATGTTCACGACGAGCTTCTGCGCCGTGCCGGACTTCAGCCGCGTGGAGCCCGAGATGAACTCCGGCCCCGTGACGACCTCGATCGCGATCTCGGCCTCCGCGCCGATCGCCGACCCGGCGTTCGAGGCGATCGCCACCGTGAGCGCACCGAGGCCCCGGGCGTACCGCAGCCCGCCGATGACGTAGGGCGTGCGGCCGGATGCCGAGATCCCCACCACCGTGTCCAGGCCGGTGAGGTCCAGGTCGCGCAGAGCCACGGCCGCGGCCTCGTCGTCGTCCTCCGCGTTCTCCACCGCCGAGCGGATGGCCGTCTCCCCGCCCGCGATGAGCCCCACGACCATCGACGGGTCGGTGCCGAAGGTGGGCGGGCACTCGCTCGCATCGAGCACGCCGATGCGTCCGGCCGTGCCCGCGCCGATGTAGATGAGACGACCGCCGCGGCGGAACCGCTCCGTGATGCCGTCCAACGCCGCCGCGATCTCCGCCGTGCGTCCGGCCACGGCCTCGGGCACACGCCGGTCCTCGGCGTTCATGCGCTCGACGAGCTCAGTCGTACTCAGCAGGTCGAGGTCGCCGCGCTCGGTGGTGGAGGCCTCGGTATCGAGGCCCGCGAGCTCGGCGAGGAGAGTGGTCAGACGGGAGTCATTCGGCACGGTGCATGAACCTTTCATGGGGGAGATCGAGGCGACGGGTCAGCAGCAGGGCCCCGTCCATGGCGCCGCCGCGCGCGGGGACGACGCGGTGGCCGCGCGCGTCCAGAGCGCGGGTCAGGGCGGCGCGGAAGCCGTCGTGGTCGGTGAGGCCACCGTGCAGCGCGACGTCCTCGGTCGCCCCGGCGGCCGCAGCAGTCGTCGCCGCGAGGAGCCGGGCAGCCTCGTCGACGATCCCGCGGGCGACGGCGTCGTCGTCTGCCGCGGCGGCGAGCACGAGGGGCGCGAGGGTCGCGAGACGGCGGGCGAGGGGTCCGTCGGCGGCGAGCCAGGCCTGCACGGCCGAGGGCGGGCCGACGGGGGCGGCGAGCGCCGCGGTGAGGGCGGTGGGCGCGGCCAGCCCGTCGTGGGCACGGAGCACGGCACGCAACGCCTCGCGGCCGAGCCAGGATCCGCTGCCGAAGTCGCCCAGCTCGGGGCCCCAGCCGTCGACCAGACGCGCACCGGAGGGGTCGACGCCCAGCGCCACGGCTCCGGTGCCGGCGATGAGCAGCACGCCGGCCGCGCCGTCGAGGGCGCCCGCATGGGCGGTGACCACGTCCGACGCCACGGCCACGCGCGCTCCGGTCCGTGCGGCGAGCGCGGCGGCGAGTTCCGCGGCCGCCTCCGGGGCGAACCAGGCGCCGGCCGCCCCCACGCCGAGCGTGTCGATGCGCTCGACATCGTCGAGCAGCGGGAGAATCGCGGTGAGCGCCGCCTCCACTCCGCCCGCCGCGGCGAGGCCCGGCGCTCCGATCCCGGAGCGCTCCCCGGCCGTCGCGCCGTGCACGACGAGGCGGCAGCGGGACTTGCCGAGATCGACGGTGGCGGTCGTCTCGCTCATCGGCACTCCTCGGATCCGGCGGAAAGAAAGAAAAGCGACTACACAACACGTAGACTCGCTGAAAAGAATTTACCATCCCGTTCCGCCGTTCCGGAGGATACCGTGAGCATCCAGTCGACGATCGAAGCCGCCGCTGCGACCCTGCCCCCGTCCCTGGCCCGCGTCGCGGTCGCCGTGCGGGAGAACCCGAGCCTCGTGATCGACAAGACGATCAGCGAGCTCGCGACGGAGTGCCGCACCTCGGTCGCGTCCGTCGTCCGGTTCTGCCGGGCGATCGGCTTCACCGGCTACGCCCCGCTGCGCATGGCCCTGGCCACCGAGCTCGGCAAGGAGGCCGCCCAGTTCTCCGCCCGCGGCGCCTACGGCTCCGAGATCTCCGACGAGGATTCCCTGGAGGAGGCCGTCTCCAAGCTCGCCGCCCTGGAACTCCTCGCGATCGAGGAGACCGTCGGCCAGCTCGATTTCGCCGTGTTGACGGCGGCGGTCGCGGCCATCGACGGCGCCGACCGGATCCTCCTCTACGGCATCGGCGCCAGCCAGTTCGTCGCGGAGGACCTCGCGCACAAGCTGCTCCGCGTCGGCCGCAACGCCCATGTCCTCTCCGACCCCCACGAGGCGATCGCCGCCGCCGTCCTCCCCGTGGGCACGACCGTCGCGATCGGGTTCTCGCATGCGGGGTCGACCATCGAGACGGTGCGGTTCCTCGAAGCGGCCGCCGCGAACGGCGCGACGACGGTGGCCGTCACCTCCGTGAAGGACTCCCCCCTCGCCCAGGTCGCCGACCATGCGCTGTTCACCGAGGTGCGCGAGTCGACCTTCCGCGCCGGGGCGATGGTGAGCCGGATCGCCCAGCTCGCGCTCGTGGACTGCCTGTTCATCGGCGTCGCCAAGCGCCGGTACGCCGAGACCGTCGACGCCCTGCAGCGCACGCGTCAGGCGACGCGCCTCCTCCGCGACTGACGCCCCGCGGGCCGACGGTACTCAAACCGTCTCGACGTCCGCGGCGGCGAGTCCGTCCGCGTGCGTCGCCGGGGTCCCCATCGCCCCGGCGGTGCGCAGGAACACGATGATCCAGCTGAAGATCAGCACGGCCGCGATGAGCTCGACCGCCGTGAGGTTGTAGTAGCCGACCGCGAAGAACGCCCCCAGCAGCGCGATGACCAGCACGTACGCCCAGCCGAGCCCCACGAACACCCGCGGGATGCTGCGCACGAACCAGGGCAGGCCGACGACGATCACCGCGAACACCACCGCCATGCCCGTCGCGACCGTGTTGTGCAGGCCGAAGAACTCGTCCACCGGGAAGATGCCCACGCACGCGAGGAAGATCCCCATGGGGATGAGGCCCCCGCGCACGATCGTCCGGCCACGGCGGTCGACCGGGTCGTCGACGGGCAGCCCCGCGGTCGCATAGCGGGAGATGGTCGTCACCATGACCCCCGCGATGATGAGGGTCACGTTGAAGGCCACCGAGGCGCTGTTGCTGCTCATGCCCAGCGCGGACAGGTTGTCGCGCCACCAGTGCACGTCGCTCGACGCCAGCATCGCCGCGAACGCGCCCACGACGAGGAACACCGCGAGCACCAGCGACAGCACGGTCGGCGTCAGCGCGACCGCGCTGAGGAAGGCGACGTAGCCGGTGAGCGCGAAGGCCACCGCGACGAGGATCGCCCCGGGGAACGCGAAGACCGGGGCGTCGACGAAGCTCTGCTCCAGCAGCTGCGCGATGCCGAGCCAGCCGAGGTAGGCGATGGCGGCGTGCGCGAAGGCGATGGCGGCGAGGTCGTACCAGCGGAGCCGGTCGCCGGGGACCGCGAATCCGTCCCTCGCGACCGACGGGTCGACCTCCGGAGCCCGCACGGCGAGGCGCCCCAGGGCGAAGGCGAGCGCGGCCGCGATCGCACCGCCGTACGCCGCGAACATGCCGATCGAGCCGGTGCCGCTGATCGAGAGCTGGTGCCCCCAGAACACCGGGAGGGCCACGAGGAACCCCACCAGCAGGAACGCCGCGCCGACGATCAGCGCCGTCGCCTCGAACACCGCGTCCGAGGTGGCGGGACCGCGCACCTGACGGAGCACGTGCCGGATCCGCTGCCCCACCGTCGACATCATCCCGTCCTTCACGGACCACATCCTAGACGGCACCCCCCGCGCGGTCGTCGCCGGTGGTAGCATCGCGGAACGGATCGTATACAACGTCGTCGTTCCCACCAGCCCGAGGTGATCAGTCATGAACGGTGCCCTCACCACCCCCGCCGAATCGGTGTCGACCCTCGTCGCGCGCAACATCAGCGAGTTCCGCGCCGCCGTCTCCGAGTCGTTCGTCCCGCTGCAGGTGTCCTCCGCGGGCGCCGACCAGTTCCGCGGCGTGATCCGCGGCGCCGCCGTCGACGAGGTCCACGTCAACGACATCCGCGCCACCTCGCACGTCGTCGAGCGCACCACCGAGCTCATCGCCCGCGGCGACCGCTCGTACTTCAAGGTGAGCCTGATGCTCGCCGGGACAGGACTGCTCATCCAGGACGACCGCGAGGCCGTCCTGCAGCCAGGCGACCTCGCCGTCTACGACACCGATCGGCCGTACTCCCTCGTCTTCGATCAGGACTTCCGCACCATGGTGGTCATGTTCCCGAAGCACCTCATCAGCCTGCCCGCGGACATGATCGGGCAGCTCACGGCCGTCCGCATCTCCGGGCAGGAGGGGCTGGGCGGCATGGTCGTGCCGTACCTGACGCAGCTCGCCGGCAACCTCGACGAGCTGGCCGGCACGACGGGGGCCCGGCTCGCGCACAGCGCCCTCGACCTCGTGACCACCGTGTTCACGCGGGAGCTCGGTCTCGACCAGGCCTCCGCCGACCCGCACCGCGCCCTCATGCAGCGGATCCGTTCGCACATCGACCGCAACCTCGCCTCCACAGACCTCGGTCCGGCCTCGATCGCCGCGGCGCACTTCATCTCCACCCGCCATCTGCACGGGCTGTTCCAGGAGCAGGGGGTGACCGTGTCGACCTGGATCCGCACGCGCCGCCTGGAGCAGTGCCGCCGCGACCTCCTCGACCCGATGCTCGCCGACCGCCCCGTCGCCGCGATCGCCGCCCGCTGGGGCTTCGTCGACGCTGCGCATTTCAGCCGTGCATTCAAGGCCGCCTTCGGCGTCTCCCCCAGCGAGTACCGCGCCATCCACTGAGCCCCTTCCCGTCCCGTCCCGCCCGCTCCGCGCC
>SNQW01000292.1_pt1 | contig 17207 bp, 26 predicted proteins | sample 2580511 | NCBI WGS metagenome assembly SNQW01 (sample SAMN10953775, study PRJNA522744) | food fermentation metagenome | isolation source: 8-hour incubation of native-enriched microbial consortia from nixtamalized... | place: Mexico | collected 2017-09-24 | reverse complement strand
GCTCTTCTTTGAGAAGGCTTTCAGCTGTGAAACCATGTGTATTTGTAATTGTAAGTTTTCTCATCTAATACCGCTCCTTTTTTATGTTCGTAGGAGTCAGTATTGCCAAAAAATCATTATGTTAAAACTTTAGTCAATGCCTATATAGTAACATATAAACGGAAAAAGGGGGAGGTCAATGGAGTACGTTTTACTAGGGAGTATTCTCCTGCTTTTATTTATTCTTTCCAAAAGTAAGTCGGCTAAAAAGAAAAAAAGGAAGCGTCGTGAAGTTTTATCTCAACCAGAAGACAAAATCCAACAAAAAGGAAGAATAGGAGAGATGGTTGTCCAGGATATTCTTTCTCGACTTGGGAATGAATACATAGGCTTTCACGATATTATGATCCAAGGCAACAACGGCAATACAGCTCAAATCGACCATATTGTTTTTTCTCCTTACGGAATCTTCGTGATTGAAACAAAAGCTTATAGTGGTTATATCAAAGGATATGAAGGCGCAAAAAACTGGGTACAGTTTTTGAAAAAACAGCAGCGGTATGAGTTCTATAATCCAATTAAGCAGAACGAGCAACACATCAAAGCATTACGAACTGTACTGAACGATTCAGCTAGTATGTTGCCAATTGTCTCTATCATTGTGTTTGTTGGAACAAAAAACATAGAAGTAGAGGCAACAAAAGCGATTGTAATACGAGAAAGCGAACTTCTAACAGTCATTCGAAACCACGCAAACGAAAAATTGACCATGCAACAAACCCATGGGATGGTAGATGTGTTGCAGAAGATGAATATTATTAGTGAGACAATGCGAGAGCAGCATATCAAAGACATTCAAAAGCGTGGCGAGCAGGTAGAGAATGGGATATGTCCGAACTGTGGAGGAGCTTTAGTGGAGCGTATCGGAAAGTATGGAATATTTTTGGGGTGTTCTGGCTACCCACGCTGTAAGTTTAAAGTCAGCGTGAAACACAACAAAGAGGCAATTAAGTCATGACATATTGGCTTTTATGGATATACAGAAAGCAGAATGTCTTTGTTTGTAAGAGAGCTTATACAAGAGCACAAAATTAAGTATCAACCTTCTACAGGTAAATGTTTGAGGAGTGAAATGACCTGAGAACATTGTGTATTGTCCCTTGTGGCAATAAGAAAATTTGGGAGAAGGATATAAATGCTGGTCCAACACAAGCTAAAAATGTATACATAGGCTCGTTTGCTAAAAAATGCAGAGAATATGCTCAAAGGTTTTACGCTGATTCTTGGGTAATCTTATCAGCCAAATGTGGCTTTCTCTTTCCAGATGATATTATCGAGGGACCTTATAATGTTACGTTTAATAAAAAGAGTACAAGTCCTATTACTATTGAAGAATTATCTATTCAGGCAAAGAGAAAACAATTAAGTGAATTTAATGAAATAGTAGTTGTAGGCGGGAAAAATTATGTAAAAATAGCCAAGGAAGTGTTTCAAGGAAAAAAGATTACTAAACCATTGTCCAGTTGCGCAGGGATGGGGTTTATGATGAAAAAACTTAAGAGTGCTATTGACCATAATACCCTAATTGAGTAGACAGAAAGGGTAACAATGATGAATTTACGTGCTGTGAAGTAGGATATCGGTGCCCGCCGGGGAGACTCGGTGGGTGGCCTTATGACACAGGTGCACATTGTGAAAAGTAAGGATTTAAGCTGTTGGTTTTTTAATCATCAAGAAAGCTTTTTTCGCTAAATAATAAATCAACATCCCATCTACTAATTGAAAGAACAAAATAAGAATGGATGTATCTAGGCTGGCAGTATATCCAAGGGCGACTTCATTCTTTAGATGGCTACTTTCTCTATAGGCATCTATCATTTGCGGTTGATAAAAATATGTGTTCAAAAATCCCCTACCTACATCAAAAAGAAAAAACAGAATGTTGAGTGCGATGGAGAAAATCAATGCATGCAGAAAGGATTTCATAAATAAGCCAACTCCTTATGTTCCTTTGAGGTAAATACTAACAGTTCAATTCATTAATGACTAGTTAAATGAATTTGCGATAAAAAGGCCGACATAGGTCAGCAATTGAAAATGGATTGGAGTTAAATTCATTTGAACGGGATTGGCTAAAGTAGATTAGAAGAAGCATAAAATGTTTGTGCAATACATGTTTCTCCGTCCTCTACTATGACCTTTTCCGTATATAGCAGATTATATTTTCGATAAAAAGCTTTCCAAAATTGAATAGCGGGTTGGTTCTGTTCTAGTTGTAGAACATAGTAGTTTCCAGGAAAGGATGAAAGCAATTGTTTAACAGCCTCTTTCCCTAAGCCCCGACCTCTATATCTATTTAACAAGAATAGATCATTAATGCAGTATTCAAGTTCGTTATTTTTTATTGTCTTAACAAAGAGGATAAATCCAATGATTTGATTTTCTAACAGAATAAAAAAGGGAGTTAAGTTTGAGTCTACAAAAAAACACTCTAGATTTTCATAAATAAATACACCTTGATCATTAATAGAGAGTTGGTTTGTATATGTTGATAAATCATGAAGATACAGATGGATTAAATTATCTAGAATGTTTTTCTCTTTTAGTTGAATCTTAACAAGTTCCACAGACATGAATTTAAAACCCCTCTCATCTTTAGTGGCAAATGATTAACTATATGTATTTATCGAATGAAGTACCTTTTGAATTGAGCTTCCTGGCTCTCTTTGTTTAGTTGATTAGACATGAGTGCTCATTTTGACAGGAATGAAATCCATAGTAAAGCAAGAGTTTTTAAAAACTAAAAGGCCGACACAAGGCCGGCAGCGAGGGGTTGGTTATTGGGAGAAAAGTACACTTTCAATATACCATATTTAGGTAAATGGGTAAATAAGGAATTTTATGGGGAGACATAAAAAAGACCGGCACAGGTTAGGCCGGTAAGTAGCAGGTGAGTGTATCATCGCAAAGACGATACATCATCAATATACTCCTTCGAAATAAAAGAAGTGAAAGAAGGAGAAAGAATGAACAAAAAAGGGCCGGAGCAAGTCTGGCAATGAACAAATGGAAGTGGCATCGCAAGGAGGAGATACTTCTAGTATATTTTGCTAGATGGAGAACGTGAGAGAAAAGTGGACAAACAGGCCATAAAAAAGGCCGACATAGAGTCGGCAGTGAAAAAAAGGTTATTTCGAGAAAAAGTTTTACATTTCCAATATACCATATTATGGAATATAGGTAAATAAGGAAATGGATAGGGAGACATAAAAAAGAGCCAGTCAAAAGACTGACAAATAAAGAACACTATAAATAAACCCGAGTTTTGGGGGACTCTAGGGCTTATAAAAAATATAACACAAGCCTACTGGTGAAGGAATATAGAACATATAAGGGCATAAGGAAGGTGTTCAGATAATGAATAGATATATCGAGTATTATAAAGACTTTGCTGAACAGATAGAACAGAAGTTAGTGAGACGGTATGAATTGAAAGGGGAATATGGATGAAAGTTCGAATCACTGGAAGCAGCATAAATGGTGAAAAATTGTCGTGGTGGTATTCGGATAAAATCGGTGAAGAATTTGAAGTTGAACAATGTCCAAAGTTTGATAAATATTGGATTACTAAAGATGAAACTAAATCGATTAATGGCGAAAATCATAAAAAACACATATACAAGTCGGATTGTGTATTAATTGACGATACTAGCATCTTATTAAGAAGTCGGTCGAAGAAACGAGGCAGGAGCCGGCAAGGCAGTAGAAGCTGAGGGAGAAAGGGATAAGGGAAGAGGTTGATAACAAACAGTAAAAGGGCCAGCATAAGCTGGCGGAGGAAACACCCCACGATAGTCCCTTTCTCAGGGGCGTTATTAATATAACCATAAAAGATAATAAAAATGCGCGATTCTTTGGGAAGAAATCAAAGTTTGATTGAAAAGGATTTAAACAATAATAAAAAACCCTTCTGCAATGCAGAAGGGTAAAGGAGAAAGGGTATAGAGAGTAACTATTTTAATTATTGCCTCTTTACCTGATAAATAAACATAACCCCTTCCGAAGAAGGGGCGTCTTAAGGAGGAGCCAAACATAATGCTATTCTCTATACAATATATTGCCCACATTTAAAAAAATTAAACATAAAAAAGCCCTTATAGCTGGCGGACTATAAGGACATGACAAGGGAATTAACTGCGCACTATACATTACGATCCATAAATAGAAAAGGTTACAAGTGAAAAAGCCCTTCTCTGCCTTATCCAGAGAAGGGAATAAGAAAGGAGTAAAATAGCGTTGCGCCTCTTTGCCAAGTTGGATAGAGGACCAACTAAACTGCCCCTACAGCTTGTCGGTTAGGCCATAGGGGCAAAGTAAAAAGGGCAATGTACTTTTTTATACGGTCTATAAATAAAAAAAGTTGCAAAAACACCCCCTCTGGATTCATGGTCCGGGGAGGGAGTCTCTGCTTTGGTTGAATTTACTGGTCAAGAATATTTTACCATGAGCAGGGGGAATCGTCATGAATAATCATGTGTTTTTGGAAGAAGTATGTGCAAAGTGTCCAGGTTCACAGTGGGGAAAGTCAGCCATGTGCCGTATTCATGACATGCATATAGGTAAAGTGCAGAGTTGTCCTGAATGGAAAGGGCATCAAGCGATAGCACAAGAGGAAGAACACCAGGAGCAGATCGCATGGATTGATTTAGAGCCAGCGATGGAATATATAGAGAAAACATGGGAAGACTTGACCGCGTATCACTGGATGATTAAAGAAATAGAGCGATTAAAAAGAGATTTGGACAAGGTTACGATTACTGCACCTGAAGGATCGGCGCTGGTAGCTCAGTACGGTATTGAGGCCACACTGCCAAAAGGCAAAGGAAAGAAGGTGGCTTATCTGTCTGTTTCCGAGGAACGATATGAGAAGAAGCTGCAACGCATGAAACACCTAGAGGAAAAGGTACGACGTATCCAAGAGGCAGCAGACAAAATCACCTGTGAAAAAGAGCGTGCAGTCATTGAATGCATCCTGGACGGTGAACGCATGAACTTTATTGCCCGGCACGTTGGGATTTCACGGCAATACTTGAATGAGATTCGCCGAAAGCTGATTAAGAAGATGGCTTGGGAATTGTACAGCGATGAGCTTATAGGCGCGTAGGTTTACATTTCTGACAGTACGGATGGAAATGACAGTTCTGACACAATAGCCATTTTTTGAAGTGTGAAAGGAAGGTGTGATATGATGAGCGCAAGAGAAAAGAATAAACGCAAACAAAGAGGCCGTTCTGAGGGAGCGGTCTTTCTTGTTGTTGATTGTAATTTATAAAGCTTCTTTATTTTCTTTCGATGTCTGTTCTTTTGTTACCCTGGACTGTTCAAATTATACGTTATATAAATTCATTTTTTATTTTATAGTCCGTATATAAGCAAGAAATCCTAAACACAATATGTGATGTTTGATAAAAATAAAAAAGGGTGATTTACAGATGGATAAGAAAGAAAAAGAAGTTATTGTAGTTTCGAATGCTAACAAAACAGAAATAGCTTCAGAATTAGCTCCGTTAAAAAATCAATTAAATCAAATGCAGCAGGCATTAAGTCAAGCACAAGCCCAGCAAGCGGGTACTCAACAAGCTTCAACTCAAAATGCAAGCCAACTTCTACAACAAATGCAGCAGTTTAAAAGCCAAATCCAACAGCAGCAACAAAAAGGTGGAGTTCAGCAGTTACAACAGGCTATTCAGCAAGCTGTTCAAGCATTAAATCAATCTGCTCAATACATTGAAACTACACAAGCGCTTAATGAAATGAATGTGTTAGTTGATCAATACCAACATCAATTGATGGGTGGAACCCAAGCTCAATCTCAAAATCAAACCCAAGCTCAGAATCAAACATTACAGTAGTAAATTAAGAAGTCCAAGAGTGTAGTCATAATGCTGCACTCTTTCTTCGAAACAGCCTTTTTAATTTCCGTTTTTTAGCAGTATCAAAAAAAATCTTTACAACATGCTATGTAAGTAGTCGCGTAATCTTTTGATAAAGGGGTGTTTTTTATGCAATTAGCAGCGCATGAAGCGCATGATTTACATGAACTCGCCATGAGTTGCGTAAACTCCATTACAAACATGGCTTATTTCTTACAACATGTACAAGACGCAGAACTTAAAGGAATAATCGAAAGACACTTTCCGCTTCATATTCAAGATTACAATATGAAGGCAGAGTATTTAGGGAACGTTGCCGGAGCAACAACAAAGCTTCAAGTTCCTATGCTTAATCAATCTCTGCAATCGTATACGCAATCACCTGCAACGTCCTATCCTCCAGTCATACCAAGAACACAAGTACAAGACTTTAATGATCGGGAAATCGCTACTGCCTATTTATTGACATTGAAACGTGCAGGCCGTGAGTATGCTTGGGCAGCTATGGAAGCAGCAAACCCGGAAGTTCGTACGTTCTTGGAAGATGCTTTTCGTATGAGTTCTCGTCACGCTTATGATGTATGGCAGTGGATGGTCAAAAAAGGATACTATCCGTTAGAGCCAGCACCACAAGCAACTCTTCAAACGATGGGCAACTTTTATCAAGTTGTACAACAACCGGTACTGACAATGTAAATATAATATTAGATAAATAATAAAGTAAGGGATTAATGTATTAGAAGATAAGTGAAGGGGCCGTTCCAAAAGGAGCGGCCTTTATCTTACTTTTGTATATGTAGTAACGTTGCTGCTTACTCTATCACATAAGAGTATACGTTGTATTTAAAGGCAGGTAGGCTGGTACTATAGTTTACAGGGAATAACATTAATTCGTACTCTTTTCCTGCTACAAGATCAACATCGAAATAGTTTCTGGTCTCAGTAGTTTTTTCATGGGCATCATTGTCAATGCCCTCTAAATTCATTCTGACATAAGAATTTCCGTATTTCGGAGCTGATAATTGGAAGCGAACTTTTTCGGTTTTATGAGCCGTAAATTTGTAGACGTCACGTACATCGTAATAATCATTGTTGATTAATTCTCCCAATGACCCAGTAATTTGATTCCCTACGCTGTAAGGATTAGCTTCCGTGATATTATTGTTTGGTTCGGTGTCATAATAAATAAGTGAATTCAGGGCTGCGGCAGGGATTTCTTCAGAAACTTGGGGCGCATCTTGGGCAAATGCACCTGTAGAAATGCTTAGTGCTAGTACAATACCGAGTGAAGTTGAAACCAGTTTTTTCATAAATACAACTCCTTTTCATAGTTAATGTAGGTCGTTACCAAACATTGTAATTGATACTAGCAGGAAATAAGCGTTGTTGCTAGTAATCTAATAAATGGAGGGAATCTCTCTAAATACCCTTTTACTTGATTTTTCTATTATTATACTTTATTTGGTATTTCGACCGCATTTTTATTATACAGTAAATATTTGTATATTCAATATTAAATTTTTGAAAACAGTAAATCTAGTACTTATGTGCTCTTTATTTAGAAAGTTAAAAGGTAAGCATAACGACGGATTTTTTGTATTATATACATTACTATTTTTGTGGACGAGAATCAGGGCGTGTTATGCTGGACCCAGGGAGAGATAAGCGAAGGAGACCATTCTGAAGAGGGATGGCTTTTTATATTCATGGTACAATAAACTCACCAATTGTTTAGAAAGGGTGACATCGAGTGAGTATCATTGCAATGGATGATTTAGAGCATGCTTGCTGGGAGTGTAATGGTAAAGGAGAAATCCCGTCAGATAGCGAGGTACATGAAGGAAATGAAATGATGTCTTGTCCTAAATGTGATGGAAAAGGGTATATTCCTACTGCTTTGGGGCAAACAATATTGGGATTTGTCAAAAGGCATTTATAAAAGACGAAGGGGCCGTTCCGGGAGAGCGGTCTTTTTCGATTGAAAAAATATTTGGTTTATATTGAAACATTTACCATAAAGAGACCGTCTAAATATAATAGTAAGGCTAAATATACATAGATTAGGGGATGGAATATAGCTATGAAAAAAGTAGCGGCTGCATTTTTAGCGATCAGTTTATTGGCTACAACGCCAGTCTTCGCGGCTGAACAGGAAAGCGATCCAATCCAGCAAGAAGAGGGAATGATTGAACAAGGGGAAAATCAAGAACTGACTGTTGATGAAATTATGGCCCAGAAAGGAATGAAATCGGCATTAGAATCATTCTATGATAAATTTCCGCAAGCAAAAACATATGAAATATCGGGTACTATAATAAAAAATGAAGGGACAAGTAGGCTTAAATTATTCATAATAAGTGAAACAGAGTCGTTTATTTTGGACTTTGACCAAGAACGGATAACGAATTATACACAAATAAATAAGATCCCCGATGTAGAGCTAGAGGGGCCTATGATACAAGGGATTTTGAATAAAATCTATAGTTTGTTACCGGAAGCCAAGGATCTTAAACGTGACTCATCCTTCACTCAAATAGATAATGGTGGGAAGAAAACTTATATCCTAAGTTTTAGTGAGGATAAGGGGTTAGAACAAAGTGAGATAAGTAGTAAAGGATTAATGATACATTTTGATGAAACAGGAAAGATTATAACCTTTGACTTTGATAGTATGCCTTTGATTAATCTTAAGGGTGAAACAAAAGAAGAGAAGGCATATGAACTTCTAAAGCAATTTTATGGAGATGAAGCAAAAGAATACAAAATAAAGAGAGTAAATGAAATTTCAGAAAATGATCCGAATTATAAAGACCATAAGGACTTTATGAGAGGAACTATTGTATTTACACATACATCCTCTAAAGAAAAGCCAATTTTAGTGGGCTTTAATAGTGAAGATGAGCTTACGATGCTTCAGGTTACTACACAGGATTTCCTGAAAGAATAGCATACATGAGACAAATGAAGTCGTTCTAACTAGAAAGGCTTTTTGTTAGCCATTTTCCGTACTTTAGTAGCCAAAAAGCGTACAATTTAGTGCAGTACTTGTCAATGGTGTTTGGATACTACCTTTAGTAGGGCATAAAAAAGAGGGGCATGTTATGCTGAACGCAGGGAAAGATAAGCGAAGGGGCTGTTCCAAGGGGCGTTCTTTTTGATTAGTTAATGAATTTGAAACTCTTTACTTTGATTATTCGTATAATTGGATATAAAAAGGAGAGTGTTATTAGTGCTTGAGTATGAGCGTTCTTTATCTTTAAATTTCGAGGAATCTTCATGTATTGAAAAAGATGGTTATACTGTTAGAGATGTGTCTTATTTAAGTCCGTATGGTGGGAAAGTTCCTGCTTATTTAGTCGTTCCTGATGCAGGCGGACCTTTCCCAGCAGTTGTTTTTATGCATCCTGGTCAAGGCAATCGAACAACATTTTTGTCTGAAGCTGAAGCTTTAGCTTTACAAGGTGTAGTTTCTCTTTTAATCACTGCACCTGCCATGCGAAGTCAGCCTCCAAAAAATTTGTCTGAGGAACAGAGATTAAATCTTATGTTAGAGGCAATAAGTGATATCCAACAATATACTCAAATCGTTGTTGACATCCAAAGGGGAGTTGACCTTCTTTTTAGTTTCGAAAATATTGATGTAAATCGTCTTGCGTATGTCGGACATAGTTTGGGTGCTACTTGGGGGGGAGTTCTCGCTGGAGTTGAAGAGCGTATTAAATCATACGTTTTAATGGCTGGACTCTCTAGTGTATCTGAGTGGCATAAAACGAGTGATCACCCATTAGCAGACTTGATTCGTGCCAAGCTATCAAGAGAGCGGTTTAATAAATTTATTTCTGAATTGGAACCATTAGATGCGCTTCATTACATAAATAAAGCTGCACCTGCATCACTGTTATTTCAATTTGTTCATGACGACGAATTTGTGCCGAAACATCAAGCGGATACATTCTATTCTATTGCAAGCTCGCCAAAGGAACTTTCTTGGTATCATACCGACCATCTTTTTACGAATTGTGATGCCGCCTATCAAGATCGTACACAGTGGATTATCAAACAATTAGGACTTGATAATAAATAATTATTTGCAGACTGCGAGATATCATATACAGAATCTAAACATATGGAGAGTGAGGTAAACTTGCTCCTTCTGTATTTCACTAAAGAGAATTGTTAGTGTAATAAGATGCTGACATGGGGAAGGCCGGAATTCCTTTTGAAATGGAATCCGGTTTTTTCATTATCTTGCTTAACGTACGATTTTTTTGTTTCGTGACGTGATCCCATATAGCGTAAAGGTGGTTGATTATGCATTTACCATAGCGAAGTGCTAGAAGAGTTTAATAATTAGGCTCTGTTAAACAACCATGTTGATATTTGTCCTCCCGTATATTTGATGTTATAATACAATTAACAAAACGCGAACGTATGTTCGGAGTTTTTTTCCATGAGTGCCAAAGGTTTTCGTAATTTACTTCAATATATTTCTTTAATGGATAAACCACACCAAGAACGTATTTATTATGAAATTCAACGTAAAATTTTCCCTTCAAATGCAACTACTCGTGTTATTGATGAACTCCGTGATAAGCGTTACTCTAAGGGTTTTAATTGTGCTCATTGCAAAAGCAATTCTGTTGTTCGTTTTGGCAAATATAATGGTCGTCAGCGGTACAAATGCAAAAATTGCGAAAAAACCTTTAGTGACCTAACTAACTCACCACTTCAAGGCACTCATTATCCAGAGAAGTGGATTCAATTTATCGATTGTATGTTAAAAGGTATGTCACTCCGAGAGTCCTCTAAAGAGCTGGGGGTACATCATGTGACATTATTCTACTGGCGACATAAGGTTCTTGCTGCATTAGAACAAATGCAAATTGAACAGTTTGAAGGTATTCTAGAAGTTGATGAAACCTACTTTTTATTCTCTGAAAAAGGCAAAAAGAATATTAATGATCGAAAACCACGCAAACGTGGAGGTGTATCACAATTCAGAGGGATCAGCAAGGAACAGGTTTGTGTAATTGTTGGTCGAGACCGCAATAAAAATACAGTTTCCAAGGTTGCTTGCTTAGGTCGTATCGAAAAAACCCAATTAGAAAAGACTATTGGCAGATTTATTTCTAACGATGCAATCCTTTGTACGGATGGATGGAGAGGTTATAAAACTTACGCTATCGAAAAAGGGCTTGTGCATTACCATATCGATACAAAAAAGACGGGGTATGTGATTAAAGGGCTATTCCATATTCAAAATGTAAATAATTATCATGGGCGGTTAAAACAATGGCTGGACCGTTTTAAAGGTGTTGCGTCAAAATATCTTGATCATTATTTAGCATGGTTCCATTTCTTAGAAACCATCGAATTTGAAGCGACAAAAAGCAATCTGAAGGATATGCTTATTTTTGCCTGCCTTTTTCCAGTGGACAAGACATATGATAACCTCAGAAAATCTAAATTTATGATTGCTTAAATGTTTGGAGGTCTTTTATTTTGATAAATATCAGTCTATATCAAAAAATTAACAGTAACGCCGAAATTAAAAACATCCTGTCAAATTACTATGATTTTGATATTGTAGAACCGAATTCGCACACAGAAGATTTCTATTTCAAAGCTAATGATAAAGTGACAGTTGTAGCACAGGATGGTTCAGGAGGTGTGTATGCCTTATACGGGTCTGGTGAGGATGTGGATTTGCCAGTTGTTTTTATAAGCTCTGAAGGAGAGTTTGGGAAAGTAGGGAGAAATTTCGAAGAATTCATTGGAATTATGATTGCTTGCCCTTATTGGAGAGATCTGTTGAAGTTTTCTGGTAATGGTAAACTATTAGAGATGCTAAAGTCTCAACCATTCTTAGAAGATGAAGTTTTAGAGGATTTCCCTGGAATCGATGCCGCAGAGAAGAAATTAATTTCATTGTTAGACATTAGTGTGGTGCCGAAACCAGTGGAAATGTTGTATGAATCGATGTTTTCTGAACCTCAAATTGTTATTACTTCTCTCGAAGGTGAAAAATTTCATTCGTTATTTAACTCATTTGTAGCAAACGATAATCCTTTATGGAAAAACAAATTTCAATAAAATCAGAAATAGCTTGGCATTAGCCAAGCTATATTTTGATTAAAAATCAACATAATTATATAACAGAGCCTAAATTTAAAAGACGACCTTACACTAAAGCGTCTTTTTAAGTGAATTTATGTATGGTTGGAGTATATAAGCACTTCGATAATGGAGTGCTTTTTATTTTGGAAAAAGCATCAACAAAATAACTTTATAGTGTAAAATATAGAAAAAATATCTAATAAAAAAAGGGGGGGATGATATGTTTTCGATTGGCAACTGGTGGCAAAGTAGGAGAGAGAAGGATGCAATTAGAGAAAATACACTGGGACGTTTACTTCACACCTGTATTTTCCTACCTCTTATTATGATTTTGGTCAAGTTTATTACTAAAAGTTCCGAATGGACATGGTTCTCGTTCTTATTTTTTATCATCGTCATAATTTTGTTCGGCTACAAATCAGAAGACTATATTTTTCGTCTTCTAAACAAATACGGTTATAAAGTTATAAAGTCTCCATATAGCTATATTATCTCTACAATTGTAGTTTTCACCTGCTATATACTTTTATTTATTAAGTATTAGTGGAAGCATAATGTATTTCGTGTATAGCACTTTTTTAAGTCAGAAAGTGCTTTTTATTATGATAAATTTTAAATTACAAATAAAGGATGGTGATGTATTATGTAATAATGAAAAAGAAAGGGAGATTACATGAATATAAAAGAACAGGTAATTCAATTGACCAAAGAAGTTATTATAGACTTAGTTGATTGTAATTATAAAAAGTTAAAAGAAAATAATGTACTAAATGAAGACACTGAACAACTTGTGAAAACAACTGTGGAATACGAAGGGAAAATTACACTGCCACCAGATAATATGGAAATAGATTTATATGAGTATAATGATAATAGTGGGTTTGGAACTGAAACATATTTATGGTTTGATGATGAAGAGAGTCAACTGCGATTGTTTTGTGAAGCAAAAACTAATGCTGAGAAAACAGAAATTACTCATTTTTATATTGATGACATTGATGCTTGAAGCTTGATATGCCAACTAAAAAAATTTTCTGCTGAATGTACAGGCGCTGCGAAGAGGAACATTCGGAGAATGAAGAATAACAATCATGATATAATACATTCATATATACGCCGGGAGGATAACCAATGGAGGAAACACTTAAGCAAATTCTTATCGAAATGCAGGATATGAAAAAAGAAATGAATCAAAGATTCGATAGCGTTGACGAACGTTTTAATGGACTAAACCACAAATTAGATGTTATACGCGAACAAACAGCAGCAAACAGCAGCAAACAGCGAGATACACTCTCCAGTTACAGATGTACAAAAGCAAGTAGACGATTTAGCGACGGATGTAAAATTAATTAAAAGAGCCATAACGAATCAATAGAGAGCAGTGAATAGCGTTGCTCTTTTTCTTTTGGGAAAATATTCATTCTTTAAGGGAGGTGATGTAATATAGAGTAAAAAAGGGAGGGGCATAATTGAGCCAGGAGGACGTTAGAAAAGGAATAACAAATGCCAAATTTAACGAAGAAAGTAGTAATATACTGTTTGGCGAAATTACTCTTTTATCTATATTCTTAGGGGGAGTCAGTGAATCGTGGTGGGTTCTTGGTTTGGTGTTTTTAGGTTGCACTACAGCACTTCGATTTAAACCCGCCGTTTTATTTATGTGCATTGGATTTAGTATCATTTGGGGAATAATAGGCTATGGAATTGGAATGATTATTGGTGGCATAGGTACTTCAGTAGTTCTTGGAGTAATAGGTTTATTAGGTGGGATAGTCGTAAATATGCGTGCTCTTAAATAGGTAAATGCCATTGAGTAACAACTTATTACAAATTAATAATTTTAGCCTTTTAAAGACACTTCTTATAGTGTCTTTTTTTAATGGGAGGGTTATAGTTGGCAACAACTCCTGTAACAGTTACTTTCGAAGGAAGAGACCTAATTTCAGGAAGTCTTAAAAGAATAAGTTCCGTGTTAAGAGGAACAACAAATAACCTGAATGCTTTTCGTCGTGTATCTGAAGCTATGCACGACAACTTTGTTTCTGGAAGTAGACGGGCAAGAGACGCCGCACAAGATTTCGGTAGAGAAGTTGATGCGGCTAGAGATGACGTTCGGGGGCTAGCAAGTGAACAGGTGGATGACCTGTTTACCCATGCAAGGAGCGGCGCGGAGGATTTTCGCTCTACAGTCAGTCGCGTCGAATCAGAAGTAAAAGGGTTAAGCGATGCCCGTGTTCATCTTCAAGCACGAGATGATGTTAGTCCTGTACTTGATGGTATTGCATCGAAGTTAGCTGTTATAGCAGCAACTGCCGGTAGTCTTGTTTTTGGAGGAGGCATTAAAGATTCATTTTTTGGTGGGATTACTGAATACACCCATGAAGCGGCGCAGAATCAGCCCACATCACACGTCAATTTATGGTGGTACTAACCGAAACCCGCTTATCAGTATCAACCCGTTAGAACCGCTAACCAGCATTGTTCCAACCGATACGATTACTATTAGCGGAACGGTAAATGATCTAGACGAAGGCGACACCGTAACAATGGAATACAAGCTGAATCAAGGACCATTTCAACCTGTCGCTATGCAAGGGGAAACATGGTCTTTTTCTATTTCGGCAGGTGATTTGCGAGACGGAGAAAACATCATTGAACTAAAAGCGATCGATAATAAGGGTGGTGTGACTGTAAAACGAATGGCGATTGACCAAACGCCCCGGATAGTACCGGTAAAGGTTTCACAATCCCGTTATATGATTCTACCACCAAAAGGAGAAATGAAAGGTTTGGTTGCATGGATTCAGCGGAAGAAAGGGGACCTGCAGGTCAAAGGAGACCTATCGATTGTTGCATACGGACAGCCGGAATCCTTTGTTCCAATGGAGAAGACATCAGCGGAATTGTCGCACGCCCTCGATGAGGACCAGTTCATAGGCAGTGTAGAAAAGCCCGGCAAAACGTAACAATCAAATTGACAGAGACGCGCACTGATGCCTTAAACTCGTCAGCTGCCATTACAAAAATTGCAGGGGTGATTAACTAATGGGAAAGTTGAAAATCCGGCCGCGTAATGAAGATGGCTCTTTAGGAGAATTTGAGACTGTGTTCCCAAAAGAAGGCATGACACCAGAGGAAAAGATTGCGCTTCTGGAACAAGAATTAGCCAAAGAAAAGCAACGCAATAAGGACAATAGCTTTGCCATTATGGAGTTATATGAAGCGTTTGACGCAATGCAAAAGGGAGGACAATAAGGTGTCAGTTGCAAAGGTCTATGTAAATGCTATAAAAGATGGTGATATTCAAATCACTGATGTTCCGGCAAGTATTCAAGACAAAGTAAAGGAGCTACTGAAGGAAGATGAGGGATAAACTTGTTCGCCTCTTCTTATCGGTCGCTCTTTTTCTTTTGAAAGGGGGTGATAGGATGTTTCCACGTATCGCAGTGATTTATGTGACGTTCATTATCGATTAGGAAATCAGGTATGCTGATGTCCCAGCTACATTGAAACCAGAAGTTAAGCGTCAATTAGAATTACTCGGCTGCGGTCATCTGGCTCCAGAGACTGTATAAGCGCTTCTCGATAAAGAGAGGCGTTTTTATTTTGGGAGTCTTGATACTCAAAATACCTCGAAGTGGGTATATTGCTTTTTGTTAGAACTCAATACAATGGAGATGCCCGTTGTAAAAAGAAACAAAAAATTTTCTTCTCGTTGATGGAACGCCGTGTGCCATGAAAGTGGCCCGCACGGTGTAGGCTCGAACGAAAACCCATAATATAGATAAGGGTATAAGTCGGGAATGGCCCAAAGAAAATCAATGATTTTGCTCTACATGGTTCTTTTGGTAGTCCAGAGTATGGTAATGCTCTAGATTTCTCCTTCACGATACCGCAGGGAGCTACAGAGGTAAATCCTCAATTATCTATAGATGGAGGAGCAACATGGCAAGCTCCAGAAATTTTCAAGATTTGGGTGTTTACTGATAATGGTGTTCCTAGAAATATGATACGTATTGGAAAATTAACAAGTGGAAAAACGTATCAATTTAAGCTTGTTATTACTGGCGGGGAATATGAAGGAGAATCTAATATCGTAACAGCTACCAGATAGCCATCAGCGATGGTCCTTAGGAGAAATCCTAAGGGCTTTTTTCTTTGGAGTCGCAAGGCGGCTCCTTTTATTTTTCTCAAAGAAAGGACAAGTGCATATGAAAAATAACGCAATCGCTTTTCCGTTGTTTGGTACAGCGGGGGGCACTTTTATTCCAGTCTTTCACTTCTTATATGGTGAAGGACCGACTCGTTTCACCATCATGGTGCTTTATCTTGGCTTAATTGGGCTGGATTGGATTGCCGGGTATCGCGCTTCGAAAATCGACGGTTCTTATGCCAGTGAGTACGGTATTAACGGGGCCTTCCGAACAGCCTTTTTACTTTTCATGCCTGCTGTTGGTCATCTCATCGACGGTATCCTCAGTATGCCGGGTATTGCCTTTGGCTTTTTGACCGCCGCTTTCGCCCTTCATATCTGGAAAAGTATGACGGCAAATGTTATCCGTGCTGGCAGGGATAAATGGGTACTAGAATAGGCGATGGTTTTTGTTTCTGATGAGGTAGAACATAAATTAGCTAGAGCAGTGGCGCTTCTTTGTTTCCCAAGATGATTTAAGATGAAAAACATATCCCTTTATCAAAGTGGATGTATTTTATAACAAAGCAGTTGATTTTTCATTTTTTTCCTCCTATCATGATGAGTAGTTTGTATTATTATCCAGAAAAGGGGGATTTTTAATGAAGCGTACACTACCATTAACTGCTCTGTTCCTTTCATCTTCACTTATGCTTACTCCATCCGTGTTAGCTGAAGAAGTGGAATCAGGAGCTACTAAGGCCACATCTACACAAACAGTCAAGGCAACAGAAACAACAGAAGAGTTAACTACAATTCCACCTGCTGTACAAAAAACGATGGACAGGCTGTTTACCCTTCAGCCGGAATTGAAGAAACTGAATATTATCACAAGAGGAAGTGGGGAGGATAATCAGCGTTTTCTAGTGGAGCTTAGCGATAGACCAGAAGAGAAAACCGGAAATTCAAAAGAATATATGTCTGCTTACCTAAGATTTGATAAAAAAACGGGAGAATTGCTTTCATTTAATATTGAAGCTACA
>SNQW01000291.1_pt1 | contig 17257 bp, 11 predicted proteins | sample 2580511 | NCBI WGS metagenome assembly SNQW01 (sample SAMN10953775, study PRJNA522744) | food fermentation metagenome | isolation source: 8-hour incubation of native-enriched microbial consortia from nixtamalized... | place: Mexico | collected 2017-09-24 | reverse complement strand
TTGCATGTATTAGGCACGCCGCCAGCGTTCGTCCTGAGCCAGGATCAAACTCTCCAATAAAGGTTGTTTGACTTGCTCATTTGGAAAAACTGACGAGAATTTTAATTCTCATTTATACTCACTCGTTGTTCAGTTTTCAAAGATCAACTCATTTTTCGCTCGTTGCCGTGTTTCAGCGGCAACTCTTATAATATATCACCCTTTAAACAATATTGCAAGACTTTTTTTATAACAACTAATTCCAGTCGTTTTTTATCGCCTTGCATTTTTGCAGCGGGTATCTATTAATATACCTCAAAAGCCGGTGCAATATCAACCCTAGGAAAGAACTTCCTCAATATGCAGCTCTCTTGTCAGCACAAGATTCACGATTTCCCCTTTGACCGAAACCATCGGACGAGTCGGGTGATTGCGGTCGGAGAACACGATTTCGCCTACGCTGCCGTCGCTAAGCCGTACACGCGTCCCGTTATGAAACTGCGTCACCTTATCGACAAAAGATTGGACTACGCCGGGATCCAGCTTTCCAAAAGCCTCGGAGCGGATCTCTTCCAGGACCAAGTAAGGCGACTTGGCTTTACGGTACCTCCGGTTTAACGTCATGGCGTGGAAAATATCCGCTACGCTGACGATTTTGGCGTAGATATGGATTTTATCTCCGGTTAACCGGAACGGATACCCGGTGCCGTCCATCTTTTCATGATGCTGAAGCGCCGTCAATCTGACCCCTTCATTAATTGCCGCCGTTTTGCGCAGCTGCTGATAGCCGTAAGTTGTGTGCATACGCATTTCCTCCGCTTCGTCAGAGGTTAGCGGGGACGGTTTGTACAGAATCACCGGATCGATTTTCGTATTCCCGATATCATGCAGCAAACCGGCAAAAGCGACCTGCATCCAATCCTTCTGCGGCAATCCGTGCCATTGCGCCAGCTGATAAGACGTCAGCGAAGAAAGGATCGCATTGTGGTACAAATAATCATATTCATTCATAAATTGCGGCGTAAACGTAAGCACATTATAGTGCTTCAAATGACGGATCAACGCCTCAAACTGATGGCGGAGCTCATAAATCGGGAGTTCGGCGGCCAGTACGGATTGAAAAGCGCTCTTCGTCAAATGCAGCATACGATCGTATTCCTTGTGTAATGCAGCATAGGGAGAAACCGTCTCGTTTTCCGCAGAACCGTTTGCAGAAGCGGAAGGAGCGATAGAAGCGGAGTATCCCTCTTTGGGAGCTTCCTTTACCGTCTCCGCTGCTTTACGTTCAGGGAGTTGCTGCAAATCTTCAATCTCTACTTGTTCGATCATAAAAGCGCGCAAAATATCCAAATCTCTCGGAAGCAAAACCTTTCCCTTCTGCAGTAAAAGACCGCCCAACGGGCTATGCACATGATTTGACAATTTGACTCCAGGCTTTAATTCCGTGATTGAGATACTAGTCATCTTTTACTCTCTCCTCAAGGTCCAAAACTAAAAATCCGCCTTCATTTCTCCCAAATCTAGGGATTAAGAACTAAAGTTCGTCTACTGTCATTATAGTACGGCGGCAAAATAGCAAGCAATCTTTCTTTCTATGATCAACTAAAAAACAGCCTTCCCGCCCTTAAGCTGGGAAGACTGTTTTCATATGCCGCTTATTCTTCAGCGTTATCGGCGGCCGGCTCGGAGCCCGATCCTTCCTGCGGCGGATTTTCGGAAACGGCCGATTCTCCGTCTTCTCCTTCCGGCTCATCCTCGCTCTTGTCCGTCCGGCAGACGGTCGCTACGGAATCATCCTCACGGATATTGATCAGCTTCACGCCCTGCGTATTCCGGCCCATTGTGGAAATGCCTTCCATGCTGGTCCGGATCAACGTCCCGCTGCTTGTGATGATCATCAAATCTTCCTCGTCCTTAACGACTTTCAGGCCGACGACCGAACCGTTTTTCTCCGTAACGTTGATCGTCTTGATCCCTTTGCCGCCCCGGCTTTGGATCCGGTATTCGGAAACCGGCGTACGTTTCCCGTAGCCTTTGGCGGTTACGATCAACACGTCCTGACCCGGCACCACGACATCCATGCCGATCAGTTCGTCGCCGTCATCCAGCGTAATGCCTTTAACCCCGGTAGCCGATCTGCCCATGGAACGAACGTCGCTTTCCGGGAACCGGATGGACATCCCTTGCGCCGTACCCATGATGACTTCCTGCTGGCCGTCGGTCAGCTTCACGTCGATTAGCCTGTCGTCCTCGCGCAGATTCACGGCAATCAGGCCGCCTTTGCGGATGTTGATGTAATCTTCGATCGGCGTCTTTTTGACGATCCCCTGCTGGGTCGCAAAGAACAGATATTTGTCCTCATCAAAACGCTCGACCTCGATCACCGCATTGACGGTCTCGCCCTGTTCGATCTGGATCAGGTTGATGATCGGTGTACCGCGTGCCGTACGGCCCAACTCGGGAATTTCGTAAGCTTTCAGGCGGTAGGCTTTGCCGCGGTCGGTGAAGAACATCAGATAATGGTGGGAGTTCGTCACGAACAGATGCTCCACAAAGTCATTATCTTTCGTGTCCATCCCCACAACGCCGCGCCCGCCGCGTTTTTGGCTGCGGTAGGTCGTAACCGGCAGCCGTTTGATGTAACCGGTATGCGTAAGCGTGATGACGACCTCTTCCTGCGGAATCAGATCTTCGTCGAGAATGCTCTCTTCGCCGATCGTGATTTCCGTCCGGCGAGGATCGGCGTACTTCTCGCGAATTTCCTGAAGCTCCTGCCCGATAATTTCCAGCACGAGCGATTCATTGGCCAAAATCTCACGGTATTCCGCGATCTTTTGCAGCAGCTCGTTATATTCGCTTTCGATTTTCTCGCGTTCCAATCCGGTCAACCGGCGCAGTCGCATATCGAGGATAGCCTGAGCCTGGTCAAGGCTCAAACCGAATTGCGTCATCAAACCTTCGCGGGCTTCTTCATCGGAATTGGAAGCGCGAATCAAGGCGATAACTTCGTCAATATGATCCAAAGCGATGCGCAGGCCTTCCAGGATATGCGCCCGGGCTTCGGCTTTTTTCAAGTCGAATTCCGTGCGCCGGCGAATAACTTCGATCTGGTGCTGCAAATAATGACTAAGGACTTCCTTCAGCGTCAAAAGCTTAGGCTCGTCATTAACGATCGCTATCATGTTGATGCCGAACGTGCTCTGCAAAGCCGTATGTTTGTACAAATTGTTCAAGACGACGTTAGGGTTCACATCGCGGCGGAGCTCGATGACGATGCGCATCCCGGTACGGTCCGATTCATCGCGCAAATCGGTGATGCCGTCAATTCTTTTTTCCCGTACAAGCTCGGCGATTTTCTCTACCAAACGAGCCTTATTGACCATATAAGGAATTTCTTCCACAATGATCCGGGCTTTGTTGTTATGCTCCTCAATTGAGGTTCTAGCCCGCATCGTCACGGCTCCCCGGCCTGTCGTATAGGCCTGTCGAATGCCGGAACGGCCTATGACGTAACCTGCCGTCGGAAAATCCGGCCCTTTGATATAATCCATCAATTCCAGCGAACTGATGTCCGGATTTTCGATCAAAGCCTGGACCCCATCGATAACCTCGCCCAAATTATGCGGCGGAATGCTGGTTGCCATCCCGACGGCGATCCCCGAAACCCCGTTTATCAGCAGATTTGGAAAACGCGCCGGCAATACGACGGGCTCCTTCTCCTCACCGTCATAGTTTGGCATAAAATCAATCGTCTCTTTATTGATATCGCGAAGCATCTCCATCGCGATTTTGGATAAACGCGCTTCCGTATAACGCATCGCTGCAGCAGAGTCACCGTCAATGGAACCAAAGTTGCCATGACCCTCCACCAGCATATTGCGCATGGAGAAATCCTGCGCCATGCGCACCATCGATTCATAAACTGCAGAATCCCCATGGGGATGGTATTTACCAATGACTTCGCCGACGATTCTCGCCGATTTCTTAAACGGCTTGTCCGGATGCATCCCCAGTTCCGACATCGCAAACAGTATCCGGCGGTGCACCGGTTTCAGACCATCCCTTACATCCGGCAATGCACGGCTGACAATAATGCTCATGGCATAATCCATAAAGGATTCGCGCATTTCCACATTGATGTCCCGGTCAATGATTTGAGAGAATTTTTCTTCCGCCATGCTGGACCTCCTTCATTTCTACCTACATGCCAATCTATGGGAAAAGCCCGAAAAACCGCCACTTTCATTATATTACTTTCACAAAGCAAGCTCAATTAAACGTGGGCCGGTTTTCATCACACATTCCATAAGGACAGCAAAAAAATAGGGATGTGTCCACTCCCATCGAAACGTTCGTACATACACTACGGATATAGGCCAAAAAAGCTTATAAAATCCCCATATCTTATAATTATATCATTGTTTATCTCTTCTGTCCTATGTTTTTCGCACTCGGAAGTTGGCTCGGCAAAGAAGACTGAGGAAAGGAAGGATCTCGTTTTGGCGATTCAACGCATCGCAAGCAAATGGGAAAAAACGAAAGTAATCCGGCAGAATGAATCACTTCGTCCTTATATCCCGGATACCCGAAAATTCGCTCTGGAGCCTCTCCGGGATATGTTGAACGAGTACGGGTTCGTCTTTGTCAAGCCGGACAATGGAACCTACGGCAACGGCGTCATGAGCGTAGAACTCTGGCGGGATGAACTTGCCCCGGACAGCCCAATGCAATACAGGTTAAGGTACGGAACGGAATCCGAACTGTTCCCGGCGTTGGAGGAACTGTACGAGGCGCTTGAGAAAAGAATCGGACAGACGCCTTACCTGATTCAAAAAGGGATTCGCGCGCTTACTTACCGGCGGCGTAAATTCGACATCCGCGCCCTCGTACAGAGAACCCCGCGCAAAACCTGGGAAACGACCGGATTTATCGGCCGGGTGGCGGCCCAGCAAAAAGTAATCACCAACTATCACGGCGGCGGCAGCGTCATGCTGATCGAAGATCTTCTGGCTCCATACACGAACGCCAAAGAATTCGCCCGCCTTTACAAGGATATGAAATGGATCGGCGAACAGGTGGCGGCCCAACTGGCCCGTAAATTCCCCAGGCTCAAGGAAATCGGCCTGGACATCGCCATTGACGAATACCATCATATCTGGATTTTGGAGGTGAACACCCTCCCCGCCCTATTCCCTTTCAAAATGCTGCACCCGAAAGAAGTCTATAAAAAAATCCGGCGTTACGCAGTGGCGTACGGCCGGCTGAAAGCTTCTTCCAAATAGCGAAAAACCGTTCATGCGTCTGTTCAATCCATCCGAATCACTTTTACTTGGCCCGTAAACGTTTTGATGCGGATCTCATTTTGCCCCACATCCACCATTCCGGAGGGCTCATGGGCGCTTTCCGGCGGGCTGATGCGGGCGCTTTTTTTTGCTCCCGGACAAGCCGGATTTCCGTATATGGCGGCAATCAGCCAATGGTTGCCCGGCCGAAGACGGCCCCGAAGCGTAGGAATGACGGTCCGCGGATACAACACATTCGTGTTGGCGTTCGGGTATATCAGTTCCGCCCGCCCATACCCTAGTTTGCCGGCGACGCCGCTGCTCCCCAGCGAATTGCCGATCAGCACACCGCCCTCGGACAACGTCCCGGTTTGTTCGCCCTGCGCAGCCGGTTCAAGCCCCAGGGCAAATCCGCCTTCGGCAACGTCCAGCTCCCGGTCCGTGCTGATCCGGTGAATCCGGTAATGCCACGGCAAACCGGCGACGATCCAGGACTCAACGCAAACGTTATGCCACGGTCTCCACCGGGCATAAATGAGGTTCTCCTCAATCTCTGTCTCCTCGTTGCTCCTTCTGACCCGGTACAGATTGTCCCCTTCGCTGAGCGCAAGCATCGAGTCGAAAGCCCCTTGCCCAAGCCCCCACTCCGCTCTCGGCACGCTAAAGCCGAAGGCGGTCGAATAGGCGAATTTTTCATATTTTGCCGACGTATGCGTGTGTTCATTGGTCGAGAGGTGGCCGCTGTTGAACGCGGCGACATGCCCGTTCTCGTTCTGCCGGCAAACGACGAGATGCGGCGGCAGCTGCACCGCGACGGGCCCGGCAGCGGGCAGCGCCTCCTCTTCCGCCTGCCAGAAGGGATGGCTTTCCGGAAAAGCGAGCGGCAAAAAAGCTTTAAAGGCCCAATAAGGCGACCCCGGCGAATTGTAATTTTCGGCCATCACCAGGTTAGGATAGGCGTAACCGACCGTCAGCAGTCCGCCCGCATCCAAAATCGGCTGCCGAAACCACCAGCGCAAATTCCGCAAGACGAGACCTTTGATCACCCCCGGCGAAAAAACGTCAACCTCGGCGTAAGCCAGCGCGCTCCAGAACGCCGACTGGGCAAACCGGTACGTCAGGCTTCTCCCATAGGGCAGCGCCGAACCGTCCGGCGCAAACCACAACGTGAAATCGGCGGCAAACCGCGCCGCCCTGTCCTTAAAGCGGGCAGCCCGCACCGGGTCCTCATCCCCCATCAGCTTGGCGTACAGCAAACCGTAAAAATGCAGGGCAAACGGCACGTAGTAATCGCTGTGTCCGCCCGGCCCGTCGCTGTACCAGCCGTCGGATAAGTAAAATTCGTCAATCCGGCTTAAATTGCGCGCCACTTGCTTGCGGTCATATGGAAGTCCGGCCTTATGAAACCCGATATTGACGAGCACCTGGAAAAAAAGCCAGTTGCAATCGTAACAAGCGCGGTGGTTGATCTGATTCAGCCAGGCGTACAGATGCTTCCGTTCCCGCTCACCCAACGGCTTCCAGAATCGCTCCGGGGCCAGCGCCAACGCGAACCCGAACGCCGCCATTTCCACCAGGCGCTGGTCGTAATCGTTCACGTCGCCCCAGTATTCCTCATGACCTGGATCGGTACCGTGGCGGATCCCCTCCAGGCAGATGTCCTCTAACGGGGTTTCCCCGCCCCCCGCCAGAAAAGGAACCAAGCCCCACAACACGCGGGAAAAACCCTCCATCCCGGCGACGGAGTCCGGATACCCTGCTCCCGCCGCTCCCAGTTTTAAACGGGCGCGGCCGCCCGTGTAATGCCCCATCAGCGGCCCGGTAAGCTGCTGGAACGCCGCCTGCAGGTCCCGCCGCGCGGCCAAAGGATTTTCCCGAATGGACTTCGAAATTGCCCCCGTTTGTATCCCTTTTCCTTTTTCCATTTCCGCCGCCATGTTCCGACGCTCCTCTCCGCAAATGCGCCTATTCCCAATAAAAAGGCCCTTTCCCCAGCAGCCGGGCCAGCCCTTCGACATAGAAGAAGTCCCCGTAGATCAGCGGCACATCGACGTTTTTGCCTTCCGGATAATGACCCGTGCCGTGCAAAATCAAACCTTCCTCGCGCTCATCATCCCAAGCGCCGTAGTTCCGGTATAACGAATCCAGGATACGGATCGCCGGCTCCCGGTAAACCGCGGACTCCAAAGGATCGACTTGATCCGCCAGCAGCAGCAGGCCGCTGGCCGCGCAGGCCCCCGCCGAGGAATCGCGGATATGGCAGAGCTCCTGCGGCGCGCGAAAATCCCATGGCGGCACATGGTCCTCCGGCAGCCCGGCCAGAAAGAAGTGGGCGGCCCGTTTGGCCGCGTTAAGATACGCCGGCTTGCCGGTGTGATGATACGCCAGCGTCAAGCCGTAAATCGCCCAGGCCGTACCCCTGGACCAGGCCGACTCCGGCGCATATCCTTGGCCGCCGAGGGGTTCGAGGCGCTCGCCCGTTTCCGCATCGAACCGGACGATGTGGTACACCGAACCGTCGGGGCGGATAAAATGCTCCAGCACCGTATCCATATGCGCCTCCGCAATATGGCGGTAGCGGGGATCGCCCGTGTTGGCCGAAGCCCAGAACAAGAGAGCCGTGTTCATACTGCAATCGATAATGGCGATCCCGGCATTGTCCTCTCCTTCGGTCCACGGATTCCAAGCCCGAATGTAGCGCCCCTTCAGGTTAAAGCGAGCCGCCAAATAATTGGCCGCTTTCAGCGCGCGAACGCGCGACTGCTCCTTGCCCAGCAGCTTATACGAAGCTACGCTCGTTAAAATCCACATAAAGCCGGCGTCATGATCCAGCCTCGTATACCCGTCGAGCACGCCGTCCAGCGTCTCCTCGCATCGCTCGGCCAGCGCCTTGAGACGCTCATCCCGGGTGCCGTTGTACAGCAGCCATAAAATCCCCGGCCAAAACCCGGCCGTCCACCAGCCCGGATCGGCAAGCTCGTATACCCCGTTATGGCTGGCGTGTGGGAATCCCGCTCCGATCCGCCCGCTGGTTCTTTGTATTTTTCGCCGTGCCTTGCCCCATGCTTCCTCCGCCCAATCCGCCCGGTTCCTCTCCAGCGTGTGTTCCGCTGCTTGCATGCCATCCACCTTCCCCTTTCGTTGTTCAAACAAATTCGAATTTCAGCCGCACCCGCTCTGTCTGCCGCGGCCGCTTGACGATAAAATCAAGCGAATACCAGGTTTCGTCCCGGCCGAAATGATTGCGGAACGTGTGCGGCTGCGCGGCCGGCTCGAGGCGCTGCCCGTCATAAACGATGCGCAGCGCCCGCTTCCCGCCGCCTGCTGCCAGCAGGACCTCGCCGTTTCCGTTCATCACCGGCTGAAGCGGCGTCACCACCCGCTCCGCCAGTGCTTCCGGTTGTAAGACAAACCGGAATTCATCGGTCAGTTCCAGCGCCGGCAGCTCCGTTTTGTCCCAGACAAACGACCGGGTGAATCGCTTTAGCCCTGGTTCTTCATAAGCTCCGGTCAAATCAAGCCGCAGCTCATCCCGCGTTTCGCCGGTGGCCGCCTCCAATACGGCCGCCGCGTGCCGCTCCCCTTCGGCCTGATGCCGGCCGTTGATGATCGGCACCGAATGACCCTGCGACCCGTTGCAATCATAGCGGTACCGGCCTGCTCCGAAATAATCGGCGGTATATTCGCCGCTGCCCAGATCCGCGGCAAAGGTGTCCCCGTCTGCGATCAGGATGAAATGCCCCAGGTCGTTATGGTTGTGCGGCTCCCCGTTGTGCCCGCCCTTGGCGGCAAAGCCAAACGCTCCGGCCGCGCTCCGGTGCCGCGAGACCAGCCACTGGGCATCGGGCAAATCATAGCTCGCCGCAGGCCAATCGCGGTCCTGCTCCCCTTCCGCCGCACCATCCTTCCAAACCAGGTTGCGGAAGGCCGGCGCCCAGCGGCTGCAATGGTCGTCCCGGTAATCGGCCCGCAGGCCGGGCGGCGGAAGCTGCACGCTCTTGTAACGGCGGGCGAGTTGATGAGATAACCCGATCTGCACGCGGCAATGGGGGACGGCATCGGAGAAATTGGCCACCCGGTCGCCGCCGAGGTAGCATTTTTGCTGAAACTCGGCGATCCGCCGCACCTTGTCCCCGGCAAACCAGTCGGCCTCTCCTAACGTGCGCCGCGCGAGCAAATCGGCAAAATACACGAAATAGCCGAACCCGTAGTTCCAATACCCGGGCCCTTCCGGGCAGGCCCCGTCCGCGCCAAAGCCTTGCAGGTAGCATTCGAGGCTGGCATGCGCGCGCTCCAGGATGGCGCTCAAGGCCTCCGGGTCCCGCAGGAGCAGCAGCGCGGCGGCGCCGACGGAACCGGCGCATACGGCCGCCCAATTATGCCTGGCCGTCTCCCATTCGTACGGCCCGCTCCGCAGGAAAGGCGCGAACAACCGCCGGTTCACTTCCGCCTCGATGCGCGTTTGCAGCAGCCTGGGCAGCCGCCCCTGCAGCAGCAAGGCGATTTCGCCTAGCGTAAACCCGGTTTCGGCTGCAAATAGGTCGATGGCCCGCTCATGACCGTCCTCGCCCAGATGGGCCGGCAGGCACCATGTATACTCGCCGCAGACCGACCAAATCATGTCCAGCAGCTCGTGTTCCGCAACCTGATCGTCCGGATCAAGCAGGGCCAGCAAAGCGAATGTATTTAACCGCCGTCTCCGCTCGAAGTAAACCCGCTCATACTCCAGCCGCGTCCCCCGCTGCGCAAAGACCGCAAACAACGAATAGGTGAGCTCCGGATTTTGTTCGTGCCGCAGCCGTTCCGCTTCCGCCCGGATTTCCAGGACTTCTTCCCGGTACTCCCCGGACTCCCTCACCCGCCGCTAAAACGCGGCCTGATCTCCGCCCGGATAATACAAACGAAGGTCAGCCGGAGCCATACGCCCTACGATTGCAAGCCAATCCTCACGTTCCAACGTTCGTCCCAACGAATTCATGATGATCCCATCCTCCGCTTCACCGCCAGATTCCCAACGCCCTTCATCTCCGGTACTCCATAGGAGTGGCGCCCGTGTAACCTTTGAACGTTTTAATAAAATAGCTCTGATTGTCGTAACCGAGCATTTCGCCGATCTCCCCGACGGAATGCCGGGTCCCGTCCAGCAGCTCCTTGGCCCGCTCCATTTTCATGCGCGTAATATACTCTATGAAGGTCATGCCGGTTTCCTTCTTGAACAGCCGGCTGAAATAGCTCGGGTTCAAATGCAGATGCCCGGCCGCCTCGTCGAGGCTGATTCGCGTATGAAGGTGAAGGGAGACGTACCGGCAGGCCTCCGCCACCTCGGTTCGCCGGCTCGCCCCCGAACCCGCCTCCGTCAGGGCCGCAATCCGCTCCAAATGACCCTTCAACCAAGCGCCAAGCTCGGACAGCGAATAAATGTCGACCAACTCCTTATGCAGGGACTCGGCGGAATAAGACGGGCGGATCGAATGCAGCGAATGCAGCTTCAGCTTCAAATCGAGCAGCAGCTTCAGCGTCCAGTCTTTGACGGTCTCCGGCGCATACCGCGCCCGGCCGATCATGGACATCCATTTGTCCGCTATGCTATCGGCCAGGACCGGATTTTTGCCGAGCAGCGCTTCCCTCAGCTCCGTATTGGCCCGGTCGTAAAAAGCGAACAGATTCGGCCGCTCGCCATCCCCCGCGCTTTCCAAGGTCTTTTCGCTCCGTTTGGCAATTTCCCCGGGTTCCAGATAAAATCTCACGCTCTCGCCGTTAAGCAGCTCGCCAAGCTTCTGTTTCAGGCTTTCCGCGCCGCCGCAGCTCTCTCCCAGCACAAAGGACATGCCGACCTTAAGCACGCGGCGCAGCGTGAATTGCATCTCCTGCAGGCAAGCGGCCGCTTCGTCCGCAGCGTTCCGCTTCAGCGATGGCGTATGAGAGAACAGCAAAATCGACGTCCCCGTGTCATATCTGACGTGAAGGCCTTGCAACGGCAGCCCGTTCCATACTTCCCCCAGCACATTGCCGATCGCAAAATGCAGCGTCCGGTCGGATGCGAAGCGGTGCTTCACCGTCTGGTAGTTCTCCACGTAACCGATCGCCGGCAAACAGGACTGCCCCGGCAGAAACAGACCGTATTCCCGCGCTTCCTGTTCCCACTTCTGCGCCGAGAACAGCGGCTGATCGATCAGGCTCGCCAGTATCTGCTCCTTGCGCAGCTCGCTCGCCTCCACGACCAGTTGCTTCATCCGCGATTGCTCCCAGCCGTTGTGCGCCTCTTCGTCCATATGGTCCTTGAACCGTCGCAGCACCGCGGCCACATCCTCCGGATCGAGCGTATCCTTGAGCAAATAATCCTGCACATTCAGCCGCATCGCTTGCTGGGCGTATTCGAATTCGCTGTGGCAGGACAAGATGGCGATCCGCACATGCGGTGACATCCGCCGAATCCGGGCCGACAGCTCCAGTCCGTCCATTCTGGGCATCCCGATGTCCGTGATCAGAATGTCCGGCATTTCCCGCTGCGCCTGCTCCCAGGCGCTCCAGCCGTTTTCGTAGGAACCCATTAAACGTAACCCCAGCCCTTCCCAAGGAATAGCCTCCGACAGCAATTGGGTAACGGGATAATCGTCGTCCACGAGCATAACGTTATACATCAGCGCTCCCCCTTATTGTGAGGAATGTACATCTCGATCACCGTTCCAAGTCCCGGCTCGCTGCGAATTTCCACGTGGAACAATGGCCCGAACCTCAAGCGCATCCGCTCCATCACATTGTGCAGGCCCATCCCGGAAAAATGGCCTTTTTGCTTTAAACCGGCTCGCTCTGCCGCCGCCTCCGTATCGTTCATCCTGCGCAGCGTGGCTTCAAGCTTCGCTTCTTCCATCCCGGCGCCGTTATCCTCGACGGTGAGCAGCAAACCGCTCCTTTCCATCGAGGCGGCGATCCTGATCATGCCGGCCTGCTGCGTGAGCCCGTGGATCAGCGCGTTTTCTACAAGCGGCTGCAGGATGAGCCGCGGCACCTTCACGAGAAAAGCCTCCGGCCCAACCGCAAGCTCCAGCGTCACTTCCTGCTTCTGGCGCAAATTCATCAGCCGCACGTAATGCGAAACAAGTTCGATTTCCTCATGCAGCGTGATCTCATCCTCTTCCCGGCTGATCGTCATCCGCAGCAGCGTGGACAGCGAACCGATCATTTTTGCGCTCTCGAGATCGCCCTGCTTCATCACTTTCATGCGAATCGAGTTGAGCACGTTAAACAAAAAATGCGGGTTGATCTGCGCCTGCAGCATTTTCAGCTCCGCCGTCCGTTTGCGGGCCTGGGTCGCGGAAATTTCCGCGATCATTTGCTTTACCCGGTCCAGCATCTGGTCGAACAACAACCCCAGCCGCCCGATTTCATCATTACCGCGAACGCCGGAGCGCACCTCCAGGTTGCCCCGCTGCACCGCCGAAGCCGCCTTGCCGAGCCGCACTAGCGGTCTGGTGAACGTTCTAACCAATACGATCAGCATCGCCATGAACACGATAAACGAGATGATCTGAAACAAGAACACGCGGTTGAAAATCGAGCTGATGTTGACCGTCGCCTCCTGGTAGGGTTGGGTCAGGATCAGCCGCCAGCCGTTCAGGGCGATGCTCTGCTCGGCCACAAGCCGCGTTTCCCCATCGTCCCGCGAAATAAAGGCGGTTTCCAACGCCGCATGCCCATGCCCATGCCCAGCCCCAAACCCCAGCCGCTCCTGCTTCCCGACGGGATACATGCCGCCGATGTTGTCCTTGTTCCGGTCCGCCATGATCCTCCCCGCGGCATCCACCAAGCGCACCTCCTGGCCCGCGGTCAGTTCGCTGAAAATATCGCTGACCTGATCCTCCATCACCGTCACGACGACATACCCGTAAATGTCCGAATTAGCCAGCCGCAGCGTACGCGCTACCGACACCTGGTACGGATGGTCGAACCGGTCGTACTTGAATTTCGTCGGCTCCGCGCCAATCCAATAAGAATCCAACCCCTGCAGCTCGTCGAGCTGTTCGAACCAGGGTTCCTGCAGCAAATCGAGCGGGTTGTAATCGCTTACGGAATAATTCATGAAATAGGATCCGTCGGTGAGCAGCACCGTTACATAGCTTTTTTCGCCAACCACGGTCAGGCTGTCCAGTTGTTCCAGCACGCGGTTCGCGTCAGTAAATTTCCGGTAAGGGTCCGGCTCCTTATATCCGGAGGCCACCAGCTTGAAATACGTGTTCAACCCCGCATTGACCTGGATGTAATTGGCGATGTCCAGCATGCCTTTTAATAAATGGGTCACCGAGCCGTTTACCAACTCGAGCGAATTTTCCGCATTGGCGATGGCCTGCTGCTTGACCGCCTTTTGCGTCAGCGCATGATACACGTTTAAGGTAAAGGCAGCGGGAACGAGAATGCAGACCACCGCGGCCAAAATCAATTTCGCGCGAATCGTCCGGGGCGCAAAGTGGCTGAGCCGCTTGAACATTTCACCTCTCCCCTTAGCGAAAAGGGGGGCGATGCCGCCCCCTGTTTTGGATCATTTTACCACTCATTTTTTGTTGGATTCAATAATTTGGTTAACGCGCTCCTGACAATTTTTGATCGTCGTATCGATATCCTGGTTGCCCAAAATCAGCTTCTCGTACTCCTCGTTGATCGACTTGTACACCTCGGCCTGGTACGAAGAAGGCGGGATGATCGCGGAAGCCTTGGAGGCCATCAGCGTGTTCACCAGCGACTCTTTGTCGACCTTCTCCGGATTTTTCGTGCCGGCCAGAATCGTATCGATGATGCCGGTGATTTCCTCAGAGCTTACGCCGTTCCACGCCGGAATGTTCTTGCCCTGCACAACTTGCCCTTCCGTCGTATACCAGCGGACAAAGCGGTACGCCTCTTCCTTGTGCTGCGATTTGGCGGCGACGGCCACATAATCGGTGGTTACCGGCGTCAGGCCGATTTCATCCTCGGGATTGTTCTTCGGGAACGGGGCGACCGCCACGTTAAAATTCAACGGGACTTTATCGGTACCGCCGATTTCCGTGTTCATCCAGCTCCCGATCGTCAGCATGCTGGCCGATTCGTTGAAAAACTGCGTCCGGTAAGCAAGCTTTTGCGAGATCATATCGGTATACGGCACGGAAGACTGATCCTCCTTCTCCATCCGCACACGCAACTCCAGCGATTTGCGAAAATTCGGGTCATCCAGGTTGGACGAGCCGTCCGCCTTCAGAAAATCGGCGTTTTGCGGCTGGTTCAGCATCATCAGCTTGACGTATTCCATCCATCCGCCGGCTTGCGGCCCGTGAAAATACGTCCCGTACCGTTTGTTTGCACCTTCCCCTTGGGTCAGCTTTTTCGCATAGTCGGCATATTCGTCCCAGGTCCAGTCGGTAGGCACCGTAAGCCCCGCCTCTTCTAGATGATCCTTGTTCAACAGTACGTACCACGGATTGAACTTCCCTGGAAGCGCATACACTTTGCCGTTCAAATGGGTATCCACTTTGTAGTCCTTTTCCACGGTATAACCGTCTTTGGCGATGTAATCGTCGAGCGGCTCGGCCATGCCTAACGCCACGCGCTGCGCGTATCCGGCGGCATCGCTGAACATCAGGATGTCCATCTGCGCCGACGAAGCCGCTTCCAGGTCCAGCTTCTTGGACGCCTCCTGGGTGTCCCCTTTTTCGCTCAATTGCACCAGCTCGACCGTCACGCCCGGATTCGCCTGCTCATAGGCCGCCAGTGTGTGCTTCCAGTTGTACGCCTCCTCGGTTCCGTACGTGTACAAGCGAAGGTTCACCTGGCCGCCGCCACCGGCTCCGGATTTCTCTCCTTCCGCCGCCGGAGATCCCCCGCCGTTGCCGCCGGCCCCCTGGTTGGCACTGCCGCCCCCACAGCCCGCCAGCAGCCCAATCAGCAGCATCGCGGCCAGCACGGCCGACCATAACTTTACCTGCTTTGCCCCCGTTTTCCGTTTGTTCATGTGTTACCCTCCTTGGTCAGGATATATATGGATTCCCCCGTGCGGTTCGTATGTCTTTTCTTATGCCTTTAACCTTTCACCCCGCCGAGAGCAATTCCTTCAATCACGCTTTTTTGCCCGATGATGAAAATCATCAGGAGCGGAAAGATCGCGGACACCGCCCCGGCCATAATCAGCGAATAAAACTCCCCGCTCATGGACGTGAACTTCTGCATCGCCAGCGGCAGCGTAAACCATTTGTCCGTCCTTAGAAAAATCAGCGGGTTCTGATAATCGTTCCACGTCCAGATAAACCGCAGGATCGCATAAGTGGCCACGGCCGGCTTCACCAGCGGCAGACCGATCGAACGGAAAATCCGGAAATGCCCGGCCCCGTCGATTTTCGCCGACTCGATGAAATCCTGATGCACGCCCATAAAAAACTGCCGCAGCATAAACGTCCCCAACACGCTGAAGCTGCTGATGATAATCAGGCCGAGATGGCTGTCGAACAGCCCGATGTTGCGGTACAAAATAAACTGCGGCACCAGGATCGCCTGGCCCGGAATCATGTACGTGGCCAGCACGATCAGGAACAGCCCCTGGCTGGCGGCGAACTTGATCTTGGAGAAGCCGTAGGCCGCCAGGCTGGAGACAAGGCTGGAAATAAACGTCGTCGCCACGGCCACCTTAATCGAATTCCAGTAATACACATAAAACGGATAATCGCCGAACCATACCTCCTTGTAGTTCTCCACCGCATTCCAGGTCCGGGGAATCCACTCAATCGGGTAGACGAACACCTCGGTTTCGATTTTGAACGACGTCATCAGCATCCAGAAGAAAGGGAGCAGAAACAGGATGCTTGCGGCAAACATCAGCAGCGTCAGAACGGCTCTCGGCCACTCGATACGGCGGCTTGCTATCATCGAAGCCCACTCCTTCCCTCAGTAGTTGACCCATTTTTTCTGGGCGATCCATTGGATGAACGTAATCAGCATGACCAGCCCGAACAGCACGGTGGCGATGGAGGACGCGTAGCCCACCTTCAAATTGACGAAGGCCGTATCGTACAGATACCACACCATCATCGTCGTCGAACCGATCGGTCCCCCCTGGGTCAAAACGGCGATGATGTCAAACACTTTAAACGTGGAAATAATCCCGGTGACCATCAGGAAAAAAGACGTCGGCGACAGCAGCGGAAACGTAATGCGGCGGAACTTCACCCACCCGTTCGCACCGTCGATATCGGCGGCTTCGTACAGATCCTTGGGGATCGATTGCAGCCCGGCGATATATATGATCATGTTGAAGCCGATGGAGATCCAGACGGTGATCATCATGATCGAGACGAGCGCATAGTTCGGATCGGCGATCCATTTCGGCGGATCGGCGAAGCCGATCGTCTTCAAAAGCTCGTTGATCGGACCGTAGGAAGGCTGAAACAGCACCTGCCAGACGACGGCTACGGCGACGATGTTGGAGATGTAAGGCATAAAGTAAGCCACCTTAAAATAACCCTTCATGTACACATAGCGGTCGATCAAAATCGCCAGCACCATCGAAATCAGCATATAGGCCGGGACGGTCAGCAGAAAGATCAGATTGTTGCGGAGCGAACGAAGGAACATCGAATCTTGCATCAGGTTGCGGAAATTTTCAAGGCCGACAAAGCGGATGCCGTCCCAGCCCTGCACGAAATTCCAGTCCGCAAACCCGAGCACCAGCGTGGCGACAATCGGCAGCAGCACCAGCACGGACACGCCCAGCAGCATCGGGCTGACGAACAATATTCCGGCGATCGTTTCGCCCCGCTGCAACGACTTCATTTTGCGGCCGCTGGCGGCGTGAGGCCGCTTCACCGCCGGTTGAGCCCGACCAGCCATGGAAATCACCTCGGAATGAAGTAGTAAGTTGTAATGCATCTCCATCGTAAAAAAAATACCGCCACCACAGTGACGGTATTTTGATCAATTTCACGCTGATTTTTACTTTTTCGCCCACCCGCCCCCGTGAAGTCCCCCTGGTACTTTAT
>SNQW01000285.1_pt1 | contig 18006 bp, 15 predicted proteins | sample 2580511 | NCBI WGS metagenome assembly SNQW01 (sample SAMN10953775, study PRJNA522744) | food fermentation metagenome | isolation source: 8-hour incubation of native-enriched microbial consortia from nixtamalized... | place: Mexico | collected 2017-09-24 | reverse complement strand
ACAGATGGGCTATGAAGTTGAACTTCATGAACTGAATTCAGTATAAACCCATATTATGGAAAAAAAGAATCAAACACCCCCCCTTTTTGTTTCGACGCGCTTCCACACTTTAACGCGTTGAGTTATTTTTCGTATAAATGTGGTGGCGAGAAATTGTATCTTGTCGGATTTAATGCAGGCGCTAGTGCTGAGTCATCCCTATCCATTAAGATTAGCCATCTTCCAATACAAGAAGTTCGCTCAAGCTGATGTTTAAAGTCTTACAAATCACATCAAAGGTGCTGAGATGTACCCTGTCAACTTCTTTGGAACAAAGATGGCTTATGGTATTTGGTCTTAGTCCTGTTAGTCTTGCTAATTCACGCTGAGACATATTGCGTTCAGCTAGAATCTCTTTGAGTTTTACGACAACTGGCAAAATGCCACCAACTTCCGAGTAGAGTTTATCACATAAATTATACGCGTTCTTGTCCGTTATGAAAACATGATTGACTGTATCGCCTAATCGATATACAATAAAATTGTATCCATTAGGCGATACAAAATTCAAGTTAAATATGGAGGTGAGATATCGCAAAAAAACTTGAGCGCCCTTTTTCGGAAAATCCGAAAGAAATCCGCCTTACAAGTACGGCTTACGAAAAATGAGACTGTAAAGCGTAAGATTGAGAAGTTGGATGATCATGAGTAAAAAGGAAGCGGCGCCTCCTCCCAAAAGAAATCGCCACTTCCTCCCCGCAACTGCCTGAAAGGCAGACTGCACATTTAATCTATCATGTGTAAGTCTTTCTTTCAAGGCGTTGCCATCCATACGAAAGGAAGATGAAAATGAAAAGCATGCTGGAAGCATTGTATTGTGGTGAATTTCGCCCGGAAGAGAAGATCGTCCCGAGAGATCCCGAGTTCCGTAGAATAAGAAGAGAGATATCCGAAGCCAAAGGAATGTGGAAAGGGAAACTGTCTACCGATAATTTCAACCAACTTGAAGCGCTGCTCGATTTGCACAGACAGACCGAGTCGATGCAGGCTACATCTTCTTTCGTAAACGGGTTTCAGCTTGGGGCATTAATGATGATGGAAATATACGCGGCTAAGGAAGAATTTCTTTTTGGTTTAAAGTGAATTTTCGGTAACATAAATTTGAAATTTTATGCAATTTACTTCCAACGGACATTTCCGGTCGGACCAGACTATAAAGCGGCAGGAAGTTGCGGTTCTGACCGGAAATTGGTTCATTCGTTTGAGTTAAGAATCGTTTGGCTTTTGTAAAGACGAAACCTTTGTGGCATCAGTCCGTGAAATAAGCGTCGCCAACCACCTGATACAGAAACGTGCGCATTTCTTCGGCTTCTTCTTCGTCCAGGCCGTAGACGTGTTCAAGGTAGCCTTCCTCTTCCAAATCATCCGTACCTAAGATGGCGGTTTTGCCGGATTGCAAATCCGTGACCAGCTTTTTGCCGTAAAAGCGGTTCGTCGTTGTGACGGCGAGATCGAACCGCCGCAGCGAGCCTCCGATAAATGTGACGAAACGGGTCGAGGTATCCTCAGTGCTGTCGGAGAGAAAGTCCAAATCTTTATGCGGGTTCGGTTGGCTCATCATTTATGCCTCCTATGGGTGTAGTTACATCTCTTTTTGGTTAATTATACAGGAAAAGCCGGACTGTTGGAAAAAGGATTAATTTTATATTGACAGCGTTATCTATTGACACTCTCGCCAAACATGGTATGATTAGGAATAACAGTATACGTCTGGAGGAAGCACCTCTCTTGCGATGACCGCAGGAGGGGTGCTTTTTTGCGTTCTGCCATAAACAGGCGGATTCCTCTGCGTAGCTGAAGTTAAAGGAGGAGAAAGCTTATGCGGATCGTGTTTTTGAACAGTTTGGAGAAGAAAAGAAACGGTGCGTTGATGACCGAGGCCCAGGTCTGGATCGGCGAAGAGGAAGGGCAATGGCGGATGGGCTGGAACGAATTGACCGCGGACGGGGAGAAGGAGCATTTATGGTACGAGGGGGCTTCCTGGTCGGAAATGCTTCACGTTTACCGCCATCGTCTGGCGGTCAAGCTGGGGGAGGGATTTCGCCCCGTCATGGAGGGAATCTGGGATGAGAAAGAGCAGCTGAGAGGGCGGGGAATGGCGGCTCAGAAATTGATTTGTTACAGCGAGTTGAATGCAAACGAGCCTATGTACAACGAGCTTTGCGCATGGCGGAGAAAGAAGGCCGCCGCCGACCGGAAAGCGCCCTATCTCATCGCGAGCAATCGGCTGCTGCGCATGATCAGCACATTTTTGCCGCATACGGCCGAGGAACTGCTGCAGCTTCCGGGCGTAGGCGAGAATAAAGCCGCCGAGTTCGGCGCCGAGGTGCTGGATATTACGCAGAAGGCGGAACGAACCCGCGATTTTCCGCTGGATTGGGTGGAGCGGGAGATCGATGATGAGACGTTCCGGTCCTGGCTGTATAAGCAAAAGGAGGTCAAATTCCGCGCGGAGATGGAAAAATTCAGCGTTCGCCGTTCGTTGCTTGAATCCCTGGCCGCAGGTTCAAGCTTAAGCGACATGTGTTCCCGGGCCGGCATCGAGCGGAGGGAGGCGCTGGAGCTGCTTGAATCGTTGGAAAAGGAAGGGTATGATACCGATTCGCTGGTGGATGCCGAGCTGCAGGAGATGCCCGAAGAGGAGCAAATCGCGGTTTGGCAGGCTTACGAGGAACTGGGGGACGCTTTTCTTAAGCCGGTGCTCCAGAAGGTTTACGGCGCCGAAACACCGGAAGGAGCAAATCTCGATTTGCTCTACGAACGGCTGCGCCTGATCCGCCTCCGTTACCGCCGCCACCACGAAAGCGCCCGCCACGCGGGGTGATTGTCTCCATATAAAAAAGCGCCGAACATGGTTTAACTTCCATGTGGGCGCTTTGACCTTCATACCAAAAGAGCGGTGTAACGGGATGGAGAGAAAATTTGAAGCGGGTAGCGCTTGCCTTGCCGCTTCAGTATTGTCTATATAAGTTGAATTAAAGAAGCGTACAGAATAGGCAAGAGGGTTCAATATTCTAAGGAGTACACATTTTAGAATATTGAACCTAGGTGAAATGATTCTGAAGAAACTCAAAGCTTTCTGGAAGAAAGCTGCTTCGGAAGCATACGCTTGGTCGCCTTTGTGAGCGGATTTCTACAATATTTGAATTTATACAATCATAGAAATCCGGGAACAACAGCGATCGTAAGAACATTTCACCCGTCTGCCCCATCTGTGCAATCATTAATTCAACTTATATAGAATCCTAGCGGCAACAGCGTTCGTAGGCCCAAATATTTCTCGTAATCCCGTTCTTCACCGCTCTGCCCCTAAATCCAATCCCGCTTCCGGAAAATATAAAACATGCCCAAACCAAGCACGAGCATAATGCCCAAAACGATAAAATAGCCGTATTGCGAATGGATCTCCGGCATGTTGTCGAAGTTCATCCCGTAGATGCCGGTGATCAGCGTCAGCGGAATGAAAATCGTCGTAATCGCCGTAAACACGCGCATGATTTCGTTGGCCCGGTTGGCGATGGCGGACTGGTAGGCCTCGCGCAAGTTGCCGACCAGCTCGCGGAACGTATCGAAGTTTTCCGAGATCTTCACGGCGTTTTCATAAATGTCGCTGAAATATTTCTGCAGTTGGTCGTCGATCAGCCGCAGATCTTTTTTATTTAAAATATTGATGACTTCTTTTTGCGGGCCAAGCACCTTTTTGAGCCACAAAATTTCGCTTCGCAGCCCGATGATTTCGTTCAGGTGCGAACGTTTCGTATGCATCAGGATGTCTTCCTCAAGCTTTTCGATCTTGACTTCGATCCGGTCGCCGACAATGAAATAATTGTCCACCACGAGGTCGATCAGCAGATACAGAAAACGGTCGGGTTCGCTTACTTCCTGTTCCCATAAAATCGGCTTGACCGCCCGCAGCTCGTTGATTTTCTGCTTGGTCACGGTAATGATGTAATGCCGTCCCAAAAAGATGTTCAGCGCCCGCAGAAAAATCTCTTCGTCATCATAACGGATGCTGTTCACAACAATAAAATAATGGTTGTCGTAGGTCTCGATTTTCGGACGTTGCTCTTCCTCGGTCAGGCAGTCCTCCACAGCCAAATCATGCAGCGAAAACAGCGGCTGCAGCAGCGCCAGATCGTCCACGTCGGCATCGATCCAATAGAAGCCTTCCTCCGGCGGGGTTGTTGTCAGTTCAACGTCCTCTACAGCGGTAAATACGCCTTCTTTAACATGACGGATTTTCATATGCTTTCACTCCCTTTCCCCTGGGGATGAATCCAGGGTTTGCTCTTGGTTGGAGCATAGGAAAGAGACCGCTGCATTCGGCCGCACCGAAAGAGGCGTTTAGCCAAACACCGGGAAACGGAAGTGCCCATCTTGGTCCTTGAGCACCCAGCTGATCAATTTCCTATGCGATTGTAATTTCCGGGTTGTCCTCTGCGAACTCGGGTCGCCTTCCATTCTCGGTTTCACCTCGCAACTTTTCAAAATTGAAACATTTAGTCCGCTTCAAGGCCGAACAGCCTCTAAGCACTTGTTTAGTATAACGCCGGGATCGGAAATGTTTCAACCCAAAAGTATATTATGCACCGGGACGAAAGCCGTACATGAAAAAACGGTGTGATTTTTCTCCTAAGTTCTTGACGGAAGGCAGCATTTACATTAAAGTGATTTCAAGGAGCAACGCTTCATGAACGAAGCTCCGAACACCAATTAAATACAGCGAAATCTTATCAAGAGCAGGTGGAGGGACTAGCCCGATGAAACCCGGCAACCGGCGATCTTTGATCGCAGCGGTGCTAATTCTTGCAGAACCGATTTCAAGCGATGCTTGGCGGATTCTGAGAGATGAGAGAGGCGCATACTGGAACGTAATGACCTTTCTCCCGCGGAGAGAGGTCTTTCTTGTTATCGCCGACTTTCGAATCGATATGATTTCCGACTAACTTCTAAAGGAGTGAACCCCCTATGCCGATTAAAGTACCGGACCATCTGCCGGCCAAAGAAGTGCTGACCCACGAAAATATTTTCGTGATGGACGAAAGCCGGGCCTACCATCAAGACATCCGCCCATTAAGGATCGCGATCCTGAACCTGATGCCGACCAAAGAAACGACCGAAACGCAAATTTTGCGTCTGCTCGGCAACACGCCGCTGCAGGTTGAAATCGTCCTGCTCCACCCGAGCTCCCATACCTCCAAAAATACTTCGGCCGAGCATTTGGAGATGTTTTACAAGACGTTCGACGAAATCAGATACCGCCGGTTCGACGGCATGATCGTTACGGGCGCTCCGGTGGAGCAGCTGGAATTTGAAGATGTGAATTACTGGGAAGAGCTCAAAGAAATTTTTGAGTGGAGCAAAACCCACGTCACTTCCACCATGCATATTTGTTGGGCTTCCCAGGCCGGTCTTTACTATCATTACGGCGTGCGGAAAATCCCGCTGCCGAAAAAATGCTTCGGCGTGTTCTCCCATACGGTCAACGATCCGCGCGTCAAACTGCTGCGCGGCTTCGACGAAATGTTCCTGGTGCCGCATTCCCGTCATACGGATGTGGAACGCGCCGACATCGAGCGGGTGCCCGAACTGCAGATTTTGGCCGAATCCGAAGAAGCCGGAATTTACCTGGTGGCCAGCCGGGACGGCAAACAGATTTTCGTGACCGGACATTCGGAATACGATCCCGATTCGCTCAAGTGGGAGTATGAACGGGACATAGCCAAAGGAATGGAAGTCGATCCGCCGGTCAACTATTTCCCGAAAGACGATCCGTCCCGTCCGCCGGTTTCGTCCTGGCGCGCCCATGCAAACTTATTATTTTCCAATTGGCTGAACTACTATGTGTATCAAGAAACGCCGTATGATATCGATCAAGCGGCGGAAATTATGTATGAGATCTGAAGTGGAGGGATAACAGATGGGAGAGAACAACAAGCAAGAGTGGCGTATCGAAAGCGTCCTGGCGCAAATCGGTTCCGTGGAGGAACCGGTGACCGGGGCGGTGAATTACCCGATTTATCAGGCGACGGCGTTCCGGCATCCGCGGCTCGGTCAAAGCACAGGCTTCGATTACGCCCGGACCAAAAGCCCGACCCGCAAAGTGCTGGAAGACGCGGCGGCCGTTTTGGAAGCCGGGGATGCGGGGTTTGCCTGTAGCTCCGGCATGGCGGCGCTGCAAACGATATTCACCCTGTTTGCCCAGGGCGATCATCTGATCGTATCGCTCGACCTGTACGGCGGAACTTACCGTCTGTTGGAACGGATCATGTCCAAATACGGCGTGACGGCTTCGTATGTGGACACGAACGATCTGGACGCGCTGGAAAGCGTGCGCAAGCCGAACACCAAAGCGGTGTTTATCGAAACGCCGACCAACCCGCTGATGATGGTGACCGACATCGCGGCCGTCGGCAAATGGGCGCGTACGCACGGCCTGCTGACGATCGTGGACAATACGCTGCTTACGCCGTATTTTCAGCGGCCGCTGGAGCTTGGAGCGGACATCGTGGTGCACAGCGCGACCAAATATTTGGGCGGGCACAACGACGTGTTGGCCGGACTGATCGTCACCAAGGGCAAAGAGCTGTCCGAGGAGGTGGCGTTCCTGCACAATTCCATCGGCGCGGTGCTGAGCCCGTCCGATTCCTATCAGCTGATGCGCGGCATGAAGACGCTGGCCCTGCGCATGGAGCGCCATCAAAGCAACGCCCTGGCGGTCGCCAAATACCTGCAGAGCCATCCGCAGGTGGCCGAAGTGTTTTATCCGGGGCTCGAGGATCATCCGGGATACGAAATTCAGAACAAGCAATCCAGCGGAAATACAGGGATATTCTCCTTTAAAGTGACGGACGCCCGCTACGTGGAGCCGGTGCTTCGCAACCTGCGGCTGATCGCGTTTGCGGAAAGCCTCGGCGGTGTCGAATCGCTGATGACCTATCCCGCCGTGCAGACCCATGCCGACATTCCCGCCGAAATCCGCGAAGCGGTGGGCGTGGACGACCGCCTGCTGCGCTTTTCGGTAGGCATTGAACATGAGGACGATTTGATCGCCGATTTGGGACAGGCTTTGGAGGCGGCGCGGATCGAAGTCGAAGGGGGACAAAAACATGAGTAATCAGGAGCATAACGAAGCGGCGGCTCAAACCGGGAATTTGGAGAAAAAATTCGACACGAAGCTGATCCATTTCGGCAGCGAGGTCGATAGCACGACGGGCGCATCCAGCGTGCCGATTTATCAGGCTTCGACGTTTCATCATCACGATATTTTTAATCCTCCGCAGCATGATTACAGCCGCTCGGGCAATCCGACGCGGCAGGCGCTGGAGGATTATATCGCGCTGCTGGAGGGCGGTGTGCAAGGCTTCGCCTTCTCCAGCGGAATGGGGGCGATCTCCACGACGTTTATGCTGCTGTCCGCCGGCGATCATATCATTGTGACGGAGGATGTGTACGGCGGTACATATCGGCTGCTGTCGAACATTTTAAGCCGGATGAATATCGAAACGACCTTCGTCGACATGACCCGGCCGGACGAGGTGAAAGCGGCCCTGAAGCCCAACACCAAAGCGGTATATATGGAAACGCCGTCGAATCCGACGCTGAAAATCACCGATATCGCCGAAATTTCCGCTTGGGCCCGTGAGCATGATTTGATCAGCATTGTCGACAACACGTTCATGACCCCGTATTACCAGCGACCGATTGAACTGGGAACCGATATCGTGCTGCACAGCGCGACCAAGTTCCTGGGCGGCCACAGCGACGTGCTGGCCGGTTTGGCGGTGGCCCGCACCGAGGAATTGGCGAAGCGGCTCAAATTCCTGCAAAACGGCATGGGCACCGTGCTTGGCGCGTCGGATTCCTGGCTGCTCATGCGAGGCATGAAAACGCTTGGCGCTCGCATGGCCCACAGCGAAATCAGCGCCCGGAAGCTGGCCGATTGGCTGAGCAAACGCAGCGACATCGACGCTGTCTTTTATCCCGGCCTGCCGGATCACCCCGGCCGGGAGATCCAGGAGAAGCAGTCGGCCGGCTACGGTGCGGTCGTCTCGTTTGACGTCGGCTCCGGCGAGCGGGCGAAACGGCTGCTGAGCGAAGTGAAGCTGCCGATCGTCGCCGTCAGCCTCGGCGCCGTCGAGAGCATTCTATCGTATCCGGCGATGATGTCCCACGCCTCGATGCCGCAGGAAGTGCGCAGCGAGCGCGGGATTACCGACGGCCTGCTGCGGTATTCCGTCGGTCTTGAAGATATCGGCGACCTGATCGCCGACTTGGATCGCTCCCTGCAGCGAAGCTGATATTTGTTTTACCCCATAGTACCCGGTCATCCTGGCCGGGTGCTTGCTTTTTGATAAGGAAGTTAGCGGCATTTTATGTACTTATTATCCGGACTCAGGCATGTTTATTCCCATTAGCGGCATTTTTGGTACTTATTTTCCTATGAAAGGTCCAGAACGCGGTCATTTCCTTGTCATTCGAAAAAATAGCGACATAAATTGTACCTACTTCTCTCAAATGGACGGATGCCGCCGGAATAACGCCTTTTTTTGCCCTTATATTTTTGCTGGACTCCTCTCTCAGGCTCAGGCAACCAGGTTTTAGCCATTTCAACTGCACTTTTGGAGCGACCAGTTGGTCCCATAAGGCCGTCCTTCTTCCAACCGTTCTTCCAACCGTTCCTCCAACCGTTCTTCCAACCGTTCCTCCAACCGTTCCTCCAATCGTTCTTCCGATCCGGCCTTCGCTCAACAACGGGTGCTGTTTTTCTGCCCATGATTATGTTACGATTAAACCATAATGTTTAATTTTTCACGATTTTATTTATCTCATTTTTAGTTGCAGGGAGGCAGTGATATGGCTGCGATCGACGATATATTAAACAAGGCGCTGCAGGGCGGACGGCTGGATTTGGAGGACACGATCCGTCTGTTCGAATCCGATGAAGTGGAAAAAATGGGGCACACGGCCAACATTCTGATGGAGCGGAAACATCCCGAACCGGTGACCACGTTCGTCATCGGGCGGAACGTCAACTACACGAATATTTGCGACGTGTACTGCCGTTTCTGCGCGTTTTACCGCCGTCCGGGCTCGGAGGAAGGATATGTCCTGCCGGATGAAGTGATTTTTCAAAAAATCCAGGAAACGATCGATGTCGGCGGCACAGAAATCCTGATGCAGGGCGGAACGAACCCGAATCTGCCGTTCAGCTATTATACGGACCTGCTCAAAGCGATCAAGCAGCGGTTCCCGGATATCACGATGCACTCCTTCTCCCCGGCGGAGATCATAAAAATGAAAGAAGTGTCGGACGGCTTGTCGCTCGAACAGGTGATCCGCGAAATTCATGCCGCGGGCCTCGATTCGCTGCCCGGCGGCGGCGCGGAAATTTTGGACGACCGCACCCGCCGCAAAATCAGCCGGCTGAAAGGCTCCTGGAGAGACTGGATGGACGTGATGCAGACAGCGCATAAAATCGGTATGAACACGACCGCGACGATGGTGATCGGGTTCGGCGAATCGATGGAGGAGCGGGCGCTGCACCTGCTGCGCGTACGCGAGGCGCAGGACGAGTGCATTCAAAACGGCTACCCGTCGGAAGGTTTCCTGGCGTTCATTCCATGGACGTTCCAACCGGACAACACGAACTTGAAAGCCGAGAGACAGACGCCGGAATCGTACCTGAAAACGGTGGCGATCAGCCGGATCGTGCTCGACAACATCAAAAATCTGCAGTCTTCCTGGGTGACGATGGGCCCCGAAGTCGGGAAGCTGTCGCTGCAATACGGCTGCAACGATTTCGGAAGCACGATGATCGAAGAGAATGTCGTCTCGTCCGCAGGCGCAACTTACAAAGTCAACATCGGAACGACGTTGCAAATCATCCGCGAGGCCGGAAAAACTCCTGCGCAGCGCAATACGAAATACGAAATTTTGCGGGTGTTTGACGAAGAAGCCACGGTCGAACGCGATTTTATTATGCAAAATTAATCCGCATAAGCTGGCAGGCTATTGGCAAAACTGCCTTTCATTCCATGAACCTATTCCGTATATCCGTTTCCTTCCCGCCATATACTTGGAGAAGGAAGCGGAAGGGGGACAGGTTCATGGATTTTTTTACGATACGGGTCAAAGCCGCTGAGGCCGAAGCGCAAAACCGGTTCGCCGGTTACTTGCATGATGCCGTAAGCAGTCTGCACTCTCCGCGGGCCGTGCTCACGCTGAGCGAGGTTTCGGGCGGAACGATGGAGGCTGTGGTCAACCTGCCGGGGGCGGCGGGAGAAAACAAACCGGAACGACTGATCGACCTTTTATCGCTGGGATTAGCCAAGTATGTCGTGCATGTGAAAGAGGATGAGCTGCTCGGACGGATTTTGAACCGGGAATATGAGTGGACTTCGCGCGAGGAAATGGAAATCGTGAAGAACATCTGCCGCGAGCTTTTGGAGCAGCCCAGAGACGGAGTCAAGACCTGTCCGGCGGATAGGCGGGTTCAAATGGTTTGCGCTGCGCTGCGGGAATATCTGCACAGCGAAAAGCATCTGCATCTTGACGGTTTTGCCGCCTTCCGGCTGAAGGAGTACGAGGCCAGTCTGCGGGAAGCCGCCGATTTCGCGGTGGACGAGTATTTGCTGGATAAGCAGTATGAGGAGTTTATTAGTTTGCTGCAGTATTTTGTTTATTTTCAGGAACCGCTGACGCCGCTTGTCCATTTGATGCATAAGCAAGGACATGAATTCGCGATTTTAAACGAGCAATTTTCACCGATCCAACTTCCGTCCTCGGGCGGAGTGGTGGCCCGAATCGCCGATCAGGAAATGGAAATGGAGGACGTTATCGTCAGCACGCTGATTTCGCTTTCCCCGGACCGCATTTTGATCCATACACAGGACCCGGGGGCACAGGTCATTGAAACCTTGGCGAAAATTTTTGGCGAGCGCGTGGAAATTTGCCTTCTCTGTCCGCAGTGCAAGCTGTTTCACCGTGAAGTCCGCCGCCTGGATCAGGGCACATAATAAAGAGGTAAAGCGTTTGGAAAAAAGCACATCGGAAGCATACGCTTTGGTGCTGAAAATCCGGCTTTTTGAACTCGCACTTAAGGGTTATCCGGCAAAATCTTGACGAGCCGGCGGGGATAGCATTATAATGATGTTCAAGCTAAAAGCGATGACAAAGACATGAACCAAAATGCCTGACGGTGCAGAGAGAGGGAACATGGGCTGGAATTCCCTCCGGGTTTCGGTTTTGGTTTACCCCTTTGTAGCTGCGTTCCCGAACCCCAAGTGCGCGGATTCATGTCCGCCGTTTTTCGTTTATGATGATTAACGGTACTAAGGAATGCCGGTTCATTGCCGTTACACAATGCCGAATTAAGGGTTTATCGCCGCTGGCGGATGCTGCGGATAAGCCGAATGAGGGTGGAACCACGGGTATAACGCTCGTCCCTTTGCCGGGACGGGCGTTTTTTGATTTGTCCGTTTCCGGAAGACCTTAAAACTATTTACGAAAACAGGGAGGAAACGACGATGGGAGCAGTATCCATTTCTTTACCGGACGGGTCGGTCCGGGAGTACGCGGAAGGAAGCAGTTTGGAGGATGTGGCCGCTTCGATCAGCAGCGGGCTGCGCAAAAACGCGCTGGCCGGGAAATTAAACGGCGTGGCGGTCGATTTGAGCGCCAAGCTGATTGACGGGGCCAAGGTGGAAATCATTACGGGGGACTCCAAAGAAGGCCTGGAGATTATGCGCCACAGCACCGCGCATTTGATGGCGCAAGCGGTGAAACGGCTGTTTGGCAGCAAGGAGGTCAAACTTGGGGTGGGTCCGGTCATCGAGGACGGTTTTTATTACGACATGGATCTGGAGCATCCGCTGAATCCGGAGGATCTGCAGAAAATCGAAAAAGAGATGGAGCGCATCATCGGCGAAAATCTCCCGATTTCCCGGCGCGAAGTCAGCCGCGAAGAAGCGTTGGCGATTTACACCGAATTGGGCGATCCGTACAAGCTGGAGCTTATTCGCGATTTGCCGGAAGACAGCGTCATCTCGATTTACGATCAAGGCGAGTTTTTCGACTTGTGCCGGGGGCCGCACGTACCTTCGACGGGCAAAATCAAAGTGTTCAAGCTGTTAAGCGTCGCGGGAGCCTACTGGCGCGGCAACAGCGACAACAAAATGCTGCAGCGCATTTACGGCACCGCGTTTATGAAAAAAGCGGAGCTCGAAGAGCATCTGCATTTCCTGGAAGAAGCCAAAAAAAGAGATCACCGCAAGCTGGGCAAAGAGCTGAATATCTTTACGTTCAACAATCTGGTTGGCCAGGGGTTGCCGATTTGGCTGCCGAAAGGGGCCACTTTGCGCCGGACGCTGGAGCGGTATATTGTCGATCTTGAAGAACGTCTCGGATACCAGCACGTATATACTCCGGTCATGGGTAATGTCGAATTGTACAAAACCTCCGGGCACTGGGAGCATTACCAGGAAGACATGTTCCCGAAAATGGTACTGGATACGGAGGAGTTCGTACTTCGTCCGATGAACTGTCCTCACCATATGATGGTTTATAAAAGCGAAATGCACAGCTACCGCGACTTGCCGATTCGGATCGCCGAGCTGGGCCTGATGCACCGCTATGAAATGTCGGGCGCACTGACCGGGTTGCACCGCGTTCGTGCCATGACGCTGAACGATTCGCATATCTTCTGTCGTCCTGACCAGATCAAAGACGAATTTGCACGAGTCATTCATTTGATCCAACAAGTCTACGAAGATTTTGGAATCAAGGAATACCGTTTCCGGCTATCTTATCGGGATCCGGCCGACACCGAGAAATACTTCCCGGACGACGAGATGTGGGAAATGTCCCAACGTATGCTGCGCGAAGTTGTGGAATCGCTGGGGCTTCCTTTTTTTGAAGCCGAAGGCGAAGCGGCGTTCTATGGACCGAAGCTGGATGTGCAGATCAAGACCGCGCTCGGCAAGGAAGAAACGCTGTCGACTTGTCAGCTTGACTTCCTGCTGCCGCAGCGTTTTGAGCTCGAGTATGTCGGCGATGACGGGCAAAAACACCGCCCGGTCGTTATTCACCGCGGTATTATCAGTACGATGGAACGGTTTACCGCCTTCCTGCTTGAGAACTTTGCCGGCAATCTGCCGCTTTGGCTGGCGCCGGTGCAAGCGAAGGTCATCCCGGTATCCGGGAACTTCGACGCGTATGCCCGCCAAGTCGAAGACAAGCTGCGGGCCGCCGGCATTCGGGCGGAAAGCGACCTGCGCAACGAGAAGCTCGGGTACAAAATCCGCGAGGCCCAGCTCGAGAAGCTGCCGTACATGTTTATCGTCGGCGAAAACGAGCAAAGCGGCGGCACCGTATCGGTGCGTAAACGCGGCGAAGGCGACCTGGGCGCCAAAGCGCTCGATGAAGTAATCGCCGAATTGCAGAACGAAATCCGCAACCATACGATTTAATAGGTCAGCTTTTAAGCACCGAGAAGGTTGGATGAAGCCAGGGACTGAGTAGCGGAGCGTAGGTGTAGCCTACGTGAGCAACTGAAACGCTTCCGTAGGAAGCATACTTCGGAAGCATCCGCTTGGCCCGGCTGAATTCAAGATTCGATGCCGAATAAACTTCATGAAATTGCTTCGTGATTAAAAGCTGACCACGTATAAATTGAGGCGCATGTGGAAAACCTTCGGATAAGGGGGAGGTTTTCTCATGCGCCAAATTTATATCTGGAAACATATCGGCAAGTGCTTAATGCTAGGAGTGCTGCTGACCGTTACGCTCGCCGCGGATGTTCCGCCGCACGGGATTGCCGGGGCGAATCAGGCGGTATATCAATACCGGAGTCATGCGCCGTGGCTGGAAGCCGGAATTTCCCGGACACCCGCCGGTTGGCAAAACCGGGCCGTTCATTACCGGCACAAGTTGATGTTAAACGTGCAAAAAACCGAGACGAAGCCCGAACCGAAAAAAAAGACCGTCAAGACGGTCAGGGTTCTGGCTACCGGATATACCGCGGGCTATGAATCCACGGGTAAAAAGCCCAACCATCCGCAGTACGGCATAACGTATTCGGGAGTCAAGGTACGGCGGGACAAGGACACGGTATCGACCATTGCGGCCGACCTGAAGGTGTTCCCGATCGGCACCATTTTATATATTCCGGGCTACGGATACGGGGTCGTCGCGGATAAAGGCTCCGCCATCAAAGGAAAAAAAATCGATTTGTATTTCGATACAACGAAGCAAGTATATAAAGAATGGGGCAAGAAGGAAGTCGAAGTGCAGATCGTCCGGAAAGGCAACGGGAAACTGACGGAAGCGATGCTGAAAGAGCTTGGCAAAGCGATGGAAGTGAGCAAGGAAATCCCGGAAGATTTGTGGAACAAGGCCATTTAACAGCGGATTAACAATTTGCTCCAGGCCGCATATTTTACCTCGCCGGTCGCATAATAACCGATGTGGTCATCCTTCGCGAGGACCGCATCGCACCCGGCGGTGACAAACCGCTCTGTTATGGAGAGGGAGGTGAAATTCATGCCAAATCAAAATCAAAATCAAAAACGTGCGGCTTCTCCTGGTTACAAAACACCAAACGAGAAGTTTAACGAAGAATTTGCTGAGGAAAGCACTGCAACCGTTGCCCAAAAGGCTAAAGCTTCCCGCAATGCAACTACGCCTGTAAGCGGTACTCAACAACAACAACAATAGTTAAGCAACTAAGCGAAGAGCGCCCTAAATCGGGTGCTCTTTTTATATGTAAATATTTAGTGTTTTCCTCGGTCCGGAGACCGAGAGAAGCTTACTTCTCCCGCCGCTGTCCTCCTTCAGCAGCTTGTTGTACACTAGCATTAACAGAGTTTGTTTGAGATATGGAGGGAAACATGATGAGACACAATTGGTTCGGCAGGCTGATCGGCGGGTTGCTGCTCATTGGTATCGGGGCCTTGTTTTTGCTCAACCAAATGGGAATAACCGACGTTAGCATCGGCTATCTGTTCTCTACGTTTTGGCCGGTGTTTCTGATTTTTGCCGGATTGACGAGCCTGGCCTCGGGCAACCGGCACGGCGGCGGACTGGCGGGCAGCCTGATTTTGCTGCTGATCGGCGGTTATTTTCTTGGCAGTAATTTGGGATATATATCGCTCGATCCGGGGGACTTCTTTAAGTATTTCTTCCCGCTTGCGCTGATTATCGGCGGGATTTGCCTCATTTTCAGACCGCGGCATTCACACCGCCGCCCCCGCGAGGGATTTCCGCCGCATCCGCACCGCCGCCGCCATGAGGAATTTCCGCCTCCGCCGCCGTCGCCGCTGAATCCGCCCCCGCCCCCGGCATTTCATCCGGAAATGGAGTCGCCGCTGGATTCGATTTTCGGTTCGCTGGAGAAGGAAGAGGCCAAGAAGGAAGCAACGCAGGAGAAGGAGCGTCCCAAACAGGAACGTCCGAAATACGAGCATTACTATGGCATGGACCGCGACAAGGGTGAAGTGGTCAATAAATCGGGATTTATCGGAGACGTGCATTTGGGGCAGGATTATTTTCAGCTGCGGCCAACAAACATCTCGCATTTTATCGGGGATACGGTTATCGATTTGACGAAGGCGCAAATTCCGTACGGGGAGACGAAAATCAACGTTTCGTCGTTTATCGGCGACGTCAAGATATTCATTCCGGAGGATATGGATATCGGCATCATGGCCACCTCCAGCGCCTTTATCGGCGATTTGAAGGTGCTGAAGCAGAAGCAGGGCGGATTTATGAGCAGCGTTTCCGCCGAATCCCCGTATTACCGGGAAGCGAGCAAAAAAATCAAGCTGGTCGTCAGCGTGTTTATCGGCGACGTTAAAGTGAATATGGTGGGTTAGGCGGATGATCGTACAGCGTATTTTAAAAAATACGAAATGGGAGCTGCTGTGTTATTTTCTGCTTACGGGAGGATTGACGGCGGCGGCTCTTTACATTGGCTCCAAGACCGGAGTGATTCATGTGGACGACCCCCACGTGTGGATTTACGACATTGCCGGTATTGTGGTGTTTACGCTGATCATCGGCTATATCGCCGGACGGCGGATTCAGGGCAAAATCGATCTGCTTCATTTAAACATGCTGCAGGTGGCCAAAGGCAATTTGTCGATTCGGATGCCCGAAACGGCGGATCAGACGTTTGCCGGTGTTTATCAGGAATTCAACGAAATGGTCGATTCCATGGAAACGAAAATGCAACTGCTGCAGCAGCTTGGGGAGCAGGAAGTCATGGAAAAGGAGCAGGCGGCCGAAAAAGCGGTGTTGGAAGAAAGAAGGCGCATGGCCAGAGACTTGCACGATACGGTGAGCCAGCAGTTGTTCGCGATTCACATGGCCGCTTCCTCGCTGCCCAAAGTGCTGGAAAGCAATGCGCCTGCGGCTCATACGGTGCTGGAACAGCTCATCCAGATGTCGAATACGGCGCAAAAGCAAATGCGGGCGCTGATTGCCCAGCTTCGGCCGATGGAGCTGGTCGGCAAATCGCTGGCGGAGGCGCTGGATCAGTGGTTTCCGGATTACTGCAGGCAAAACGGTTTGAAAGGAATCAAAGACCTGGATCTTCAGGGGGAGCTGTCGGAAGCGAAAGAGCACCAGCTGTTTCTGATCATTCAGGAAGCCATGGCCAACATTGTCAAACATGCCGGGGCCCATTTGGTCAGCCTGTCGCTTCGCGAAGGGCCGCGCCAGGTGGTGCTCGGCATTAGCGATGACGGACAGGGCTTCAGCGGCACCTCGCAGAAGCAGGGCTCTTACGGGCTCACGACGATGAAGGAGCGCGCCGAGAAGCTTGGCGGTCATGTTGAGGTGATCAGCAAGCCGGGAGCGGGCACGACCATTCGGGTGCATATCCCGAAATTTGAGGAAGGTAAGGGAGGAAGCCGCGAATGAGCAGCAAAATCAGGGTTATGATCGTCGATGATCATGATATGGTGCGAATGGGACTGAAAACCTATTTGATGCTGGACCCGGGCTTTGAGGTGGTGGCCGAAGCCGGGGACGGCGAAGCGGCCGTCGAACTGCTGGAGCAAGGCGTTCCCGGCGGCTTGCCGGACATCATTTTGATGGATTTAATGATGCCGGTCATGAACGGCGCGGAGGCGACCAAAGCGGTGCTCAGCCGCTACCCGCAGATCAAGATCGTCATCCTGACCAGCTTTTTGGAGGATGAGCTTGTCGTTCAGGCGGTCGAAGCCGGGGCGGTCAGCTATGTTTTAAAAACGGTCTCGGCCGAAGAACTCATCTATGCGTTGCAAGGAGCTTACCGCGGGATGCCGGTCATGACCGGAGACGTGGCCCAGGCGCTGACGCGCGGGCTGCGCCAGCGTACCGTGCAGGGGGACGATTCCGGGCTCACCGAGCGCGAGAAGGAAGTGCTGCTGCTCATTGCCGAAGGCAAAACCAACAAGGATATCGCCGAAGAGCTGCATATCAGCATCAAAACCGTCAAAACGCACGTCAGCAACCTGCTGATGAAATGCGAGCTGGACGACCGCACACAGCTAGCCATTTATGCCCACCGGCAGGGCTGGGCGTCCCGTCAGTAAGGTTGTTTTGTCTTCCCCGGATATGGATATGGTTATGGTTATGGCTGTGGAAACGACCCGAAAATCGCCGTTGAAAATCGCCGTTTGGCAGCCGGTAATTGCTCTAAGCTCTACTGGAGCGGCGAACCGCCGGCTGGGCTTTGAAAATAGCGGCACTTTATGTACTTATTATTCGGATATGATCATGCCCATCCCCATTAGCGGCATTTTTTGTACTTATTTTCCTATGAATGGTCCAGAACGCGGTAGCGTCAAGAAGTTTGTGTAAAGTAGTAGAAGTATCATCAGGATGAGCCAGTGATGTGGTTTGGTGGTGGGGGAGGAGGCCTCCTCCCCCACCACCAAATATGGCGCCATGTATGTTATTGTTCACGATTACCATTGGAGTTTG
>SNQW01000284.1_pt1 | contig 18052 bp, 30 predicted proteins | sample 2580511 | NCBI WGS metagenome assembly SNQW01 (sample SAMN10953775, study PRJNA522744) | food fermentation metagenome | isolation source: 8-hour incubation of native-enriched microbial consortia from nixtamalized... | place: Mexico | collected 2017-09-24 | reverse complement strand
TCAGACTATTGCATAGACAAAAAATGCAAATGTCTAGAAGGCTTATTTGAGTATGCCTAAAATTTCGATTGGCTACTTGAAGTTCATGAAAAACAGCCTGATTTTATTTTGGACGCCACTTTATTTTCGTTAACTTGATGGGCATGTGGCGGGACCCCAAAATGTAGCAACTGTAACCAGTAGTGCAAATGAATAGCCGATAAATGAACCAAAGAAATGAGGTAAAAACGTAAAGGCTATTATGCATATTGCTGCTGTTATAATGGGAGCCTTAGGATCTGCAAATCCTTGTTGATTTAAGAATAGTTTTCTTATTAGTCTTTTCATAAAAAACCTCTCAATTCATAGTGTTTAAAAAAGGAAGTCCTTGCATAAGACCTTAACCGAAAAACCGTTGGTGTAAGCAAGACACTTCCTCTTTATAATGGCTTCTGTTGTAAATAACTAAGGTAGGGGTAATGCCTAAATTCATTTTCTAAGTTGAGAGACTAGAGGTAAAAGCATCCATTCCATCAGTCAGAGGGTGTTACGAGATGAATTTTATTAATTCCAAGCGGCTACGTTAAAGCCGGTTCTTGTAACATATCCATCATGCGAAAAAATGCCAATCCGTTTTTTCTTCGCTTCTGCTTCGAGTTTCTTTAATGAAGGTAACAACTTAGCGTCAGGGAATGTAAAGGCGACCCGAGCAAATCCTTTTTTCACTAACTCCTCTTGCACCGATTTGCCATCAAGATAAACATAAGCTAGTAGTCGATTGTACGTATCCCTCTCGTGATCCCCATCAAACTCAAGTTCAATTTTCTTACCATCGAGAAGTTTATGGGTAAATGCACTACTTTCCGGCCCAAGAGGTTGTGGGACAGGAGCCTTTTTGCTAGGTTGGCTCTCTGGAGTGTCAACAAGTAACATACGAACAGTTTCCGTTTTTTTATTTAATTTTACCTTGAGTGTATCCCCATCAACGGCAGAAATAACAGTAGCAGACAAACGTCCTTCATGTGGATATCGAGCCCCTTTACCAACCGTATTGGAAATAGCTTCTAGAGCCTGATCCACTTTCCCCTCAGTGTTAAGTATTTGGTCGACTTTCTCGACTTTATCCTTAATATTCGTACCAGCAACTGCATCAACAATACCAGCAGCTCGTGTTACCCTATCCATTGATTGGGATTGAGAGGCGGCAGGAGGAGTGTCTGCCGTACCAGGTGTATATTGTGTCGGACTATTACAACCACTCAGAACAAGTGTGAGTGATAATACAGCCAATAATCCCTTTTTTTTCATAAGAAAAACCTCCTCTGGCCGTCCTGTTTAGATTTTCCTAACCAAACCAATAATAATAAGGACTACAGCTGCAGCCATGATGATGTATTGCTTCTTTTTATTTTTTTGTTTTTTGGGGCCACCAGCTTCTCCTCGTTGGTCAGCATAAAGCTTAGAGTGTAGAACAATTAACTTCTTCATTGCCTTTCCCTCCTTGTGTATTGCAGGACTGAATTTTACTAGGTTTTTCTTCGAATACCCAGTAGTCCATGCTCCTTCGGTTATCTTCAATTGTCGTACCTGAACAAATCTCCTTTTTGAACAAGGTACGTGCTTTAATCCCTTCGTTCTGATCCATATTAATAATCATCTCGTCGGGTGATAAAAGAAGATACATTCCTTTGGCCATCGGTGATGCCTCCTCTAATATGCAAAGCCAACTTAGTAATGAAAAAAATAAAAAGGTGGAAACACCAGCGGGCATAACTAAATAAAATTAGTTACAACCGGTGGTGCTTCCACCTTAAAGAAAGTCCGTATTTGGTTATTCTTCAATTACATTAGCATAGAAAATACTTGTACGCAATAGTCATTTTCTTGCTTGTTTATATAAGCGAATAAATTACAGGGTAAATTCCCCTTCTAAGTTCTCTTTTGTTATCCGTATTTCTTCCAATGTTTCCTCTTTTGTTTGATATAGTCGTGCCAAAAATTCACTGCCTGTTTTGTCTACATACCAAGTAGCGTACAGTCCTCCCACCACTTCAGCCATATACAATCGTTCTCCTTTTAAGTCACCGTATTTTGCCTCAGTACACAATTTTATTGTTGTAGGGATAAGTTGAACTGAATAGCCAAGGAGGTCAATATGTAACTCCTTTCCCTTAGAAATACAGATTGAATTATCCCTTGTACTATGCATATATGACTCACCCTTTGTTTCCGTTTTATTTTTTTAGTTTACAGGGTATACATCCAGGTTTAAATTCAAGATGTATAGGGACGTAAGGACTCTGGTACCCTATTGGAATATTTCCATTCGTATCTGTAATTTGAACACCTTGTATAGTGAAAGCCTTCAAATCACCTGTTGCTCCGGTGAAAAATAAAGAATTTGTCACTTCAGATCGCTCCGCATTAGGCCATGCTCTTAACGGTTTTTCATATTCTCCTTTATTGGTCTGCAAGGTGATCTTAGCATCTTTACTAATGATGCACTGATATCCATTATCTGTTTGCTTCATTTTTATATGAAAGGAAAGGGCAATCCCTTCTTTTTTTTGAACTGATTCTACCGAGTCAATAAGAAAAGTTTCATTTTCATAATGCATAGAGAATGAAGATGATTTATCTACATTCATTGCTTGAGGATCTGCGGTTATATGTTTTTTAACTAGTTGATTAGAGTTGGAAGAATACACGGTAGAATACCCTGTTAGTAATACAAAAGCGGTTATTGCGCTAAATATTAATTTATCCATTACTAAATTCCCCCTTTATGATACTAATTTAACAACAGTACTTTCCCTTGAAAAAGAAAAGACCCCTAAGAAACCTATACAGGCTCTTAGAGGTGCTTCCTCACATTTCAATATAAATCCGAATATGTTGATTTCACTACATTTGGGACTCGGTTTCAATAAATCCTTTATCTTTTACAGTAGAAAGAGTATTGTCGTTTAATTTTGTCTGGTTTATCGTTCTGTTAAATTGAAAAGAGATAATCAATTCTTCATTTGCCCGTGTAAGATTCTTTGTATATTCAACAACCTTTTCTCCACTAGATTCCATGTAAACATATTTCATCATATTAATTCCTCCACACATGTAGTTTAAGCTATTCGGGTTAAAGAAAGTATGCGAAATAAGCATAGCAAAAGTAATATTATGAGGACTTATTCATAAAAAATTTCTTTAGATGCTTAATTCTTCTCACCTGTATTCAGTCTAATATGAATGGGAAATTATCTCTTCAATGCGCTTTGAGATAATACAAAGGCGGTAGATAACCTTTGTAACTTCCTCATAACCACTAGTTTCCTTGATGATCCGTCTAAGAATATTAAATTCGTCAACAAGTTTTTACTGATCATGACATCTATTGATTCTTTGAGCGAACAATTTTAACATGTCATCGTTTTTTGTCTTAATAAGAATTTCCATTTATTTAACCCTCTCTAGTATGTGTGATGGTATAATCATCTATTTTAATAGGAGAAATGTGATTAAATAAACAGATTTAAATCAACAAGATTATTTTACCATTTTTTATTGCTAGCAACTAATCTTGGAATTTAGATTTTCTATATTTAATAGGTCATTTTATTAATTAAGTAATAAAAGTCCTTATTAGCAATAAAAAAACCAGTTTAAAAAACTGGTCGGTTGCACTACTCGCTCCTAATCATCCAAGTGCCCAGGTACAGATGATTATTCATAGCTTCCTTATATAAGCTAGTATAGTTCATTAGAATTAGCATAAACTCAGAAATATTATGGCACTAAAACAGTATAAGGGAAAAAAAGAACTGCATCAATCTGAAACAAAAATTATCAGAGTTTTAGTTTTTCTTTTTTTGAATAGCATCAGGAAGATGCGAAAGAGGGAATAATAGAATATCGGGTTTGCGTTTAATCACTAATACTCCTGGTCTTTAAATGGAGTTTTTTTGGGTTTGGAAACGACACAGAAGTTGTTACAGTTACAATAAAGATTTTTAAAAACAACAACAAAGTCATTTAATCATTGAGCTATTCATTAAAGCTTTTGTTTATATCACAAAAAATTGCTTTTGTCTGTTCTAATTCCCACTCCACTTCACTTTCTATATAATGTTCATCTCCACATAGAGTTGCTTGCTTCTACATAACTCAAATCAATTCCCCCTTTTTGAACAAGAACTGCAAAACGGGACTGGGCCATTATTAGAATTAAGCAATATAACTTTGTAATAAGAACCACAAACAATGCATGAGTGCTTAGTAAAATATTTTTGTCGAATCAAACCAATTAACAGGGCAATAAAAGATAAAACAATAAAAGGTAAAGTAGCAATAATAGAACCTACCAGCACCTTGAGTAAAAAAAATGGTTCCAAATCACTCACCCCTTTGTTTAGAATGCCATGCTAAAAACTTTAAGTATAAGATTGGTAACCAAATAATTAAAGTGATACCAAAAGCTGAACGAAATATCGTATTACCTATATCTGTATAAAAAAGAACATAAAGAGCATCAGAAAAAGAATTAATATTTAAAATTTCGTCTCTTAACTTAAATTCTTCCAAGTCACTCACCTCTTTTTTAGAGAGTGATACCACTTATCTTCAGATTTCAGATATTTAATAGCGCTCCCATGACTGAATTTATCAACGTTTGCAATTAAAATGAAAAATCAAAATAACAAAAGTTAAAAGACCAATATAAGAAACAATCATCAAAACTGCCTTATATTCACGGAGGAGTTAAATGTTATAGAGTTATACAATTAGCAATAATATAGTTGATGAATTTTTCATTTCTAACTTTAAGAGTTGTAATTTTGTCCTTAAGTAAGGATAGTTCAGCGTCTAGTTGGATAATAACAATTTTATTAAATGCTCTACCTTGTACTAAAAGTTTTGCGATATAATCAATTTCTTCTTGTGATGCCCTCCATAGTTTCGACACTGATGTAAATACAGGGTTAAAGTTTTCAAATTTACTATTCATTTTCTCATTTGCTTGTTTTTTAATCTCTTCTATATCCTTTTCTGTTGTGAGGATATGTAGAAAGTTAATTTTTTTCATTTTCTATTTCCCCCTTTCAGTAAGTGCCTTAATTTCCTACGATAGTAATGAAGGCTGCTGCTATTCCTGAAGAAAGCTTGTTTATATCAAACACTTAAACCTTCTTTTGTATCGTATTTATTTTGAAGAGGTACGATTTCTATAAACTCAAAATTCTTATGAATAACAAGAAAACGGCCTTCTCTTGCTTCACAGACAAAACGATCATGCTTTTCCAATTCGATTATATAGCTACCTATCTCTTTTTCCAAATATTCTTTGAGACTTTTCATTCTTTTCTCTTCTTCTTCAGCTTCTTTTTCCAATTTTCTATTCTCAGACATATCACCAAACATAATCATAAATGTCATTATTGTAACAAGAATCCAAAATACCCAATCCCGAAGCTCATGGACATTCATATATATATCCTCTCTCCTTATTATGATTAAACCCATTATCATATCTTTTTTTATCATTGTGTTCTTTTGTTTCTTGCTGATTAATTACAGATCCTAAAAGTAGGAAAAAAACTGTTATAACAATTCCAAAAAAGACTATGAAAAAGATAGGATTGAAAAAAGAAATAGGAAGGCTTATGACTAAAACGAATACTATTAAAAATTTTAAAATAGATTTTAGAAATAACTTCATAAAAATCTCCCTCCCTTTCCAATGAGACAAGACGCAAACAAAATAGAAAAGAAATCAATCATGTCATCCCAATATTTCATGGCATCACATCTTTACATATTCGCCATAAAATCAGAAAGAAAAATAAGAATAACAAAAAACCCAAGAACCATAATAAAAGTGCTAAAATTTATATCCTCCAAACAACTCACCTCTTCTATGTTTCATTTTATATTCTTCAAAATCAATCACGAACCTTGCTTCATCTTATCCTTACATACCGTTATACGAGTAATATCTTTACAATAAAGAATTTCAGTTGTCTGGGTACGTTAACAACGAAATTGTCATCATATAGATCAGCTCGTAGCTTCCGTGATATTAGTTAATTTGTGGTAATGATAGTCACCAAATATAGACCATATTGGCGTTGGGTTTTTTATGTAATGTAGATAGAAGGTTTTTCCGCTATCTGTAACGATTTTTTTCTCCGTATCGTTTTCCTGTATTACCTTGTAATTTTGACCATTTGTTTCCAACATGATATCCAGGTCGTCCCCATGCATTTGTAGTCCTGTATATATAAGAGGAAAACCATATAAAACTATTGCTGTTAATGGTAATAAAATAAAAGCTAGGTGAGAGCCTTTCATTTAACTCATCCTTTCTTATAACTTGTGTCATATATCGCTGAAAATTATTCAACGGGTGAAGTTACGATAGTAAATACACTATTTTTCATTCCAGGAATCAATTTAGTGGCCGTTTCTGCTTCTTTTACGTATTTAATAGCTTTATTCTTGTCTCGGAAGGTTTTGTCAACGAATCCCTCAGAAGAACCGTCAGTAAAATAATGCATTACGATATAAACACATCTTTGTCGCTCATTTTAATAGTCCCCTCTCTTATTTCTTTTTGGAAAAATGCACGTTATGAGTTATGATATATGGCCATATGCAAAACTTCTGTTCTATATACTAGACATTTGTTTTTTGGGTTAATCTTTGAATTTAATAGCCCTTATAATCAAAAAATATAATTAGATTCCCAATAACAATGATGACTAAACAAATCCATCCCCCTACTAAACTGAAATCCTCAATAAAATTATGAATTATCCTGAGACTTCCAGTGGAATTATGAAGTGGCTTAGCTATATCTGAAAGAAGGTTTAACATGAAACTAGCTAAAAACCACATGATAGTATGAAGCAATGCCTTTTTTAAATACATTATCTCTTTATTCATTTTTTAATCCTTTATTCGCCATTTGTTTTTCAATATATAACACTATTTTCTTATAGCACTTGTGCTCTAAATTCTTTAGCTTCTGTACGTTAAGCTCTCTTTTAACTCAAATCCAGCCGTTATTCTCTCTTCTTACGACTTATCCGTTCTTTTTATATCCCTTCCAGGGCTCTATATTTAGAGATAAACAATGGCGTCTATAGGCTTCTAAGACTTTATCTTTTTGGTGTGAAGGCATATTATTCATCCTCTCTAATTTGATCTGGTATCCCACTAGCTGTATAGCATGGAACATTTCACGTACATATGGATTTCTGGAACAATCAAAAAATAACGTTGAGGTTTGCTTTTGGATACCAAACCTATAATAATTAACTGGATAATAGAATTCAGAACGTTCTATCTTACCTTCCTCATAGTTCCAACAGAAGGAAAAAGGCATTTTATTGTTATACCCCGAGCCCACAAAAATCCTTCCTCCAAAGTTGCATTCCAGATACGTCTCGATAGATGGGAGGGGAACATATGTATATCCCCCTCGCTTCCAGGAGTGATTTTCATGATAGTGTAAAAATAAGTCTCTCACTTCTGAGAACCAACGGATATGCGTTTCTGTTAACTCGCTATCAGGAACATGGAGTGTAGAAAAATGAAAGAAATTATCTTCAGTATTCCGGATTAGTTTTGAGAAAAATGGGGGTTCTCTATATCGTAGTGCATGGAGTATTATTTTTCTTCGAACAAAATCCTTAATATCGTAAACCGGTTCATTTAAAGCAAAAGTGTTATCAATCCATCCACCGTTATCTACACTTGTTATTTTTTGAGCCATCCTACTTAAAAGGCCTATAACCATTTTCTTCACCTACTTTTCTTACTTAAAGGATAATATCAGAGTAAGATACCTATAATTAGACTAAGAGTAGGTAGTAATCCCTTGAGGTTATCCAACTCTACCAGCAAGATGTTTAGCAACGTCCTTAATAGGTTTATCCCAACGTAGCTTGGGTTTATTTTCGAGACTTTCCTCGATCGTTTCCCTTAGTCTTGCTGTTTCAAGGTTTATGAGTAAATCTGCCTGTTTCTTTGCTTCAGCAAAACGTTCATCGAATCCAGATTCTTTTAAAATTTGCTGGACTAGATTTTCTTTTACTAAATTTTCTGTGTCTTTTTTAAGTTGCTCTTCTAATGTATGGTCATGCGGAATCACTTTACCCACACCATGTTCCGCCATCTTTCTCTCTAACCATTCAATAAACTGTGGTGTAGTCATCGCATTCAGTTCGACACGATTCTCTTGTAACCATTCCTCCCATTCCCAAGCATAGTCTGCCACCGAACGTCTAGTTCTACTTTCAAATGTTTCAATTTGCAAATTCATCTCTATTGCTTCCTCAGGATCAAGTCCAAGATTGACCACTTTTACTCGTCTTCCAGGACGAGCGATAGTAGCTTCTTGTAAAGTTTGATAAATCATCGTTCCTGCAGCATCAGAATCATGTACACAGAAAAATTGGATTTCTTCGTCAGTCTCGCCAAGGAGATCAAACAAATCCTTTACTGCCCGTGATGCAAATCCTTTAGAGGATACCAAAGCACAATCGTATTTTTCAGGGAAGCTTTCATCGATTAGGCTAGCGAAATAACCTTCCTTCTCGATAAAAAGAATTTTATTAAACGTCCATTTAGGTCGGTTATATGCATTAACTGCAATTGTCCCTAACGAAATCTGCTCCCTGGTATGTGGGTGATAAAGTGTTCCCCGTGGATCGCGATACATGCCTTTGATGTCACCGTATTCCGCTTCATATTCACTAATTACACGGCAAAAATAATTGTAATCGGGTTGCTTTCCATCGAATGCTTCCATGACATATGGGCGGATGGAATAGTACAATTGCCGCTGGCTAAAGATATGCTTACCATTACCGCTTGTCTTCTGAATCGCTTCTTGAAGGTGGTTTAGAATCACTTCTTTTTCGTTTTTTCCACCATTTTTCACAGCATTGGCTTTTTTAGCTTTAGAAACAGCTTTTTTTAAAGCATTTTCTATCAATTCTCTCAACGGACGAAAATCAGGGGCTTTCCCGTCACTGGTTATAGGCATATAGGGTGTAATGATGTTAATGTAGATATTGGCAGGGCGGCTCCGTAAATCAATGTAGAGGCCTCCTCCCCATATCGTGGTTTGTGCCTGTTTGGTAGAAACTTTAACATCAGCCGTAACAGGAGTCTTATTAACGCAGATAGTCAGATTAGAACGGAGTCTACTTACTTCACCTTGCTTCAGCCCAACATAGGCTTCAACCACGACAGGAAGGTTTGCTGGATTCTTTCCTCTGGATGATCCCATTGTGAAGTATCCCGTTTTCTTTGCGTGATGCTCCTTAAATGAGTCTCCAACTTCACCCAAAAGATTCGGCTTTATTTCTTTGCTATGTCTCATTAGTGTAAGCAGTCGATCCGCTTCTTCAAAAGTAAGAGTATTTGTCTTCCTTCTAATAAACTCTTCTTCAATCTTTGCAATATACTTATTTGGAATGGGAGTAAAGAATTTGAGAACTTCATTTACGTCAACATTTACAGCATTAACAAGCTCGAAAAATGCTTCTGAATTATACCAATGAGGCGAAGATTTCCCATTATACATCTTTCCTTCTCGAGTAAAGCTTATCGCAATATTCCCCCAAGATATCGTTCCTGGGGGCAGGTTCATTCCTAATTGAACCTCAACCCTTGTTCCTTTTCCATCATAGGTTCCGATAATCTCTTTCCGGCTGGTTCCATCTTCTTGAGGGATAACCTTATAAACATATCCCTTAGTCGCTACGGTTATTTTCCCACCGGTGGCAATTACAGCTCCAGTCACAACGCGTAAACCATTTCCCAAAGCCCCGCGGCTTGGCCTTCGCAACAGCTTTGTAGAGATCATTGGACGGTTGATAGAGAAATACTCCTCTAATTTATCAGGATCAATGCCTTCTCCCTCATCCGAGACGTAAAATGTATTCTCATCAACAAGCCCAACTTCGCAATCACCACTAATATCGAGAGCATTATCGACCAGCTCCTTACTCACAAGCATTGGGATAAACTCCCTATGTACCCCTGCTTTTTGACAAAGTGTATCTATGCTTCTAAATAACTTCCAATCTTCACGAACGAATTGCAAACTTTCCACTAACCGCTCCTCCTTTCAACTTCATACAATACCGAAGGTTGAAACTACTGATAATCGTTAATCTTATTTACTTTACAGTCATAACAAACCAATCGTACATTTGGAAAAAGTAGTTTTATCTTTCTGTGGAAGCTAGTTTCCCAACAGGAAGCCCCACAGCGAAAACAATAAGCTTCAGTCCAGTGTGGATATTTAGGCTCTCTGTATTTCAGGCGTGTTGACATGCTTAGATAATAATGTAGTTTTTCTTGACCGGCTGCACTCACATCTTTCACCTTCATTTGCCTATTAGAGTATCAACCAGGAATAATGGCCACTACTCTTTTAAAAAAGGAATAGAATGCGGGCACTGTTCAGCTGGCAGGTTCAATTGTCTTCGAGCTTCAGCGCGAGCAGCTTCATTTATATGACGAGCGACCGTTTCCTGTAAATAAGCAGCTTCTTCTCGTGCCCGTTTCTTTTCTTCTGGAGTACCATTACGAAGCATTCCGAGTATGAGAATTTGTTTCTCTAGTAAAACAGCAACATCAAGCTGACTCAAATCCGTAACAGTAGGTTTATAATTGTTTTCATGTGTATCAAACATAGTCAATTCCCCCTAGTTAATTTTTGTATATTAAGCATACAAAGGGTTGATTGATCTCTGCAAATTTTGGAAGGTTTTTTTCTTTACTGAGTGGTTTAGGTACGTATATTTGAAAGGTGATATACAGTATAAGCAGTTCAAAAGATTTTTCAGGAATGAACAGAAAAATTTACTTGAGATGGATATAAGGAGCTATTGGCCAGAAATAAAGACTAAAAAAGTCCGGGTGAATGAAGGATAAAACTTTGTCAGTAATCATTATGTTTAACTCGTCCCCCGAACTTCTCTATCTCTATATTTGGCGATCAAAAACACGTAAAACTGAACGGAGAAAGAGAATAATTTCTCCCATTTCATGTTCAACATCTTGTGCTTTTATCTCTATCATATGGAGCCCTTCTTCTGTAATACTTAAATAGCGCCTCGATCGCTTCTTTTCATCATCCCAGGTGGAATAAATCCATTGATGCTCTGTTTCCAACCGGTACATGACATCATAAAAGTGACCGTGAGAAGGCTTCCATCCATACTTCTTTTCCATTTCCTTTTGAATGTCTTTTGCAATAATAAGATGGCCAGGTGCACCTGAACGTTTAGTATGGTAAATCTCGCGCAACATAAAAAGTGTGTTGTATGCAATTAGGTTAAAAACATTGGCAATACGGCCAAAGAAGCGCCGATCTGAAGCCGATATAGGCTCAATCTCTGGTTTATTGCCACGCCGGTTAATGTCGTATCGAATTACAGAAGCAAGGTTTAATAAGGACGAGAAAGAAGGATAATATTTATCATAGGCTGCCTGATGTTCTTGCCTTCCCCTCTCAGTAATGGCATAGATTTTTTTCTGCTCCTCTTTTCCTATAAATTCAATCAGTCCCAGCCTTTCCATTTCCGTAAGGCGTTCGTAAAAGTGTTTTCGAGAGAATCGCTTTCCAGCAATTTCTCCTTTTAGCGCATCATATAACGGAAGAGGAGAGGATGGGCCGTACTTTAGCTCTTGTAAGACCGCATATAAAATGAGCTTGCCGTAATTAACCCCAAGTTTTTGCAAAGATAGAACAGGTGCTTTTTCGTTTGTAACCAAAATGGGAACCCTCCTTTCATACTCCGCCAAAAGTGAAAATAGCTTACAGTGTCCCCAATTCTAGTATATCCTGTACAGTCCGTTACGTGAATATCTCAAAATTGTCATCCGATATCCTTTCCTGCCACTCTCTCTCCTTCTCTACCTGTTATCTTTTCCTTTATCGTGCTACCATCACACCATTTGCACACGATAAGTTATCGTATCCACGATTCAGTGATCGGTGGGGTGTTTGCCGGTTTGTCGCGCGCGCCTGGGCCAACTTTCACAGTAACCGATCCACCAAGATAAAATGATAAAATTTCTTAGGTAGTGAAGATGAAGAATTACAAAAGCCCATATCAGGCAAACCAACAACCAACCCAATAGCCAAAGAGGAGTCATAAGTAGAGAAGGATGAGAATGGTATGAAGTTAATCGTGATTCAACTCAGATATTCACGTAACGGACTGTACGGATTATTGCGATTACGTGAATTACTCAACACCTTCCTTTTTTTCCTGGTTGGCTTTTTCATTCTTTCTTTTTTTCCAATGTGGATATTCAGCCAATAGCGCCAGTCCCACAATAATAAGTAGTGGAAACGCGCATGCGAAAGCAACAAATAACCAGGATAATAACTTATAAAATGTGTCCATTTGTCAATTTCCTCCTGTAATCGTAATTAGTAATGGACTCTCATTTTCGATTTGTCTAATTTCTGCATAGATCCCTTCCAACCTATCGTTCCAACGACGCTGAAAACTAAGATCCTCCGTATCTGCAGCTAATTCAAAAAGCTTTGCGATTTTTCTTGACTCCTCTAACTGCTCTCGTAATTTTTGTAACCGACTTATGCTTTGCACATGTCCCCTTTCGCTGAATGCTCCGTTCCTACTCTTTTCATAAACCGCTAACACTACTTAATTTCCCCTTTCGATATTCTGTTTTTTATTGCAACTAATGCAAAACTTTAACATTGGTTGCATGGTCATAATTGTAATAAAACTTAAACTTTTCTACTATGATTTTGTACCTACTGTTTCGCAGGGGTTGTATGCCTATGTCCCGATTCTTTGTGTTTCCCCTTTATGTGTTCATGCTCTGATTCATCGTGGTCTTCATGTGTATGACTAGTCGCTAGAGAGTTCGTCTTTCTACTTTCAGCAACAACCTGGTAAATTTCAAAAGAGATAAACGCATGGTTATCAAGGATTGTAGATTTTACTTCCATTTTCTTTTTCTCCCCATTCAACCAAATTACGTCCGTTCCCATAACATGTTCAAACCTTGAGACAGCCCCCCCATTTTTGTCCTGCCTGATTGCTGTATAGGTCTTATTTTTTTCGTTATAGTCAATCTCAGTAAATTGCAGTGTCTTTAATGTGCTTAGTAAATCAACCAGCATTTTATTTTGATAAACGATATAAGATGGTTCTTTATTGGAAGTTGCTTTCTCTTCTGTCTTTGTTCCTTGCGCCCCAGATTGCGAAGGGATATAGCCTTTATGAACTTCCTTACGTCTGTCATCTGGCGGATCCGCTGGTAGCCTAAAATTAGGTGTAGAGACAAAAGCAACGGTACCCACCACTCCTGCAAGAATTCCCGTTGTAACTACCGATACGATCCACTTTTTCATTCCCATCCCCTCCTTTTTGGGAAAATAAAAAAGGAAGCACGTCCAACGGATACACTGGTGGTATCGTCGGAGGTGCTTCCTCCTTAAATAAAAATTCATTTAAATGTGAACAAACGGAAACAGGTATGCTAAGTTACCTATGACTTAATACATTAAATTTACCTAACTCTATTCTTATCTTATACTACCATCATAGTAGAGATGATTCAATAGACTCTTTTGTAAATTTCGTTCTTAGACTTCTTTCTTGTAGTACCCTATTGATTATCTCCACTTCAGTCGTATGATATTTTAAGGCTGTTAGAAAAGAATTTGCATAACGCAAAAGTTGTTCTGATGAAAAATAGCATGGAAAAAGTTTTTCCAGGTCCTCAATCCCGCCATTAGTCAAATCATCTTGAATGATTAGCCTTGGAATACAACCTTCTTCCCTGCCAGTTAACCGTTCAGTAATTGCCCTCATTTTATCCGGCTGCAAAACAACCTCGGATAAAGAAACCATCTCGCTTTCTCGTTTTATTCCCTCCGGACAGAGAAAACGTAGAACCTGCTTTCTATTAGGCTCCCTTATGTAGATATGTCCATTCATCATCTGCCAGCTCAACTCTTTTCACTCCGTTCTATCGTAAACAAACATCTCATTTGTACGACTGTCTTTGTGAAAACTAAATACAAAAACTTTACTGAACAACTCGATCTGAAAAAAGAAGTAATCGTTTTGTGTATATAGTGTCCAGATATATGCTTGGCTATCTTCATGTCCAAGGTACATTAACTGTTTTTTTACCCATTTTTTAAAGCTGGCACATGCCCTTACTTGTAACAAGGTAAAATTAACTGGCCGGTATGTGCTTTCTATTGCACTTAATGAATGATTCATTTTCCCTTCCCCTTTATTAAATCGGTAAAAAAAGTAACTTTTTTACACTTTTCTAAAAATTGGGTACAGCAATGCTGCGTTGCTCATTTCCACTTCTATCATTGCACTTCAACCTCTGGATTTTCGTAAAACTAAGTGGGAGCATTACAATCCCTTACCTATTAATCATCAAAGTTTCTCTCTTCTTATTCGTATCAACATTAGCCATATTATGCTTGTATTCTTAAAAGGGCTTTTTTCTCTTTAATGAAATAGCCAGGGCGCTTCACACGGACTTCCCATAGCTCTGTTCCCGTATAAACGTGATAAGCCCCGTCCGACTTGTGCTCATATTTTACACACGATCCAAATTCTTCAGTAAAGAGACTTTTTAACTTGCTACAATGACGTTTGTATAAACGACCTTGAATATAATTGAGCAAAACCGTCACAGCAAAAAAGATAACAACTAAAATTAAAACTACTTTCATTTGTTCCTCCCCCATTTATAATCCCAGTAAAAGCGGTGTAACATATCCTTCAATAATTGCTGCGATCAACAGCAGCGGAATGACGACACGTATGTACAGTATTAAGCAACAAACAATAGTAGGAATTACAAAGATAAACAAAAACAAATGAGTGCAATAAGTAACCTTTTCGGTCTCCTTTTTTCACAATATAGCCAGATACTACACTTGGCTGAACCGCACAATTCGCCTATATTACGAATATCTAAAACTTCAAAATTCATTTGTGGTTCGGATCTTTGATTCTTGCTTTTCGACCACAAATATCAAAATATTCCATTCTATCTAAATTTCCTTTGCGTACATACTTTTCTCCTTCCAACAGTTCTGCTTCCGAAACAGGAAACTCTTCTTCTCCTGCATCAAGAACAATACTTCCGTTATATAAGCTTGAACGGAAAATATATCCATAAATATATCCATCTGATTTCTTCCCAACAGTAAAAGGATTATTAAACATCTTAATACCTCCCATGTATTCACAAAATCGCCGAATCGCGTAGCAACTAGCGGCGATTTTTGATATTCATTTTAACGTTGTTTTGAAATATCAAATCCCCCTCTATATATTGCAAATTATCGAACTTAATCACATCCAAAACCATCAGAACCGCCGTTACTATGACAGTCAGAATCCCTATGACTTGAACAACTGGAAGAATCGATAAACCAATAGGTATTACTCATCGTACTAGAAGAACGCGAACCTCTCTCGGATTGGTTACGGGACATCATTTGCTTCAGTTGAGAGCGACGAGAAGAACCACCATGTTCAACCTGTTCTTGAAGCTTCCTACGCTGAATTTTCGCACGTTCCGAAGGCGTCATATTTTGATACATATTTTTATCCACTTTCATCATTACAACGTTAGGCAACCATACCATTTACCTTCATCCTTCAAATCTAATCAACAACCTTATACACCGGAACATCGGATACAGCTTCATCAACCACATGCTTAAGACCTTGCTCCTTCTGCATCTTCAATCCATCCAGACGAGAATACAACCAGTCAAGACGATTGCGCCTAGTCCTTTTACCAAGATGACAAAAAACGTTCTCAACTAAATAAATCTTACGCTCAACACTCTGAATAGCACACTCTATCGTAGTACGAGACTTCATGTTATTTCCCCTTTTACGTATTACAAATTACCGGATTTTATTGGCCTTAATAATTGAAATAGCTAACGGCCAAGGACATACCATAACAGAAAAAATATAGATATAAGCAAAAAATTCTTTATTGTAACGAAAAGAATTAGCCAAAACTGAAAAAATAATAATTAAAGAAAAAGATATTAAAAGCCCTCTATTCACGATCTTATCTTTTCTATCTTTAGTTTCAGCTTTCTTCTTTCTAATCTCTAGCATTTCAGGAGTATCATCATAAAAACCCATTCATTCACCTCTAACGCTCGGATTTTCATTAGAAAATTTATCTTCAAGAACAAGCAAAAAAGCCAAAATACAAAAATTAAAAATCCTTAAATAACTTGAGTTTTCTAGCTAAAAAGTCCAAGAACATCGTAAGACCCTCAACGAAAAGTAAACTAAAAGCAAGAACAAACAAAGGAATCATAGAATAGAAGGGGGAAGGATAAGTAAATAAAATACTTAAACCTGAAGGAATTGATTCAACAGCCCCAAAAAGAGAATCCCACATTACGTCACTTGCTTCTACATAACTCAAATCAATCACCCCTAGAGGAATAATAATCTCTCATAATCGAAAAATTAAAACACATTGTCAGTTTTTTACATAAATTATCCTTACTAGATTTAGTAATAATACCCCTATCTACAAGAGAATCAACATAAATAGGGATAGCAAAATGAGCATAAGACATATACAAAAGAGCAGTTTTAGAATCCACTAAAAATCACCTCATTTTGTTGTTTACTTAACGAAGATTATCGTTCACTCATCTAATCCAACTAATGTTTGATGCTCTACAATTTCATTTTTCTTTACTAATACTTCGTAAATCGCTGTACCGATATACACTAGATATGTACCATCACCTTTTGAATCAAAACGTCGGCACTCTCCGAATTTCTTTCTAAAAATCTCCCGTAACCTATTATTGTGTTGTTCTTTCTTTTTTTGTTGTATAAACGGGGTTACTATCAAGAACAACATTAAGCTACCAAACATAACATATATAAGTATTTCAATAAGTTTTATTATTTCCATATTTGTAATATCTCCATTTCCAAAATTAAAAAATATGTACAAGCTACCTAGTTACTCTACTGTAACGAAAATACTCATCCAAAAATTCACCAAGACCTTTTTTTAGTGGCTTTATTAATCTATCAGCATCTTTTTCTGTATAACAATTCAATATGTATGATTTTGAAAGGTCTGGAAAAAACACAGCATTTGAGAGGAAAATAAATGGTTTGTTTCTCGAATTATCCTCGTCTACCATAAGAATTCTATGTCTCAGAAACAATTCGGGAAGATTTTTTCTTTCCACTACTTTTATTTTCAAGCCGCCTAACGGTATAATTCCAACTATGCTTAAACGCCAGGGAAACATTGCAACACCTTGATTCCGGAACATCTCTAATAAATATTCTGTCATGAAGCAACTTTTATCATAAAAAATAATATCTATCTGTATCTCAAATAAGTTATTAATTATATTCTTTCCGTTTTTTTGAATGGTAATGTTGAATTTTCTATTTTTCATAAAACCCTTCTTTCGTAAAATAAACCTCTTTGTGAATCGTTATTTACTTTCATATTTGGAAATCCAACTTGCCATCCCTACTATATTTCACGAATATTTTTACTCTTAATAACTTTAAAGATATCTTGTAAAACTGGTTGTTTTTCTAATTTCAAAATAACTACAAATTTCATCCAATAGTTCTTCTGTTACACTTCCTCTACTAGTTAAATTTACAATTTCGCTTTCTGTACAGCCAATCTCTGATGCAAACTCCTGCTCCGTAAATCCCCTTTCGGTATACAGGCTATACACTACATGTCGTAAGTTTCCAGAGTTAATTTCATCCCTTATTTTTCTCCATTGTCGAAACTTCTTAGCCAGTTTCTCTTCACTTTCTAACCATTTCGTAGCTAAAGTATTTATCTTTTCTAGTACTTCATTAGGTGCTGATAACGAATGTTTTTCGAACCATTCTTTCACGCCTTGTGCTTCTGATAATGCTTGCTTTAAATGAAAATTTTGGTCTCTCATTTCTTCAAATTCAAGCTCTAATGTTTGTTCTTGCTTTAATGAGCTCAAAAAGCTATTGTTTTGAAT
>SNQW01000283.1_pt1 | contig 18229 bp, 17 predicted proteins | sample 2580511 | NCBI WGS metagenome assembly SNQW01 (sample SAMN10953775, study PRJNA522744) | food fermentation metagenome | isolation source: 8-hour incubation of native-enriched microbial consortia from nixtamalized... | place: Mexico | collected 2017-09-24 | reverse complement strand
ACCGTCGTCAAACAGGAGACACTCCAGCCGATCATCCATTATGACAACGATTTAAAAAATTTAAAGGACGACTTGATGGCGGATCCGGATACCAAGTTCCTGCTTACCCCCACAGGACAGAAAATTATGTTTGAGAAAGACAAAATCACCATTGTCGGGGCGGGGGAAGGTGCCGCGATTACGTTAACGAACGACGGAACGATTATTTTGAACAGCAGCAACAAAATCACCCTTCAGACCGGGAAGCAGATTGAAATGGAGGGACAGAGCATTATGATGGTTGCCAATCAGATCGAGATGTCTACTGAAGGAGGTTTTGGCGGAATCAAGATTGACCAGGGACAGGTCGTTGTCAGGGGCGTCGAGGTTTTGATGGAAAAATAATAAACGGAAGCAGGGAAGCGGCATGAATTCACAAGAAGCGTGGGAACGGTTTGTCGAGGTAGATGCACTTCCACAGCGAACGGAAAGCCTACGGGCATTACACGATTACTTCTGTGAACATAAGGATCAGATCGCGCAGCAGTTGACGGAATGTTTTGATTCGTTTTGCCGGCATATTGCGGAGCAGCAAACGGCTGGCTCTATAGGGAAGTGCGCCAATATTCACCTCTCTCTTCTGCGAACCAGACTGCCGGAAGGCCATCTCGAGTATATGTTCGAAGCTTTTGACTCGTCGTCCGCCGATCAGATTAAGATCACGCCTTTCAGGTATCGAGCGGACTGGATCTATGAGTTTCTAAATACCTGGTCTCAATATTGTGAGGAACAGCGCAGAAAGTTTGCCATGCAAATTCCATTACCCTTGCTGGAAGCATGGATGCATGAGCAAATTCCCCTTTTCCATGAATATATGACCCATGCTATGCGTTATGCCATGGAGCGAGTCAGCGAGTTGTCCTCGTTTTGCAGCCTGCAAAAAGATGTTTCTTTTGAAGTGCGGGTAGGGGAGTTTCGAGATTCCAGGCAAACGGAATCGGTCTACCGTATCAACGAAATCCAGAGGTTATCCGTAAGCTGTAAAGGCTGGCTGGAAAGCTTAATTGAGCAGGGATATATTTACGAGCATATCCAGGGTGTGGATGTGTCAGGCGGAAATTTTGCCGGGATTAACCTGAACTATGCCCGGTTAGAACAGGTTAATTTCAGCCATTGTATCGTCCAAAACAGCTATTTGATCGGAACACGGTTCCAGCAATGCGATTGTCGAGGGTCCGATTTTCGCGGCTCCGTGATGATGGATGCGGATTTTCGTGATTGTGACCTGGAAGAAGCGTGGTTTGATCAAGTATACGCGGTTCGGGATTTAATGAATGAGGCCCGCGGCGTGATTTTCGGCGTTCACGGCGTATGTTTTCAGCGAGCTAATCTGACAAACGCCAGCTTTCGCGATGCCCAAGTGGCTGGGGACTTCACCTATGCTGAACTGGACGGCGTTGATTTTACCGGAGCGGACCTGACAGGCAGCCGTATGCTGCGGCGGGATGCTGAGCGGACAGCTTTAAGTGAAGAGCAGCGCAGCAGCATTTGTTGGGTAGAGGAATAGGTGATGGGTGAGAGGTGGTGAAGCAGTGGAGTATTTTGTCGTCGGTCATGACTCGCGTCTGGATGCGATGGGCGGGAATATTTTGTTCCCGGAGCGGGTATTAAGCGGGTTTGCGGCAGCTGAGGATTATGAAATGGCGTTTGTCCGGAAAGGGAGAAAACTGGAATACCGGAGTGTCATTGAACTTCCAGTGTTTCTCGTTTCCGCACAGGTACGCGAAATTTTGAGTCAATGTGAACCTAACTTAGCCTACAAAACCCTCGTGGTCACGGACCAGACAACCTATACCCAAGTGTATTTTTGCTTGATCGATGTCCCCAAGGTGGATTGTATCTCACAAACGCACTCGGTAATCGAGCGGGGAATGGTCAGAGAGGCCGTTTTGGAGGAGGAGAAAATAAGCGGACTTCGTATGTTTTGGGCAGCAGGATTGCCGTTCCCGGGTCTAATTGTGCGTCTGGATGTGGCGGAAGCTTTGTTAAGACATAACTTGTATGGACTAAACCTACGAAGAATATGTTCGAAAGCAGGTGAAGCGTAATGAGCGGTACTTATAATCAGGCTAAATTAATTATGTTAAGTAAAGCAAGGATTAACGAGTTGAACACAGCGTGGAGAGATACGGAAACCTATATCACAAGCGGGGCATATATGCAATGTTCTTGCGGGACACACGAAGAGGTACTTAATAGAGTCACTAATAATGGAGTATACATTAATAAAAATCCAATGATGACTGTCAGGGATTGTAAGGTATCTACATCGAGAATCAAAGAGGGGGACAAGGCATTAGAGGAACTTGAAGGAAATATTGACGGGAACTTGTATTCTTTTGGTTACTGTCGAAGTGACCGTCATCCTGCATTTATAAAAGGAGAACAAACCGCTCCCGGCGCATATAGAGGCGAAGTAGATTATGATGTTGATTCCAGGACTAATATACCAGGAAAATTTATTTATCCATGCATCCCGGAATTTGCCACAAGTCTATCTGGTCCTACTGCCGATAGCAGCATGTGTATACAACCGGAGTGGCAGAATGGCAGCAAAACCGTATCGATCGATGGTGTACCTGTCTTAACGAGCAAATCTTGCCTGACTTGTGTAAAAGGCGGGCAGATCACCTTTTTAACAAATGGAATGGACATGCCTCCTTTGGAATTTGTCAAGCATTACGTGAAGTGATGAAGGAAGGTGAAGGGGATGGAGGAATGGTTTGAGGGGGACGGCTTTCGCTTAAAGTGGCCGTATCCGATTCAAGCGGTTCGCAGCTTGCGAGTGGAGCAGAAGTTTAATGAGCATACCCGGTGTACTTTAACCGTTGCGATGACGGATGAACAAGCCGAGCGGTGCATGATCGAAGCGGGATTTGAAGATAGCCTGCTCATTTGCAAACCCGGAAACCCACAGGATGAACATTGGTTTGCCGGGGGGATCTCGAACCTGGAGATGACGATGGAGGACGGAATTCCGAGTGTCACCGTAGAGGCGCTCTCCCGATCTTACGAGATGGATGTGCGGCGGAAGAGCCGTTCGTATCAAAACAAACAAACCACATACACCCAAGTGATTAAGGGACTAACTGAAGGCTACCGAAAAGGGGATGCGCAGAACGAAGCGACGGAACCGGGGGCTGTGCTTGGCGAACTGGTTGTGCAGTACCAGGAAACAGACTGGCAGTTTATGAAGCGGCTCGCTTCCCGCCTGGGGACGGTGATTTTACCGGATACGACGATGGATGCGGCGCGGATTTATTTTGGCGTACCGGATTTTTCCTGGGGGAAGGATCTTAAAGCAACGCAGTACTCGATGGAGCAAAACCAGGAAAGCTACTTGAGGTATCGGGAACAAGCCGCGGAAAATGGGGCCAAAATTCCGTCTGAAGCAGACTGGATCAGTTACCGGGCAAGGTCGAACCAATACTTCAGAGTTGGGGAGAATGTCGGGTTCAAGCGTCAGATCTGGGTGATCGCCGGATCGGTCATTACCTACGATAAAGGAACCATTCAATATGAATACGTGCTGGTCAAGCGGCAAGCGCTTCGCCGCAAGTCCCGCTTAAACAAGGCGATCCAAGGCGTAGCGTTGGAAGGCCGCGTGTTGAAACGGGCTAACAACATGGTAAAGGTTCATCTGGACATCGATAAGGAGCACGACGAATCGGGGAACTGGTGGTTCCCGTATTCGCCGGAAGGGAATAACATCTTTCATTGCCTGCCGGATGAAGGGGCGAGGATTAAGGTTTATTTCCCAAGCGGCATTGAGAAACAAGCGATAGCCATTAACTCGGTTCGTGGCGGCAGCGAGGAAATGAAGACGCGAACGGTTTTCCAGAAACCGACGACCAAAGTCTTTCATATGCCCGGGGATGCCAAGATGGAACTGGGCGATGACGGGGTGCTGTTTGAGAAAAATACGGTAAGCCTCAAATTAGATGGTGAAAATATTCGTTTATCTGCGGAAGAGAACATTGTGCTGATCGCGGTCAATACCGTTGAGCTGACCAAGACGGAATCGGCGTCCAAATTGGAATCGATTCGGATGAAGGCCAAGAGTGTCATTACGCACATGACGAATAAGGAGCAATTCGTTGAAATCGCGGGCAACCGGGTGCTCATTCAAAACAAAAAGGTGAACTTCGAGAAGGTTGACATGAACATCTTGGACATGCTGACGGATGAAGAACTCGAGGAGACTTATATTGAATATTTGTTAGAGAATGGGGCTATGCTCGAAGCCTACGGAGAAGCATTAACGAATAACGAAATCGTATATGATGATTATGATGCCTATAAGAATTTTGGTAAGGAAACTAAAAAAGTAGACTTGTCGCGAGAAACTGTAAGAAAGAAATTAACTGAAAAGATACAAAGCGATCCCGATTCAAAGAACACCGTGCGTAATGCCCTGAAAGGTCTAAAGGAAGCCGAGGCCCAGTCATATTATCTAAAAACAAATCGCCCGCCGGCAACAGACGGCAAAGGGGAAGAGAGAACAAATGATGAGATAAAGCAGGCTCACCAGGAATACGAGGCTGCCTATAAAAACTACAACATGATGAAGCGGGTTCAATATGATCTGAAAAAAGAAGCAGAAGGGCAGCCATCCTTTATGCTGGCGGAGAAAGCTCCGCCAAAGCAACAATTTCCGGGAATATTGGATGTTACCAAGGTGGTCGAGGAGGAACAATCACCAGAATATGAAGCGCTGAAGGACGAAATGCGCAAAAAAATGAACGGGGAGACAGCAGAAAAATTGACCCCGCTCGCCCAAGCAATGAATGCGCTAGGCCAAGGCTTGGAAAATAGCGATTTCTGGCTGGAGAACGTCATTCCCAAGAAACCGGATTATTTCAGCAAAAGGGATGAAACGGTTACCTACCTCTCGCGACTGAACTTTCTAAATACGGTTACTGTTCCCCAGAAACAAGCCGCAGCGCTCGGCATATTATTCGGTGTTGTCGCCATCGTGTTGGCGCTCCCAACGATGGGGAGTTCCTTGTATATAGCAGCCATTGGAGCCGCAGAAATCGCAGTGGGTGCCATGCAGATTAAAATAAGTTCAGATAAACTACGTGATCTGAACGCAGGGAACAACTATAGCAGTCCGAAAGTATTCGGGCTGGATCAGGAAGCAGTGAATACGGCAGATATCGTGGTAAGTTTAGTTGGCTTATCCGTCTTGTTCAAACCCAACTTGAAAGCCGCCGATACATTTAAGGATAGCCAAAGACTAGCGGCCCTTAAAGAAACCGCAGGTAATAAATACGCAAACTTCAAGAATACAATGAAAGATGCTAATATTAATCTGAATCCGCGGAATTATAATCTGGAATGGGAAAAAGCACCAGCGTTGAATACCGGATATGGTTCAGTGGGTAGGGGATTTGGTAGATTCCGTCTTGATCGTGTTGCGGACGAGCCGTTTATTCAGTTTAGTAGTAGCAGTGGCGGGGGCGGAGCGTTTGATGTAGCAAATATCGACTTAAATAAAATTGGTACTGGAGCGGTTGGTAACTTTCAAAACATTAAAGACTTAAATGACTTTATAACTAGGATACCTGCTAATGCTAAACAAATTCCTTGGAGGCAAGTGCCTGGAGGGGCTAAAGATGGAGTGAAATTCAGATGGGTTGATGGAACAGGAAAGACATGGGATGTTCGTGCACACAGTATTGATCCTACTGCACCGCCTGGAAGCAATGCTGCAAAAGGATGGATTTATAGAGTAGAAGTTAAACAAGTAAACCCAAAATGGAAGTGGACAATGGACTCAAGCGGGAACTTTCATAAAGAGAATGTACTTAGAGAGAGCAGCCCTTACTATAATGAGTCAATTGCTAATGAAACACATATCCCGTTTACTCCATAAATAAGTGAGGCGGAAAAATTGAACATAGAAGAACTTAAAGCTATACTTTCAGGTAAGGATAATGAAGAAAAAATAGAAATTTTAAGCCATCTTTGTGATATTTTCGAATCTTATAACACTGCAATTGATAATTTTGAAGATATAATTTTAACATTGCTTAATTTTGGGATCAAAGAAGATAATTTAGAATTAAAGGAGGAGATATTTAACACATTACTTACTGCAGCAACTTATAAAAATATTGATGGAATCAACTTTGATTTTTTAGCGGATAATCTTGAAAATCTGCCGGATGAATGTCTCCACTCTGCATTAACGACATTAAGCTTCACTTTTAAAAAGAAGTACTTGTCCTATTTGACCAAGTATCTGAATCATAAGAATGGAAGTATTAGAGCAGATGCAATAAATGCAATAAATGAAATTGAAGGATATTGGGCAAAAAGACAAGGTAAATAGTGCTTTGGTGTTTACTTTGTATCAGCAAGAAATACAAAACAACTAACAACCCGAAATGTCAAAAGGCACCAGATACCCTGTAAAACTTAAAAAGGCTTATTCCGTCTGAACCAAAAGAAGGAATTAGCCTTTTTACATAAAGTGGTTTTTAGCGGGAAATTAGATGACTAAGGTTTATTTATAACGCGAACAACAAAGATTGTACAATACAACCTATACACCAAAAAAACTACTATACCTTTGGGATACAGAATTAAAGGAGTAGAAAGTTGAGCAACGAAACGCCAAAGTACGAAAACTTCAAGTATTTTATAGAAAGTTATTTTAATTGGAGTATGGATTATGCAGATTTAGATAAGTTGATTGAAGAGTTTAAAAGTCGAGAATTACCTATATATATCAGAGGCCTATCTCAAGAAATTAATGTAATAAGTGAGCAATGTAATTGGAGTGAAATAAAGGAGTTTATTTACTTAAATGGTAGAAGAGATTTGAGTATAAAAAGAACTCAAGATATGATAGAACTATTGCAAAAAAAATTATTAGAAGAAAACACAAACTATACTTCTTAACGTAAATTCTTGTTAAATCGTTTAGACTAAATTTCAAAGGTTTATTCCAACTTGAACTAAGAGGAGGAATGAGCCTTTTTTCTATGAGAAAAATAAAAAGTGGAGTAGGAAATGGAAATAACTAGTACTAAAAAGGCTAGGTTTAAAAACTCAAGTACAATTGAAGTATGAGGCAATAGGTGATGAAAGAAGGGTCCAAAGACGTCGTTTTCCATGATGTCGGATTATGGTGGGGCGGAATGCGTTTTAGGATTTAATCCTGTACTTAAATAAAACCATCTTCATCAAAAGGAGGTTTTTTATGTTAAACTTCAATAGTTCTTGCTTCATCCTGCAGCCAAAACTATGCAATGGGATGAAATTAGAAGTCAACCAACAGATTATTTTATCAATATAAACGAAGAAAGGGTACAGGATGAATAGAATTAATTGATTCTTTTTATATTGAAGGTGCAATTGAAATTAAGTATTATGAACAGGAAATTATAGGAATTAAATATTGGGACTTGATTGATCAGCTTTGGAGTTACTTTATAAATATGATTGAAGAATATAAGATGAGTGGAAAGACAGAAACGTATTTTCCAGATATGCCCGTTAAAATAGAGTTAATAAAATTACAAAAAGGTATGATCAAATTCGTAGTAGCCGAAAATTCGTTCGTCTTTTCAGAGAGAGATTTTCTTTCAGAGACATTAAATAATGCCGCTCTATTTTTTGAGAGAATGCAAAGTTTAATTGATGATGTGGACTATACACATGATTTATAAGAGTATCTGAATTGAAAAAAAACACTATAAACCGATTTGAATATGAAGTTTTTTGAGATCAGATAATAAAAGGTCAATCATATTACACCATTGATTACCCCTTTTTATTATCTAAGAGTCTAAATTGTACAGAAACAATATTGGTCCTAATTGAAATTTCCGACCCCTTTAATGATTACATAGTTGTTAATGATAGAGAAGGGCCAGAGGTTCCTGAGAGGACGGGAGAATTTACTCATACATTTAAAATTAAACCAAATTTAGAAAAAAATCGTAAATGAAAAAAACTTGAAGAGCCATTTCCTAGATCATAAAATTATCTTGGAAAAGTTTTTTGGAAAAATATCCAAAATGGTCACAAACACAAGGTACAGAGTTTTTGGAAGATATCAAAAAAATAATAGATGATGGATCTGTTAAGTACGAAGGCTTAGGAACATTAAATAAAACTATGACTGATCCATCCCATATTTATAGAGGAAACGGAATGACGGTTGTCATAAAACAAAATGGGGAATTTCATACTTTATTTGAATCTGGTACTTGAATGGATACAAAGATTCTAATAGTAGACTAAACAGGAGTTTAAGTTATGATAACTCTATTAAAAAAGATAATACAGGAAAATTAATTACATTGAAGATTTCTATCTTTCTGGTTTTTTTGCAGATGATGAAGAGCCTAAAATATTATATCCAAATTTATCATATGTCTACATTAAATTTGAGTCTGAGTATATTGAACTAGAACATGATAAACATGATTACAAAATACATGTTAGGGTTGTAAAAAAATTCAAACCTAACTATGAGGATGAAGGTTACCCAAATTGTATTTCTTCAATCACAAATCAAGTTCTAGTTTCGTCGGAGAAACAAAATAGAATAAACAAAATGATATTTTATGGATTGGAGGATATTGGTGATAGCTTGGTTTGTGATGCGCTTGAATTAGTCGTTGAAGGACAGACTATTTTCTTTGATCCTGAATTTCTTCGTGATATTACAATTGGTGGTGAGAGCCAAAAACAATGTTGGAAAGAAAATTTTGAAGAGTTTATCTTGCCTCATGTTGGAAACTTTCCAAAGAAAACATGTATTGAATTTGATTATTAAAGGCATTGCTGGTTGTTGGTATATAAAATTCGGCTTATTCCAATTTAAACTAATAGGAATAAGCCTTTTTACTATACCTAAGTATGTTCGACTTAACCGTAACCTAATAATATAGGAGTTCCTTTTGGAAATTTTGCTGGTTTAAAATTGGCTGTCGCTCCTGTTACCTGTCCTAAATAACGTTAGCCTACAGCTATATTTATTTAGTTGTCTTCCATTACAAGAAGTTCATGCAAGCTGATGTTGAGTGTTTTGCAAATCTGTTCCAGAGTATCGAAATAGGCGGCATTGACTTTATCGGAGCAGAGATGACTAACCGTACTTGGTCGGATATTCATTCTGCGGGCGAGTTCTCGCTGACTCATTCCCCGTTCTTCTAGGATTTCTTTTAAACGAAGCCGGATTGGCATTGATTAATTTCCCCCATAACGTTTTTTCGTTTCAAGTATTAATACTTTCTTCATGATATCATGAAAATCCTCTTAAATGTAACGGTGTACCGTGATACAATAAAAATATGATACGGAATGCCGTTACACTACATAATAAATCAACTACTTACAACGTGATTCTCTCCTTCAAGTACCAAAATACCCCTGAAAGGAAGATGGAAATGAAAAGCATGCTGGAAGCATTATATTGTGGTGAATTTCGCCCGGAAGAGAAGATCGTCCCGAGAGATTCCGAGTTCCGTAGAATAAGAAGAGAGATATCCGAAGCCAAAGGAATGTGGAAAGGGAAACTGTCTACCGATGATTTCAACCAGCTTGAAACGCTGCTCGATTTGCACAGACAGACCGAGTCGATGCAGGCTACATCTACTTTCATAAATGGGTTTCAACTTGGGGCGTTAATGATGATGGAAGTGTACGCAGCTAAGGAAGAGCTTCTTTATGGTTTATGATAATTAATCGGTAACACAAATTTGAAAATATGTGGTTAGCGAAAAGCTTGTTTCTACTTTGTTTTAGTAGGAACAGGCTTTTTTCGTTACGATATAAAGCTATCAAGCGGTGCAGCTCGTTTCTTTTCAAAATGTGGTGAAAGGAAAGCAGTTTGATATTCGTGTAGGCGAGTATCGTGATCCCAATGTTTCGGAATCGGTGTATCGGCTGAACAATATGATGCGGTCATCCATCTCTTGCAAAAGATGGCTGGAAAATTTGCTGGAGCATCAATATGTTCATGAGCATATCGCAGGAGTAAATCTATCTCTGGGAAATTATCAAGGGATTAATTTAAATTATGCGCGATTTGAGGATGTTGATTTCACCAGCAGTAATATGCGGAACAGCTATTTGCTGGGGACGAAATTTGAGCGATGTTCATGCGATCATGCCGATTTTCAGCACAGTGTATTAATCGATGCGGATTTTCGAAATTGTAGTCTGGAAAATGCAAGGTTTGATCATATTCTTGCGAGCCGTGATCTTATGAACGAGCAGCATGCGGTTGTATTCGGGGTACGGGGAATGTTGTTCCAGCAGGCCAACCTTACCCATGCCAGCTTTCGTAACGCGCAGGTAGCCGGAGATTTTAGAGGCGCGATTTTAAATGGGGCGGATTTTTCCGGGGCGGATATGACGGGAAGCTGTATGTTTAAGCGTGATATGAACTTAGTCTCCTTAAATGAATCACAACGCCAGAGCATTCGGTGGGTAGAAGAGGAGGAGCATGGCTGTGGAATATTTTAGTTTGGAGCACGATCAACGCCTTGAAGCGATTGGCAGCAGTATCACATTTCCGGAACAGGTGGTTCAGGGATTCGAGCATGCAGAGGATTCTCAGACGGTATTTGTGAAGCCAGAAAGAAAACAAGGATATAGCTGTATTATCGAGCATCCCGTATTTCTTGTCTCCGATGAGATTCAGCGAATATTTTCCGGGTTTGCTCCAAATATGAAATCCAAGACCGTTCATGTCATAAATCCGAATATTTCCTCCCAGGATACCTATTACTTGTTGGATATTCCTGAAATCGATTGTATTTCTTCAACCCATGCCACGATTGAAAAAGGATTTGTGAAGAAGCTGGTGATCCGTGAGGAACCGGTAGAGAATCAGCCGATCTTCAAAATTAAAAGCCTTATACGGCCATCCCTGGTTGTGCGTCTGGATGTAGCCGAAGCATTGCTTCGAACTAGTTTATATGGATTAAAGATACAACGAATTTTAACGGAAGCGGGTGTAGAACATGAGTGAAGGAAATGGCATGGCGAATACGGGGATATACGGGACAATGTTGAAACAATCTTCAGTGAATGAATTGAAGACCGATTGGCGGCAAAGAGAAACTTACATTACGCGCGGAGCTTTTATGTATTGTACGATGGGAACTCATGAGGATGTGTTAAATCAGCCGAAAGTTAATGGTGTATTTGTGAATAAGAATCCGATTATGACCGTGAGTGATTGTAAAGTATCCACTAGTCTAGCTCATGAAGCAGGTTATCTCGGTGTTGACGGTTTTGAGGAACCAGGGACCGTGATCGACGGGAATATTCACTCATTTGGCTTTTGCAGGGCTGATCAGCACCCGTCCAAAGTATATGAAACGACTCTTAAACCGAAAGACATGCACCGAGAATTCGCCTTTGATTTTGATCCGGATCAGCCGCCATCGGCTGCAAATCCCGATAAGAGTAAGAAGATATACCCATGTGTCCCTAAGTTTTTTTCCAGCTCCGCAAATCCTCTGAAAGGTAGTGCACTGGCCCAATCGTTAATGGGGGGCGAAGGAGCGGAGGCAGCGAAAAATGCGATTATGGAATACTTTGGAGGACCACGCTGGCAAAATGGGAGTGAGACGTTGTTTATTAACGGGGTGCCTGCGCTAACGAGTAAATCCTGTTTGACCTGTGCTTACGGGGGGATATTGGTTTTCTGACGAACGGGATGGACATGCCGCCCTTTGAATTTGTAGAGCACAATTTAAAGCAGGAATAGGGATGGTGAACAAAAATGGGAGGAGATTGGTATCAAGGCGACGGCTTCCAACTACTATGGCCCTATGATCATCAAGGTATTCAGCGGTTAAAGGTCGTACATCAATTCAATGATCATGCACGTTGTCATTTTACCGTTCGAATGACGGAAGAGCAAGCACATGCGTGTTTATTTCAAGGGAGTTTACAAGATACGATTCTAATTCAGAAGGTAGGTGAAGCCGGTAAAGAGTATTGGTTTGCCGGGGGAATTTATCAATTGGAAATGCTCGTTGAGGACGGGATTTATTATGTTGTCGTGGAAGGAATATCTCGTTCCTATGAGCTTGATATTCTTCCTGAAAGCCGTTCTTTTCAAAATAAGGGTGCTACTTACACCCATGTCATTAAGCAGTTGGTGCAAGGACATCCCAAAGGGGATGCGCAAAATGAAGCTACGGAGCCTGGTGCTACCATTGGTGAATTGATCGTCCAGTATCAGGAGACGAATTGGCAGTTCATGAAGCGGTTGGCCTCCCGAGTTGGGACAGTTATTCTTCCGGATCTGGTCATGGATGCGCCCAGAATTTATTTTGGTGTTCCTGATTTATCGTGGGGTAAGGATATGAAGGCCTATAGTTATACCATGATGCAGGATATGGGAAGTTATTTGAGTTATCAAGCGCAAGCGGCCGGTAATGAATCCCTCCGTTTGCTAGAGGCCGATTGTATTCAATACCAGGTGAAGTCTAAGTACCATTATCAAGTGGGAGAGAACGTCGGCTTTAAGCGGCAGATTTGGGTGATCTATGGATCGATGATCACATATGACCAAGGAAGTATTCAATATGAATACATATTGGTGCAGAGAAAAGCGGTGCGGCGAAAGTCCAAGCTGAATCAGGCGATTCAGGGCGTAGCTTTGGAAGGAAAAGTCGTCAGCCGGGCGAATAACATGGTAAAGGTCCATCTGGATATCGATGCGCTGCATGATGAAGCAGGAAATTGGTGGTTTCCGTATTCTGCGGAAGGGAACAACATCTTTCATAGCTTACCTGATGAGGGGGCAAAGGTAAAAGTTTATTTTCCCAGCGGCATTGAGAAGCAGGCGATTGCCGTCAACTCGGCACGCGGGGCCAGTGAAGAAATGATATCACGGACGTGTTCCAGAAACCAACGACCAAAGTGTTTCACATTCCGGGAAACACCAAGATGGAGCTGGGCGAAAATGGCGTACTCTTCAAGAAGGATACAGTGAAAATCAACCTGGAAGGCGGAAATATTCAGGTTGAGGCTAGTGAGGATTTACTGATCAATGTGAAAGAACTGAAACTGAACGGTCAAAAGGAGAAGAAACCCGAGGAGAATACGAATCAGAGCAATGCGGCAGCCTTGCTCCCAAGATCCATAAAGTTAACAGCGAAGAATTTGATTGCGATGCAAGTACAAATGGATCAATATATACTCATTACGAATAGCTTCGTGGGAATACGCAGTAAGAAAATCGATTTTAACAAAGTCGATATCCCGTTTGTGGATATGCTGGCAGAAGATGAATTGAAGGAGTTGTATGTAGAGGAGTTATTTAAGCAGGATAAAAATCTAGTTAGAGAAATACAACAAGAAAAGTGGAATGAGAAGAAAAAGAAGAAGGAGAAAGAGTTTAAATATTTAGACCCAGTTGAAGTAAGCGGGGAAGAAATTAAGGCTGAATTAAGAGCGAGAGTGAATGAAGACCCGGCTGCCATCAAAAACGCGAAAGCTCGGTTAGGAAAAAAAGATCAGAATGAACTGCAAGCGAAGTACCTAAGTCGAGGAAAGCAGGAAAGTGCGGCGAAATCAGAAGAAAAAAGTGAAGAAGAACTAACTGTAATTAAAAATAACTATGTTACAAGGTATAATCAGACCAATAAGCTCATGAGCGCTTCCTATGGAATGCAGAATGCCAAAACCGAGGAGGATCGTGCAAAAGCATATAGCGAGTACACACAGGTTTTTGAGGAAATGCAAAAATCCGGACTTTTTGCAAATGATGCAGAAGGAAAGGATGAGCTTAGTAAATACTTTAGCAAGAATGTCCCCGAAATGTTATATTATTCACGATTCAATTTTGAGCGAATCGTCATTTCAGGCCAATATGGATCCGTGCTCATGGGAGTTTTTTTTGTGGCAACGGGGATTATTGCTATTGTGGCTTCCGCCCCATCCGCAGGAAATTCCGTTATTCTATGGTCTCTTATGGTTGGAGACGTAGTATGGTCCGCAGGACAAATGTACGTTAGCTTGGAGAAACTGGATGATCTGGGGAAAGGGTATGCTAATACCGAACCTGAAATTTTCGGACTAAATCAATCCGATCTTGATAATCTCGGCCTGTTACTAACCGCATTAAATCTATCCATTCTAGCCAAGCATGGCGTGACCAAGCTGCTGGATTCAGCAACGGATGCGAATCGGATTAAGTTGCTGGAGGGAATATCTTTTAAAGAGGCTTGGCCGAATCTTAAACAGAATTTGAATAAGAATTTGAAGGAGTTTTTTGAGAATTTAAAAAAGCGTAGGATTGGGACTAGTGGTGCGAAGAGTGCTTTAGAACCTAAATTGGAGAAATATGTTAAAGATTCGTTTGAAGGTATAGGGAAAGAGGCCCAAGATAATTTCAATAAGTATTTGAGAGAAAATGTTTGGTGTGATGAAACTTTATCAAATGCTGATAAGATAGAAATTATGAAAGCAAACTTCGATAAGTTAACGCCAGAACAACGAATAAATTTTAACGTTTCAAATGAAGTGAGAGTGCTTAAAAACGTAGATTTTTCTAATTGGGGGGAATGGCCAGATATTGATTGGCCAAGTTTTCCAGGGTTAAGAAAAGATACTGCTATTGGTGTGTATAATAAAGAAACTGGGGAGATACTAATCCCAAGGAATTTAGATAGGATTGGAAGCCCTTATGGTAACAACTTAGGTATAGTAGAACATGGCCAACACGCTACACAGAATGAACGGTCCATTTGTTATATTGAAAATGAATATGCAAGGAATAATTATCATTTCGATAAAACTTACTATAAAGATGCAATTGATGCTATAAAAGATTTTAGTATTAGTAACCCTAAAAAATCTGTTAACAAAATAAATTCTATAATTGATCAGTTAAACAAGAGTAATGGAACTGCCAAACCACATATCACCGAAAATACCATTGCTAATTGGTATTCTCAATATAAATCATTCCAATCAAAACCTGAACTGATTGATTTATGTAATGAAAGAGGAATTGATTCAACCTATGGTGTTATCGGTGAAGCTGCGCCATGGAACATAAATGGAGAAGTGATCACTAAAGGTGGGGCAGGACAACTTAACACGCCAATAAACGTTAAGGCATTAGAGGATATTGGTATAATACACCATACAGGAGGTTGGTAATATGAAACGCAGTGAGTATGAAATTAAAATTAAACAACTAGGAATAAATTTGGAACGCCTAAATATTGTTATTGGAAGAAAAACAAATATCCCATTTTCGACAGGTTGTTACTTTGAAGATGAGAATTGGATTTTGTATGATGTAGACGAAAGGCAAAATTTTACGATTATTGAAAAGGGAAATGAGGATGACATTTTTAAATTTTTATATATGATAACGATGGGGAAAATAGATAGCTAGTAGTTTGTTACATTTTGCAGGCTGATTATGGTCAGATATAACCATAGTTGGCCTGTTTTTTATTTTTTTCTTATCTTATGAGTATCATTATCCTCGATTTTAGAATATTTGGATCATTCAGATAAGAATATTAAATACTAATTTGGGGTGAAATGCATGTATTTTAATGACGTAATATCCAGGATTAATAATGTCAAATGGAATGAAATTGGTACAATTGTGTCAAAAGATCTTTTTTATTTGGGTCAGAAAGAGCTAGAGTAATTAGCCTATTACTAACCAAAAAAGCATTCGAAAGTACACCCGACAATCATGCTGAAGTGGTAGAATTGGATTTCCCTGAAAATAATAATATTCCGAATGGGTGACGGCGTTCTTGAATATACGCACTTTTACTTGCGGTCTATTTTATCTCAATAAGTTCGTTTACGTTGATATCAAGTGCTTTGCAAATCAATTCAAGAGTTTCAAGGTAAACTCTATCCACACGCTCTGAGCATAAATGATTGATTGTACTGGGGCGTAGCCCTGTTAATCTAGCCAATTCTCGTTGTGTCATGTCTTTTTTATCAAGAATTTCTCGAAGACGGAATTTAATCGACATTCTCTTTCCTCCAACATGGATAGTAACGCCTTAGCGTATTTTATGATTATAGCATAAGACTTGAAAATAACATTTGATTGTTTCGGTTAAGCAGTATATAATTAGGATTAAGTTTCGGTTAAGCGTTATATGGGTTATCATAACAGTGGGGAGGATGCATATGAATGTAATCGGAGATGTCTGAGTATCGACACAAGGATAATCTATCGTATCAAAGCTGTATGATAATTGAGTTATGGTAGTCATAAGAGTGACAAATAGGTGATATCTTCTCGTGATCGATTATATTTCCAAGAGGTGAAAAAATAAAAAAGCTTGAGCACCTATTTCGAATAATCCGAAAGAAATCCGTCTAACAGTACATCTAGATAAGGCACAGTGAAACCGTCGTCGTCGAGTATTATGCCAAGAAAAAAATACGCGCTTATGAAAAACATAGCGTAAAGGTGGGCCATAGATAAACTGGATGATTCAAATGTAAAAAAGGAAGCAGCGTCTCCTCGCAAAAGAACTCGCCACTTCCTCCCCGCAACTACCTAAAAGGCAGACTGCACAATTTATCTATCATGTGTAAGTCTTTCTTTCAAGGCGTTGCCATCCATACGAAAGGAAGATGAAAATGAAAAGTATGCTGGAAGCATTATATTGTGGTGAAATTCGTCCGGAAGAGAAGATCGTCCCGAGAGATCCCGTGTTCCGTAGAATAAGAAGAGAGATATCCGAAGCCAAAGGAATATGGAAAGGGAAACTGTCTACCGATGATTTCAACCGGCTTGAAACGCTACTCGATTTGCACAGACAGACCGAGTCGATGCAGGCTACATCTTCTTTCGTAAACGGGTTTCAGCTTGGGGCGTTAATGATGATGGAAATATACGCGGCTAAGGAAGAACTTATTTATGGTTTAAGGTAATTAACCATTTTGAAAATTATAAGATTTACAAAAAAAGCTTGTTTCTACTTTGTTAGTAGGAACAAGCTTTTTTTCGTTACGAGGTGAAGCTGGACAAAACCATCGATGATCACGCGAGGCTAACCTTTACCGGGATTATCCCGGAAGAGAAAGAGGATCAGTATGTGAAAATGGCGGGCGAGCAGACGGATGTGGAGCTCCAATACACCGATGAAAACGGAAAGAACAAAACGCTGTTTCATGGCATGCTCTTAAAGCTGTTTGTAAGAGTGGATCGGGACGTTTATTGGCTGGAGGCCGAAGCGGTGTCTCATACCTATACGATGGATATCAAGCTGGAAAACCGCGCTTTTCAGAATAAGTCCTTGCTCATTGAGGATGTGATGAAGGAAGTCGGAGGGCGCTATGCCAAAGCCGATTTTAACAACACGTATACGGAAAAGCGCAAGCTGGGCGCATTTACGCTGCAGTATCAGGAAACCGATTGGCAGTTTCTGAAACGTTTGGCGTCACATTATCACGCCCCGCTTGTTCCGGTTTCAACTTACGATCATATTGCCGTGTACCTGGGAATACCGGAACACCGTGATGCCGGGCCAATTCAGGCCACCCACTACAAAGTATATAAGGATTTACTGGCCTATAAAAATGCCGGCGCCTCAGGGGAATCCGGACTTCACGAGTCCGACTTTATCTGTTATGAAGTCGTGCTTGATCTGGTGCTGGAGCTTGGAGATATGGTCACGTTCAACAAGCAGAAGCTGCATGTTTTTGAGGTCCATACGGAAATGACCCGCGGTGTCTTGACTCATAAATATGTCCTTTGCCGGAAAAAAGCCGGATACAAACGTAAAATGTACAATTCCAAAATCATCGGTGCGTCAATCCAAGGAAACGTCATGGCTGTAGTTCGGGACGAGGTCAAAGTGAAGCTGGATTGTGACCAGGGTTGGAGCATGGATACCGCCTGGTTATTCCCATACTCGACGATGTATGCTTCCGAAGACCAAACGGGCTGGTATGCTATGCCGGAGAAGGGCGATGATGTGCGGATTTATTTCCCCGGCTCGAACGAAGCCGAAGGCATCGCGCTTAGCAGCGTGCGCAAGAAGCTGCCGGCCGAAGCCATGGGCGGCGGAAAAAGCGGAGGCGGATCGGGCAATGTCACCACAACCGTCGTCAAACAGGAGACACTCCAGCCGATCATCCATTATGACAACGATTTAAAAAATTTAAAGGACGACTTGATGGCGGATCCGGATACCAAGTTCCTGCTTACCCC
>SNQW01000282.1_pt1 | contig 18273 bp, 21 predicted proteins | sample 2580511 | NCBI WGS metagenome assembly SNQW01 (sample SAMN10953775, study PRJNA522744) | food fermentation metagenome | isolation source: 8-hour incubation of native-enriched microbial consortia from nixtamalized... | place: Mexico | collected 2017-09-24 | reverse complement strand
CCAATCCACCGCTGAAAGAACTGGAAGTTGAATAACCGGTGGTCCGGGCTATGCCGCCCGGACTATTGAACTTAGAGTAAGAAAAAAAGCGAAGCCGGAAACATCCGAAGGCTTAGCGTATATTTTCGATAAAATGTTGGCGGGACCCCATTTTTTATTTGCAACAAATTGGCATTATAAAAGTAGCAACACTTCCGATCAGTTAACTATAATTCTTAAATTGTTTTGATCTAGTCAAGACGAAGAAGGTGAATAAGTTGAAAATATATGACTTTATTAGGTTAATGGTTTCTGCGTTTTCAATATTAATAGGGCTTTGGGTTTCACAAAGCGTGACAAGTCTTATCTTTACCCCTGATGTTCCTAACAAGTACTCTGACTTATATTTTAGTTATCCCATTTTTTTAATATCTTTTACATGCGGAGTGTCTGGAATATTAATGATATCTGCTACTCGTATTCTTAATTTTTTTGTAGTTCACAAACGAGGGGAACATTCTGATGGATAATGATTTTTAAAATGTACTTTTAGTATCAGGTGCTTTAATTGTATTTCTAGTCAGTCCATTAGACTTTACGAAGAGCTAAAAACTAAGCTCTAACTATTGTTTCTGCTATTATTGATTTTTCAGAAAGGGACTTTACATCGTATAATGAAGGAAAATGAATAACATATTCGGATCACAGCTATGGCTCATTATAATCTAAATATGTCGAAATATATCATTATACAATCTATATATTGATTTTCCAATATAATCTAAGAAAACTGTTTATTTAAACAGATTGATTGGGAAGTATTGAGAATCAGCATGGGAGATTCTACAATATAATAAACCGCTAATACTTTAAAGAAAAAGGGAAGCACCCGGAAAACGCCAATCGAGCAGGACTGTTCGATTTGGGCGTGGAAAAGGGTAGCTTCCCTTTTTCCATTTTGGAGGAGGAACGGAATGCCTACTGTCCTAGTTGTTGATGATTCGCAGATGATGCGTATGATTTTAAAAGATTGTTTATATAAAGCAGGTTATAACAATGTAACGGAGGCAGAAAATGGACTAAGAGCACTCGAAAAAATTAATGAGGGTGATCCTCCAGATATAGTTATCCTAGATATTAATATGCCGGAGCTAGATGGCTTAGAGACACTAAGAAAACTAAGAGCTAGTGGTTGTCATTCAAAAGTTATCATGTGCTCTGCAGCAGGGACAACAGACAAAATGAACAAAGCAAAAGCCCTGGGAGCAAGCAAATTTATTGTTAAACCATTTACTAAAGAAAAACTTATTTCCGCAGTTTCTTCATCAATGAACTAATAAAGGAGTGAAATGTAAAGTATGTTCCTTGTAATAAGTGAGAAAAAAGATCAAGCAGTAAAGTACGCATCAGCTTTTCAAAATGTTAAAGACAAAGGGGGTTACTTTGAGGTAGCCCCTTCTCCTATTACACCGTCTGGCCTCCTTATTTCTTGGGCACAAGGTCATCTTGTTGGAATTGCACCTCCTGAGATTCAGGGAGAAGAATATAAACAGTGGAAGCTTGAAAACCTTCCAATCATTCCATCTAAAATTAAGTATACAGTTACGAAGAGGAAGAGTAAGCGATTTAACGAGTTGAAAGCCCTAATCCATGATAGTCGTGTACGGGGAATTATTATTGGTACAGATCCGGGAAAAGAAGGTGAAGTTATAGCCCGTTGGATTTTAATGTTGGCAGGAAACAAGAAGCCTATTCAACGTTTGTGGACCAGCTCCCTTACCAAAGAGGCTGTTTTAAAGGCTTTCCAAAACTTATTGCCTGGTACAGCCAAACAAGGGTTATACGAAGCTGGAGTTGCCCGTTCTAGTGCAGATTGGATCATAGGAATGACATGTAGCCGGCTTTATTCCCTTCTTATTGGCGAAAAAACAGAGGGAGAACGTGAAGTATTTAGTATAGGAAGATGCCAAACACCACTCGTTAACCTCATCTATCAAAGGGAATTTGAGATCGAGAACCATATACCCACACCATACTATGAGGTTTATTGTGACTTTGATATAAATGGTAAAACATATCGCGGACAATGGTACAGAAAGGACATTGATCGGATTGAGGATAAAGAAACAGCAGAAGAATTTTCTAACTACTTGCTTGGAAAAAAGGCTGATGTAGCGAATGTTATAGAAGAAGACAAAACCTTTAATCCACCTCAATTTTATTGTCTTGCATCCATTCAGACGGATATGAATAAAAAATACAAAGTATCTACACATGCCACGCTTGAGGCCCTGGAACAGCTTTATTTAGCCGGGTATCTTTCGTATCCCCGTTCAGATTACGTACACATCTCAGAACACGAAGCAGCTACTTTACCGTCCATTATTGAAGGGATTCGTTCTATCCCCGAATATGCTTCTCTTGTTCCTGAACAATTAAGGGATATTTCAGTGGATCGTAGATATTGCGATAGCCAAAAGGTAGGTGATCATTATGCCATCATTTTAACGGACAACTATCCTGACACTGAAAAATTACCGCCTGATCAGCGTAAAGTATATGATTTAGTTGTACGCCGGGTACTTGCTGCTTATTATCCAAGTGCCCGATACAAAGATACAAAAATTATTACCGTTGTAGATGAGCAATTTACCTTTAAAACGACTGGACGCCAAGTAGTTTTAGAAGGGTGGAAAGCATTATATCCCTCCGAAGAAAAGGATAAGTCCACATCGCTTCCTAGTGTATCCATCAAAGAGACTGGTTCAGTAGTATACACTGAAAAAAAAGATTGTGTAACAAAGGCAAAACCTCGGTTCATTGAAGCAGATCTTGTTCGTTTGATGAAGGGAGCTGGACTGGCATACTTAAACAGTGAGGAGTCCGAGGAAAGTGACCAAGAATATGAGAAGCTCATGAAGGCAACCAGCCTGGGAACACCAGCTACATTCGCTAATTTGATTCAATCTATTTGCGATAGAAAATACATAGAAATCCGCTCTAACACTGTATATCTGACCAAAAAAGGAAGGTTCTTAATGGAAGTGTTACAGGGTTCTATGCTGGCTTCAGTTGAAATGACTGCCCGCTGGGAGCAAAAGCTTGAGCAAATAGAAAAAGGAGAATATACGCGTCAACGGTTCCTTGAAGAAATCGGAGTATTTGCCAAAGAAACAGTTGATTCTGCGATTGCTAATAAAGATAACATTCCTATGTTTCATTCCGCAGAGAGTAAAAACTCGACAGTTAATAAAAAAGAAAAAAACATTGATAAATCAATGAAAAAGAAGCCTGTAAATCCTTCCAAGGCTTCTGAACCTGCATCATCACAAGAACAGTGTAACACATCACAACTCAATGCATCTGATGAGACAAAGAAAAAGCCACTTGGTCTGTGTCCATCATGCAATAAAGAAGTAATTGACAAGAAAAAACTGTATGGATGTGTTGGATATCCTGATTGTAACTTCTGGATTACGAAGTCCCTATTAGGTGTTGAAATTACTGAAGGGGACGTCCGTCTATTACTCACCGAGGGACAAACCAAACTTAAAAAGGGCTTCAAGTCAAAAGAAAAGCAAACTACATTTGATGCGGTTCTCCAGATGGAGCCAAACGGAAAACTAACTTGGCGATACCCTAAGCTATCCAATCTTTTGTTGCCACTTTCTTTACTTGATAAACCGCATCATGAAGAGATTACAGAGATAGAAATGAAGGGGATTATTCGTGACATCGAAAGTGAATTAGCTACGTTAAATGTACCAGGTAAAGTGGTTAATGTCACAAGCGGTCCACGTATCACGCGCTTTGAAATCCTACCGAATTCAGGATTTAACATAAAAAAATACAATGGGCTTGAAAGTCATCTACAAATGATACTTTCAGCACAAGAAGTTTCGCTTAGGATCCCGATTCCTGGCCGAAGAACAGTAGGAATTGAAATACCCAATCCAAAGCCATATCCCGTTCAGCTCCGTAGTATGTTAGAAGATCGTGAATATTTGGCGAAGCGTACAGAGCTATTTTTCCCGATAGGTTTAGATGTAGAAGGGAACCCCCATTTTGGGAATTTAGCTAGAATGCCCCATCTTCTAGTTGCTGGACAAACAGGCTCAGGGAAATCAGTTTTTGTAAACAGTCTTATTGTATCTCTTCTCTACAGTAATTCCCCAGAACAGATGCAAATGCTGATGATCGACCCGAAGAAAGTAGAATTAAGCAGCTATGAGGGATTGCCGCATTTAATCACGCCTATTGTTACAGATCCACGGCGGGCGGCTATGATGCTTAAGAAGGCTGTACAGGAGATGGAATACCGTTATGAGAGGATGGTTAAGGCTGGGGTACGTGACATCCAAACGTACAATGAAAAAATTTCTGATAATCCATTACCATTCTTTGTTATCGTTCTTGACGAGCTGGCCGACCTATTAATGGTATCCGACGGGTCAGTATCTGAATCCATTCAACGCCTTACTCAACTTGGAAGGGCCTGTGGTATTCATCTTATTGTCGCTACGCAACGGCCCTCTAAACAAGTTCTATCGCCGGTTATTAAGAGTAATCTTCCAGTAAGAATTGCTTTCTCTGTCGCAAGTACTGCAGATAGTATGGTAATTCTTGATCGAAAAGGTGCAAATGAGCTTTTGGGGCGAGGAGATATGCTTTATCAATCTAACTCACAACCAATGATACGACTTCAATCAGCCTTTGTTAGTGATAAAGAAATTGAAAGGGTGGTTACTCATATTAAAGAAAGATATGCAGGGATAAAAAAACAGGCCTAATTTTTTTATGATTCTTTACATTATAGTAATATTAATCTAAAGAAAGGAGGGGTATATTGATTACATTCTTAAAAGCGTTTTTTTCCGGAAAGAAAAAAGAAGAGTCAATTCAAATTATTAGGGAGCCGGAGCCAGTGTGGGAGGGAAAGTGGGATATTAAAAAAATAATCCCCCCTGAGTTTGCATTTATTGGTGAGCTAGTAGAACAAGCTTTCCCTACCTCGTATGAATTAGCTATTGTTGAAAAGGTGAGAAAAGAACACCCCGATTGGTCATTAGAAAAGTGCAGTGGTCTTATTAGGGAATGGAAAGTGTACATGGTACTTGCTGCTGTTTATAAAGGTGTTCCTATGTTCGGTGAGGTGGATGAGATCTGGCATACTGGAATTTTGTTTACTCGGGAGTATCAGGCCGCATGTGACGTATTGCTTAATGATTTTATCCACCATGTTCCTAACATAGGAATCCGTAATGAAGATGATAATACAGCCGGACAAACTGATGGGCGTCTACGTTTCATCTTTATGTATAACTCGATTTTTGATTGGGACAAACATTCGTTATACATATGGGGAATAAAACCTGAAGAACTTGAAAAATTATTGTCAGAGGGAAATTCTTTTACTTCTCACTTAGAAACCTGGTTAAATCAAAAGTTTGTATCAAAGGTAGCTGCCCAATCGATCGATAATTTTGTACATTTGATTTTAAAGAGAGTACAAAAACAATTAACGATTATCGCTGAACGTAAATCCACTATTTCTACTTTACGTAAAGTTGGCCCGACCCGTTCAGTAAATAGTGCAGGTTCTCTCAACACCTCAAGTTCTAATGATTGGTTATATTACAGTTGCTTATTAATAGGCAATGATAATAAGAAAAATGATGTTTGTAATCATGAGGATTCGAATACTAAAGGTGAATCTACACACAATCACTATCATCATGACAGTACGTCATCAACACATACCACACATAGTAATCACTCTGATCATTCTAGTTATTCTTGTAGCTCCTCAAGCGGATCGTCTTGCTCCAGCGGCTCAAGTTGTTCATCTTGTTCTTCTTCATAATCTAAAAAACTTTAGACATAACAAACATAGTTATGTCTAAAGTTTTGATCAAAAAGAGATTATTCTTTTCTCGTAGCTAGGAGAACTATCTGTTTATTTTTTGCAATGTTCTTCAATATACCTCATACTAAAAATACAAACATAATTATGGTATCAACTTATAGAAACAATGATGTTTTATATATCGTCAATCAGAAACTAATTGGAGAAGAATTTAAGGACTAAGAAAGGGGCAATAAAAATGAGTAAATTCGACTTTTCAAAATATCTAGTTGCTCAAGAGCTTATTGAATCAGTAGGCTTAACTAACGAGGCGGAGCGAATTACATTCTTACAAATGGACAGAGAGGAAGCTGCAGTTGAATTAGCGACCCTCTCCTTACTAATTGAAGGTACCATTAGCAATGATATCTCAATGCGTAGGACTGTAAATGAAGAAAGTGATAAAGCATATAATCGTATAGGCGGCAGAATTCATGCATTCGCCAAAAGCGAGGCTCGTAGTGCGTGTGGCCTATCTGACGAAGATGTTGTAAGACTATACAAAAATATTGAACTTGGTGGCAGTCGTTATATGTAATACCTTACACTATCATCCTCCCGAATTATGATTGGGAGGTTTTTTTATTATTTGTTTTATTTAATATAGTGAGGGTAGACTGTTATCTATTGACATCATGTTATACTATATATTAACTGTAGAATAAAAACACATATTATGCATTTAGTGCTTAGTTTTACAAGCTAAAATATGGAGGAGTACAGGTGGATATTACAGTTAATCAGGCAGAAATAGGGCGGCGTATTCGTGAAATACGTAAGAAAAAAGGCTTAACCCAAAAAGACGTATGGGCAGGACTATTTTCTTCTGGAAAATATAGTAGCATAGAAAGAGGAACTTGGAATCTTACGAATGAAGATTTAGAAGCAATTTGTTTACGTTTAGGAATCGAAAAAAAAGAAATACTTCCCGAAGAACCAGAAATTCCGAAGGTAAAATCCAGTATTATGACAGCACTATATAATATTAAAATTGGGCTTCTAAAAGTGGCCAGGATTACCTTAGAAGAAATTAGACCACATATTAAAGAAACACCAAGTATGCAGTTGTATTATCTATTTGCTTGGGGAGAGTACTACATCCAACAAGAAGAGTATGAAAAAGCTATTTATTATTTTTCTCAAATCACTAACACGGGAACAACTTCTTTCTTTGATCAAGAAAATAAAATACGTGCTTTTAATGCACTAGCTTACTTGTCCTATAAAAAATTGAATGTTAGTGAGGCAGCAGAAATAGGTGAGGAAGCTATTGAATATCTAAGTAACATTACGGGTGAATTTAAAAAAGAACGTGCAATAACCTACTATAATAATGCTATTTTCCAATGTTATTTAAAAAATTATGAATATGCTCGGGACTATATTTATCAAGCAATGAGATATTCCCAACCTAACAAAATTGACAAATACATATTAGTAAATGCCATTATTGATATTCAATCAGAAGCACATTCTAGAAACATAAAAAAAACTCTTGAAGATTTAGCAGATACTTTTTTTAGAGAAAATGACATTGTAAGCTATACAAAGGTTTTATTTTGTCAGTATTATGTCTATCGAAAAGAGAATTCTTCAGTTACTGAATTTCTAGTTAATATAGGAAGAAAATTATCAAGTGAGTTAAAATCAAATATTAGTGCATTAAGTGCAGAAAATCATTCAGAAATAACACAATTAGAGAAAGATAGTATTGAAACACTTAATATTTTAGCTACAATAGCCTATTATGAAAAGGATTATCGTACAGCATTAAAATTTATTACTTTATGTTATTCGTTTGCCAGGGATAGAAATCTAGACAATGATTTAATATGGGCTCGAATTCACCTTATGTATGCAAAACTTCAGAACACTTTTTTAAAGGATCCTAAAGAAGAAGAGTTTTTTATAGACAAGGCCTTACATCACTTAGAAAAATTTCCGAACTCATTAGAACGGGGAATACTACTATATGAAAAGGCTAAATTAACAAATCAACTAAAAAAAGATGATATTGTATCAGAATCACTTGAAATATTCTACAAAAACGCTATGAGTACATATTTCAGTAAAATAGTACTCACTAGAGCTCTACCACTACCTGAATATTAATAATCAATTGTAATCTATTTAAGTATATGTTAATCTTTAGTATAAATACATAAGATATAGCTAAATTAATATATTAATTAACGAATGAATTAATTTTAATTGAATAAATTTTGTAGTGGAAGAACCACGCAATCACCATTCAGGTGACTTGTGTGGTTTTTTTGTTTTTAAAAAAGGAAAAAGAGGTAGCTTACTTAGAATTAACGATTGACTTGTAGAAACTCTCTTGTTATTACGATTTTGTTTTGAAATATATACAGAGTACGATGCTCGTATATCTGTAATTGCTATCCAAAACAAATCTACAAATGTAACAAAAATGAAGGTCTTAGAAAGGTGAATGGAAATGGCAATGAACCGTAAAACACAATCGTGGATAGAACGAATTTTTATTTTCAATGTTGTTTTATTTTTGGGAGTGCGAATTATAACGGTGCCTAGTGAAATAATTGCTGTTTTTATTGTAGACTTCTTAGTCCTGTTTCTTTATGAACAGTTACGGAAACGTTCACTGAAAAAAGCGGAGAAAAAAAACATGTCTTGAAATTAGACATATGTCTTTCATTAATATAAGGTAAAAATTATAAAGAACATAAATTTATCCCATAAAAGTTAATAAATGATTAAATGGAGTTTTGTTCATCTTTGTAATCCCCACTATTTATTGTTCCATAAAGTAGAATGCTGATCCTACTTCTTTTTTATTGGCGATTGGATTGATTCTATATATACTTTATCCCGTTTCATTTTTATATCACAAAAGATGTTATTTGTTGGCAATACATACATGATGAAGGATGATATTTTGGATATTGATAAAGTTATATCTTACTCGTTTTTAATCTGCGGTGGGATACTTATGCTAGTAGCTTGTTGCTTAGGGCTGTACATTCGTGTCGAGTATGTAACGGTTGTAGGCACAGAATGGATATGGAAACCGGAAATTTTTTGGCCACTATGGAATAAATTCAATCCCTATTTGGGTGCAGCTCTTTTCATTGGTGCAAGTTGTGTTTTTCTAGGATTTAAGTGGGAGGAAGTAAGCTCTAAATTTATTAAGAAATAATATCCGTTATGTTCACCAATTGGCGATATTGCGAAAATTTTTGAAAGGAGAATAGAAAATGATGTTACGTAAAAAATGTGAAGTTTGCGAGGGAGAAGGTCTTGTTCATTTTGTAAAACTTGGTATGGAAGTAGACATTAAATTCAATATCGAAAAAGAAGATGGTACAGGGTACGAATTGAAGTCATTACGAGAACTTGTAGAAGAAAACGCAGAGGAACTACCTAGCTATTGTGGCTATGCTCAATAGTTCGCAATTCAGATTTGTAACGAAAAATTGAAAGGGGAAGGTATCCATGAAAAATGAAAATCATGTGGTTATTGGAACGTTAGGAAATGGGATGACATTTAGAACAGCTGGAATTTTAAATCCGATGGTGCAAATTAGTGAAATTGGTAGTGGAATGGGGAGGTTGGAGAAAAAAATGTTACTAAAGCAACAAGAGCAGGGGAATAAGATCATCATCATTGATCCGCGAGACTAACCTTGCGTTAATCAGCCTACATTGCGAAAAGAAAAGGGAGAATAAAATGACTAAAATTTATCTTGCTTCCTCATGGAAAAACGAAGAAACCGTAAAACATATAGCAGATTTACTACGAAATGTAGGACACGAAATCGATGCGTTTTGCGATCAGTCAAATGGGAGGTTTGTATTCAACTTTGACCAACTATCGAATACAGAAGAAATGAACGCTCAAACCGTCTTAAAAGAATCTATTGTACAAAGAGCATTTGCAGAAGATAAAAAGTGGCTTGATTGGGCCGACGGTTGCCTGTTGATTCTGCCTTCTGGAAAATCGGCACATTTAGAAGCGGGATACGCAAAAGGAAAAGGTAAGTTCTTAATCATCTACCAAGAAGAGTTCCCTAAAGGTGAATTTGATGTTATGTATGGCTTTGCTGATTTGGTAACTGATGATTTTAACGAAGTGATTCGTTTTTTAGAGAGAAAAACGACAGTATAAAAAGAGCCAGTCAAAAGACTGGCCAAATAAAAATGCTATGAAATATACCCGAGCCTTGGTCCCACCCAGGGCTCATAAAGAATATAGCATAAGCTTGCAGGCAAAGAAATATAAAACTATGGGAACGGGAGAATATAAAATGCACGAGTTAAAATACCAAGCATGGCTTCATGACGAAAAGCAAATTGTTAATGTCATAGAAATAAATACCTTCGATAAGTTCATTAGTTACTACGATATAAGTCATTGCAAGGATGATGCTGAAATATTTGATTTCATTAGAAGCAATTCGCCAAACGCGGATTGTCCATTTGAGCGTTGCAGCTTACGTACCTACATTGGATTAAATGACAAAAACAAAATAGAAATGTACACAAGGGATATTGTCGAGGGATTTAATAATCGGTTTGTTATTGAGTATGGTATAAACCGAATTAAAAAAGTTGCTTACGATGATGAAATAGTTGAGGTAGATGTACCAGGATTCTATTTCCGTAGCCTTATCTATAACGACAAAGTGTATCCGATTGTTGGCGATTTAAGCGGCCTAGAGGTCATTGGAAATATTGACGCTAATCCCGAACTACTGGAAGTAAAGAGAGTGGAACGATGATGTCTCATCCCATATAAAACTTACTTACGTGAGTGGTAAGAACCATGAAAATAGCTTGAATTTCTGTAAGTCGCTGATCTATGCAGGTAAGACAATTGATTGTGGCTGCGAAAGATAAAAACCTACAGGAAGGATAGGAAGAATGACAGAACAAAAATCAGTTGAAGAGCTGCAGCGGGAATTCGAACAGAAACAAAACGAATTGGATGATATACTTTCAGATTTGAGTAGTTTAGAAGGTGAAGAGTATCGACTTAAGAAAAGATTGGAACAAATACCAAAGGAACGCAACAAACTTAAAAAGCAAATGGAACCTATTGAAGATAAACTAATGCAATTAGACGAAGCAATTTATGAGGCAATGGTACGAGAGGACGAAGGATAAGGAAAATGGAAGTTTTGGAGTATGGCTGGCTAAAAAATAATTTCAATAACATTACAGCAGAAGAACAAAGAAAAATCGTTCAATTAGGTATAAAATCTTGGCTTGATTCTCCCAACGGGGAAATTAAGATTAATGCTCATGATTTTGTAAAAGCCATGAGATATTTAGATAAGTTATACAAAAAATATAATAAACAATATTCTTTCAAAGGTAAAAGTAAATGAAAATTAATTAAGAGGGGTATTCGGATTAGTTGGTTGTTAGGGGAGAAATAATCTCCCCATTTTTATTTGAGTGGATGGTTGTTTTAAAGTTTATCTTCCTCAATCCATTGAACCAATTTATCCAAATCTACACCTAAATCTTTCGATTTCTCATATTGTGAAAAAGTATTGTAGAACATTGGAGCTTCTGCCATTCTGTTCATCATTCTTGTTTCTACAAATGCTTGTTTATTGTAAGATGGTTTAGATTTCTTTTTTACGTCTTCTGTAAAGAGTATTTTGGCTCGTAAGGCTTCGAAGGAGTATCCTCTGCCTAAGCGATTTATGACACGAATAAGGCTATTTAAAGACTCTGTGTAGGCATTTGTAATAGGATGGTCAAAGTAAGCGAATATTTCTTCCTCCCAATTCTTTAAGGCTTTCGTTAGAGGAAGATAAGCGTCTTTCACATCGCTTGTAATTCCTTTTTTCCACTCTTCTAAGCGAACTTTAGCCATAGCCTTTGTCTGACTATCCCAAACCCTATAAAAGCCTTCTTTTAACTCGTAGGCTTGTTTGAGTATTGGGTATTGTCCAGTCCAAGTGTCGAGTAATAATTGTTCTCGTTCTGATAGTTCGTGATTCCGCTTTAAAAGGATAAATCTATCGTGCATAAGCTGTCGTCTCTGTTTCTGTGTTAAATCGGCTCGTAATTGCTTCCTAACAGTTTCTAAGCAATCGTTAGCCATTCTAACAACGTGAAACTTATCGACTATAATTTTCGCTTGTGGTAATACCACTTTGACTGCATCACGATAAGGGTTCCACATATCCATTGTCACATAACGAATTCGTTTCTTATTCTCTAAATTGTATAGATACCTAATAACAGCCTCCTTATTGCGGTTAGTAAGCATATCAACTAAGGTGCGTTGTTCTATATTTGTAATGACACATCTCGCTTTAGATAATATATGAATTTCATCTATTCCTAACCATTTTGGAGTTTCTATTCTGACTTGTTCTTCTAAGCGATTAACATACTCTCGGAAGATAGAACGAATGGTTTTTTCATCAACACCTAATTCTTCTGAAAGAGAGACGAATGTACGTTTTAAGGACTGTTTTTCAATGAAATCTATCAATCTTTTAGTCATATACCTTCGTTCATCCATTACATCGTCATATTGTTCTCGGAAGGTAGATTGACAATTTTTACATTGATACCGTTGCTGTTCCATAAAGATGCCTACTCGTTTAGCGTGAATAGGTAAATCCATATAGAGTTTTTCCTTTTTACCGAACTTCTTTAAGTCTGAAAATCCACATTCAGGGCAAAATAAAGGCGGTGTTGGTCGCACCGCATAAATTGCATAGTCGTGTTCATTTTCTTGTATTTTGGTTACTTTTATATCTTGTAGGTTTAATATATCCATATTACTTGACCTCAATCATTTGATGTTTTTCTATGAAAGTACATTTCAGTAAAAAGAACGCTGTCCAAGGGTAAACAATTAACCAAAATAGATTTTTAATGCTTGAAGAAAACAGTAGAACATCTTGCATTGAAGATATATTAAGCATACCTTTAATTATTAGAATAAATGGACTCAATAGCCCCACAAAGAAAAAACCGATAATGAATGGCGAGTAAATGAAGATAACTATTTTAATTGCTCTACGAATGTTCTTTGCGTTGATATGATAAGTATAATCACTGAATATCATAAACAATATGACAAGAAGTAGAGATGGAAAAACACTATTTAAAATCGGTATATTCTCAATCGACTGATGAAAGTCTCCACTGAATCCTGTATATTGTTCCAAAATAATCAATCCAATAATGCTCAAGGAAAGATAAGGATGTTCAGCAGGAAATCTGTTTAAGTAATTAAATACAGACCTTTGTTTTATTTCTTTTGTAGGTAGAATATCTTTCAATGTATCTTCTTTTATATTTACCTTCTCATTCTTTTCCATAAAGTTAAAAACCTTATATATCGAGAAAATGAACTTAAATCCAGTATATAAAGATAAAGCCCTGATTACATATTTGAACAATCCTTCACTTGCTTCTGGAATACTAAACATATATATAGTTACTACTAATGCAAACCACCAAAAGAAAACATTACTAAAGTATTCATTAGTTTGAGATTTTATATTCGCTTCCATTTCAACACCCCCTAATATATTTATATTAGTTAAATAATACCAAAATAACGCAATAAAAACAACCAATTATTCCGATTTTAAAACAAATAACAATTAAACTATAAATTTATAAAACAACCAATTATTCCGAAGAGCCATTAAGAGAACAATTTTTGAATAGACAAAAATTATAGTACTGTTATTGATTGAATGGAAAATGATATACACAAGTCATAGGAATAAGGGATTTTCAACAAGTTGGTCCATAAGAAAATTTGGATGTACAAATTTCTCTTGTAGAAAAATGCCTTACCTGCTAAAATGAAAATATCACTTGAGTACCCCTATGAAAATTTCAAATTCTACTAGTGGAAGTACCACACAACCCGAATTTACGGTTGTGTGGTATTTTTTTTAGCTAAAAAATGTTTACCGAAAGGAGAAGCAATATGAATAACGAACCGCTTGTTAAAAGGTTAATGCGATCTATCGGATGTGGTTTATTAGATTTTACAGCCTTGGCTTTAGTAATTGTTATAATGTTATGGACTATTGATTTAATGTGAACTACCCACCACTTAAAACCTAACGGTTTTTGAAGTGGGGGCTTCTCGACTTATCGTTGCTTTTAGTAGCCAACGAAAACCGACCGAGCTATCCCTCTCGTCCCAAGAGTTCTTTTTGCTATGCCAATGCTACTAAGCGTAATCCTTTATGCTTAATGTTGATAGAAGCATTCCAATCTCTGTCTGCCACAAAACCACAATCACAGTGGAATGTGCGCTCAGAAAGAGATAGGGACTCCTTTACTCGACCACAACGTGAACACGTTTTGGAGGATGGAAACCACTTATCTATTTTGACAAGTTTTTTCCCTTGCTCTTCTAACTTGTACCCAAGAAATGTCGTGAACATACCCCATGCATTATCAGTGATGCTTTTACCGAAATTGAGTGCTTGTGACATTCCTTTCATGTTGAGGTCTTCGATCGCCACGCAATCATATTGTTTGACTAATTTGTGCGATTCTTTATGGAGAAAGTCTTTTCGTTGGTTCGCAATTCTTTCATGTAGCTTCGCTACTTTCAGTCGCTGTTTATGCCAACGGGTAGAGCCTTTCTTTCTGCGTGATAAAATACGCTGTTCCTTCGCTAATTTTTCCAATGCTTGGCGATAGAAACGAGGGTAATTGGCTGTCTTACCTTTTTCACTATCGACAAATAAACCGTGCATGGAAAAATCCAAACCAACAACAGTTTATACTTCTTTTTGTACAGGTTGATGTTCATATTCGGTGAGAATCGACACATAGTATTTTCCCGTTTTTGTTCGAGAAACCGTACAAGACTTGATGGTATGTCGGAATTTCCCGATGTTGCTTTATTTTTACGAGTTTTAGTTTCGGTAATTTGATATAGCCATCCAAAAGCATAATGTTTCCATTCACCACATTGGTTGTGTAGGATTGTCTTGCCTTACGGTTTTTGAACTTCGGAAATTCAGCACGACCAGAAAAGAAGTTTTTATACGCCTTCTGCAAATTCAGTTGGGCATTCGCCAATGCAAGACTATCTACTTCTTTAAGCCACGCAAACTCATTTTTATACTTGGCAGGAGTAGGGAACTTTTGCTTCTTTAGCGTTTCTTTGTCGTCCTTGAATTGTTCATATGTTTCCTTCCGTTCAGCCAACATTTTGTTGTAGACGAAACGAACGCAACCGAATGTTTTTGCAAGAAGTTGTTCTTGTTCCCCAGTTGGATACAGACGGAACTTGTATGCTTTGTTTGCCATATCGAATCACCTCATTTCTATAAGGAACGTTTGTTCTATTATATCATACGTACATTCGCTTTGGCTTACGCCAACCGAAATTCATCTCCCACTTTCTCTGGTGCTGTCGCACCTTCACCTTTAGAAGTGGGAGACTTCTTTCGAAGGGAAGTTAAAAAATATGTTCCCTTATAATCTCTAATTAGAACAGAAAAACACTACATTAATAAATGAGGTAGCTTTTTGTAATTTAACACATATTTTCAAACTTACTCATTCAAATTTAGGACTACAGAGGTATCTTGATCATCTTCGTCCAGCTCAGGATTCTTTATTGATAAGAAGTTTAATGGAAATCAGATTAACCGAACAATAAATGAAATAGCTATTATGTATCCAGAGGAAGCTAATTTTCAACCGGTTTTTTATTTTTTATGTGAATAGTTAAGTGAAAAAGGGGGCAATACTGATAAAATACAGAAAATAATGAGAGGTGTATCGGTATGCGCTGCCGAATCTGTGATCGCAGGATTACAAGAGAACAATCCAATCGAAACTTTGGTAAATGCTCAAATTGTAAAAAAGCCACAAAAGACATAGCTGATTCGCTCCGATTGCCACACAAAAAATCAAGGCGTGCCTAATGACAATGTTATTTTCTTCACTTCATATTGAGGAGGGCACAATGGAGTTAATTTTTATCAGAGATTGCACGGTTTATTTGGAAGGAGCCGTATTTGCTATGCTCGAAACCCAAGAAGAAGCTGAGCGAATAGCTACTATATTACTTAATAATCTTAAAAGCAAATATCCTAACTAACCTAACAGATATGAGACAATCCCGTTCTCACAAATGGGTATGACCCAATAGTGTCGATTTTTATTATACGTTTCTTGTAATTGCAACAGAATTAGTTCATCATCAAGTGCAAAGTGAACCAATAAAGCTATTAGCTCCGCTTTACTCCTCATATTGCAGCTGGTCGAAAGCATGGAAAGCTTTGCATTATATTCATTCGTAAAAGATAATTTCAATCGCTTGTCCCGCTTAAAGTCAAGATACTTTGATACAAAAGGTTTTAATGTCCGCTCCTCTAAAGTTCTATTCTCCATTTTATAAACTATCTCTCCATTTTCCTCTTTTGGAGTTACCCAATAATGCAGCTGTGTATTATGGTGACGCTGTATCATATAAACAAATTTCTCGTTATCTAAAAGAGATGTAACAAGAATACTTCCAAGTGTTAAATACTTGAAGCCGCAAGAAACAGCAAGTTGGCGTAATTTTTTTTGATAATTTTCATCAGTCGAAAAGTCAATTCTAACTACTCTCTTATCCCCTAATCCTTTCTCTTTCCACTTCATTTTCAGCACTCCTTCAATAACGGAAAGTGTCGCACTATCGAATTGTCGTATCGTCTCATTCAACTATATGAAGGAAAGGGAGGGGTTATGAATACCTATTTGGTTAGAATCATTCTTTTAACGTTTTTTTCATTGTTTTATTAATAAATAACAATTACACATTCATGTACGTTTAATCATCGTTGTTCTGTAAATTTCAATATGCTATGATGTAATAGAATTTTAAATACCATCATAATATAGTAATTTAGCGGAAGCACCGCCCCATCTGACAGGGTTGGTGCGTTTTTATTTCTACGGCAAATCACTCCACAAGACAAATATCAAGATTACCATGTAGTAGGGAGGTTTTGGAAGGATTTGCGGTGAATCCAATTTAGGATATACTGGACATGAGAGCTTATATAGCAAGGATTTGAGGCGTTTTTTCTTCCATGTTAAAAATAGAACTTCTGGTTTACTGCAAAAAGTCGATTTTTGATTCACTTTTTAACTTATGGAACCCTTGATAAATGAAGGTTTTTGTCTATTTTGATTTTTTGGGGTTTTATTTGAACGCAGTGGGATATAAGAACTCTGGCGATATATTGGACACATGGAATCGAGCAAAGCACGCCATGTACTTCAAAATCCGTTTCTTCATCATTTGTTTATCCGTGTGCCAACTGACAGTCTTTTCTGGAGTATAGGTCCATAATGCTCGCTAGATACAGCCAGTTTTCTTGGATATGAATATACATAATGCTGACCATCCACACTTGGTTCGGTGCTTGGACTCTAAACTTCTAAGCGAGCACGTTGTCATGAAGGGGCGGTTGGTGTTCCCTGTTTATTAATAAGCTGAACCGTTTGGAGTGCACATTGCTTGCTGTACTTTTTCTTCACAGTTAGACACTTGAATGTAGAATGCATTTGCTTTATTTTTGCACTCTTGTTTTCGCATGGCCAGAATCCAGTCTAACAACATGGTATACTAAGAGATAACAAAAGAAAAAAGTACGGGGGACGTTATGAGAAAAAGATTGGACCTACGCATCGATTTTGCCTTTAAGGCCCTGTTTGGTACACATGGAAATGAATCCATTCTGGCTGCTTTTTTGAATGCTGCTCTCCGTTTGCCCGATAACCAAAAGATTACAGAGGTTACTCTGCTGGACCCGCAGTTCAACAAGGAGAATAGCGAGGATAAAAAATCAATTCTGGATGTACATGCACAGCTTGAAGACGGAAGTCGTGTAAATGTAGAAATCCAGGTGAATAATAAGCATGATATGGAAAAAAGAACCTTGTATTACTGGTCCCGTATGTATACAAGTCAGATGAAAGAAGGGATGGATTACGGAGAGTTATGTCGAACCATTACCATTAATATCGTCGATTTTCGCTACCTCTCGCATACACCTGGATACCATTCGATTTTTCAGTTATACGAATCAGAAGAGAAGTTCCTGTTAACCGATACACTAGAGATTCATTTTATGGAGTTGCCTAAGCTACTGATCAAGTGGCGACGCGGAGAGGTGAATCCACGAGAAAACCAATTGGTGCGCTGGTTGCTTTTGCTTGAAGCCTCGGAAGATGAGGAAATTACGCAAGTACTGGAGGAGATCGCGATGCAGGAAGATCAAACCCTAAAAAAAGCGATAGATGAATGGGAACGTGTAAGTCAGGACCCTGAAGTTTTATTGGCCTATGAAGCACGTAGGAAAGCGCTGTTGGATGAAAAATCCGCTTTAAAAAGAGCTGAA
>SNQW01000279.1_pt1 | contig 18961 bp, 17 predicted proteins | sample 2580511 | NCBI WGS metagenome assembly SNQW01 (sample SAMN10953775, study PRJNA522744) | food fermentation metagenome | isolation source: 8-hour incubation of native-enriched microbial consortia from nixtamalized... | place: Mexico | collected 2017-09-24 | reverse complement strand
AGCCGGAGCACGTCAAAATCCGCCTGGTGCCGCATAAGCGGGGAGGCGAAAAAAGGGCAGACCGTCACGATCTAACCGAGTTTATTGGCGGGCATGTGGATATCCAGACATCGGCGGTACAATTGTTCCCTCAGGCCTTTCGGCTGTATGCGCCCTTGCGGAGATTGGTGAGAGAGGCGTGGGAATCGCTGAAGAGTACGTATGGAGCCTTGGGACTGAAACATCTGCAGGCGTATCTGAACGAGTACACCGGACGCCGCCGGCTGCGCCTGCCCGGAGGACGGCCCGGAGCGGAAGAAACGATGCGGCAGAAGTTACTGCGCATGTGTGTGGCGATTCCGGCGATCCCTTACCGCCGGCTAATCGCGCGCCAACCGAACCAGCCCCTTGCGGCCGCAGCCTGATCGAGACGCTGGAACGGTGGGGGGAGTTTGATGCCGCCCCCTTGGCTCGATCCGTACACCCCGATCCGCTGCGGATCGATCTCCGGGAGCAACTTGATGGGTGGGGATGAGCATGAACAGTGCGGGTGTTGCTGCAGACGGAAGGGTTCAGGCTACAGCAAAATCACGGTCTTTTCGTTTCCCTCGTGTCTTGTCCTTGATCTCCTGTCTTGATCTCCTGTATTGATCTCCTGTATTGATCTCCTGTCTTCATCTCTTGTCCGGTCTGTTTCACCTCATCTAAACCTGATTCCTTCTCCTAAGCCCGTCTAAATTATCTCGAACCTATCTGCTTTCCACCAAATTTTTTCTTCTCCCGAGCCTGTCTGCTTCTCTGCTACCTGATCAAAGGGGATAATCATGCAAAGTGTCCGGACAGCGGATGTTGATCTGCCTACCAACGCCTTTCCGCATTTCTTTTATGAATGTAATAAAGAATTAATTGTTTCTTCAACCTCTTTCAAATATCCTTTGAGGGCTTCTTCGCCAACGCTTGGAACATTGCCGAACAGCAGATGTCCAACGGATTCAATGCCCGTGAAGTCAAAAATGCCCGTTGTCGCAGTAAGTTTCAGCGCTTCGCTCATGCCGATTTGATCGTAAACTTCTTTAGGCGTACCGTGAGTGTTGATGATCAGCCCTTTTTTGCCTTTCAGCAGCTTATCAATGCCTGCAGCGCCATAAGCATAAGCAAAGCCGTATGAGAATACCCGATCCACGTATCCTTTGATAATCGCAGGCAATCCCGCCCACCAAATGGGATAAATGAACGTAATAACGTCCGCTTGTGCGATATATTCCTGTTCCGTTTTGATATCCGCAGGAGTTTGTCCGGCCTTCATTGCTTCCGTATCTTCGGGTTTAAGAACAGGCTGGAAGCCGAGCGCATACAAATCACGTACGACAACCTCATGTCCTTTGCTTTTCAGCGCACCTGCCGCAGTCTCCAGAATGGCGTGGTTGAAGCTTTCTTGGCTAGGATGAGCATAAACGATCAAGTGTTTCATGACTAGTACCTCCGGATTAGCAATATTTTTGATTATTATTGCAAACTGCATAGATATCCATGTAATGTAAATTGTACTAATTCCGAATATAGCATAAGACGACCTCGCCGAGTTTGACTGAGGCCGTCATTAACTGTCTTTTTAAAAAGTCTCCCTCAACCTTTCGTCGCTCCCGCCGCAATGCCCTTGACGAAATATTTTTGCAGGAGGATAAAAGCGAGCAGCACAGGGACAACCGACATCGTTGTACCGGCAAAAATCATGTCCCAACGGGACGAAAATTCCCCGATATACCGGTATATTTCCACAATCATCGTCTTCGGTTCGCCGGACGGCAAGACGAGCATCGGCATCAGGAAGTCGTTCCAGATGCCCAGGCCGTTCAGGACGACCATGCTGGCCGTCACCGGGCCAAGCAGCGGGAACACGATGTTCCAGAAAATCCTCCCCGGGGAGCATCCGTCGATTTCCGCCGCTTCCTCGATCTCCGCCGGAATCCCTTTAACGAAGCTGGAATACAACAGGCTGCCGAAGCCAACCGAACCGGCGACGTAGATCATGATCGGCCCCGCCAGGCTGCCGTAAAGCCCCAGCAATTTGAGCTCTTTGAACAGGGGGATCATGTAGGCTTGGAACGGAATCATCATCCCAGCGAGGAAATACAGGAAGACGAATCTCGTCCATTTCGCGTTCCGCCGCTGAATGGCGTATCCGGCCATCGGGATGAACAGCACCTGGAATACGATCGACACGACCGTCAAAATCAGGCTGTTTACGATCGCCTGCGGGTAGTTTGTTTCCGTCAGCAAATATTTGAAGCTTTCCAAGTACAACGATGCCGGAAGAGCAACCGCGTCTTTCATGATTTCCGCGTTGCTCTTAAAAGCGGACATGATGTTGAAGAAGATCGGGAAGAAGAAAAATACCGCCGCGATGACCGTCACCATTAATATCAAAACATCGATCACAAGCTTGCGTGCTTTCAGCGACTTCCTCCCTGTTCTGCGACATCAGCGCCTTGGCTATGTTCTCCTCCAGCTCGGCGATGCTGCATAACTCTTCCGAATGATCCGCCGCGGTTTCATCCGTCTCGTTCACCCGGTTAAGGCCGGTGAAATATTTGTGGTTAAGCGCTTTCAATGCGGCGCGGTAGGAATCGGAGGCCGCCTCGATGCCGCATACCGGCCGGCCTATTCCCAGGGAAACCGGCAATTTGAGGAAAGCGTTGATCTTCCCGTGCAGGTCGTACGCCAACTCACGCGGCTCGTCCGCGTGTTCATGCTGGATCAAGATCCCGAACCTTCCGTCTTTATGGAACATCAAGCCGTTGCCGCCGGGCTCGATCGTTTCTTTGATTATGTTGTGCAGGGCGAAATGGACCAGCTTCCGCTCCCGTTCTTCCCAGCGGGAGGAGGCGCTTCCCATCGTTTCATCCGGCTCCAGCAAACAGACGCTCGTATGCCGGCTCAGCGCCACCGCGCCCATGCGGGTTAATTCGGAAGCTGCCCGCTTGTCCCCGTCCATCAAGCCGTCCAGCAATTCTTCGATCGTCACGGTACGTTGTTTCCGCTCATAATGGGTCAGCTTTTCCCTGGCCCGCTCGCCTTCGTTTTCCTCGCGGATCAGCGCCGCCGCCTTGCCGACGACGCTTTCCAAATGCGCTTTGTTCACCGGCTTGACCAAATAGTCTACGGCGCCGTATTGAATCGCCTGCCGGGCATAAGCAAACTCCTGGTATGCACTTATGAAAACTACTTTTACCTGCAGGGATTGTTCATGGATCTCGCGGATAATGTCGATGCCGCTGCATCCCGGCATGCTGATATCGCTGATGATCAGATCCGGGCGGCATTCGCGCAGCAATTGTCTCAATTCGTTGCCGTCATTGGCCTCTCCGATCATCGAAAACCCTAATTTTTCCCAATCTATCAGTTTTTTTAGCCCGCGCAATATGACCGGCTCGTCGTCCGCCAATAAGACCCTGATCCTCATGCCGCATTCCTCCCATTACAAGGGTATAACACCGAGCTCAAACGAACTGGAACGATTACGTGTCTTCCATTATACAGCTTCGTCACTTCGCTTTAACATGCAGGTTTTCTCAGCTTACCGCTGTTTTTTAAGCTCCATGTGCTATTTTTTAAGTTCCTTGCAGCCCGGCATGCACAAACAGGCCGCCAAGCGGTTTAGTCCGCACGGGGCTTGCAGATTATACGCATGGTACAAACCAAGCAATCAATATATATGAACAGCGAATACTGTTTCTTACACTACGGAAAAGGTGGAAAAATCACATGGCCGAAACGAAACATCGCCCCTTTATATTTGTAACGATCAAGGCGTCCACGATCCGGAATTTTATCATCCTGGATTTAATCGCCGGGACCGGACTTTACTACCTGATTAAACTGGCTACCGCGAGCGCATTGCTTGGCACGGTGGGCAGCGCTTTGGGAACGGAAGGGATGAAGCGAATTCCCGCCTTGCGGTTCGCCAAAGTTTATTTTTCAACCGTAAAGAAGTAAAAGCGGTCCCGCCTTTTCCGGACAGGACCGCTATAGATAGGTTTCAAGCCCCCATTCACCTGCGTTGACGAGCCGCCCGCGCTACAGCACCGCCGCGGAACCTCCGTCGATGTTGACCGCCGTGCCTGTAACATACGACGCGGCATCGGAAACCAAGAAGGCGATCACCTTCGCCGCCTCCTCCGCCCGGCCGATGCGGCCAAGCGGGATGCCGAAGCGGGGATCGGCGGCAAATTGCTCCCAGGTAAGCTCCGGAGCCGTGGCCCGCCATTTCCGCTCGATCTGATCGCTGCGGATGAGGCCGATGCAAACGGCGTTGACGCGAATGTTGTCGCGCGCCAAATCCTTGCTCATCGCCTTCGTTAAGGCAAGCCCGGCCGCCCGGCTGACCGAGGTGGGCAGCGAGGAGGCGCCGGGCGCTTTGCCGCTGATCGCGGTGACGTTGAGGATCGCGCCGCTTCCGTTCTTTCGCATATGAGGGATGGCCGCCCGGGCGAAGTTCACCGCCCCGAACAACTTGAGATCGAGGTCGGCGCCCCACGCTTCCGAATCCACCTGTTCGAAGGGCTGCGCAGCCGAAGTTCCGGCGTTATTCACCAAAATATCGATGCCGCCAAACTGCTCCGCCGCCCGCTCCACCGCCCGGCGCGCCTCGGATTCTGAAGAGACGTCCGCCTGCAGGATAAGCGGCTTGACTCCCGTTTGTTCCATCAGTTTAGCTTCCGCTTCCTTCAGTGCCTCAAGCCCGCGGGCTACAAGGGCCACCTGCGCCCCTTCGCCGGCGAGCGTCAAGGCCGTAGCCAGACCGATGCCTTTGCTGCCGCCCGTGATGATCGCCCGCTTTCCCTTCAGTCCCAAATCCATGCCGCATTCCTCCTAAATAGAGATATTGTTGCTGATTAAGCCGGATCGCTCGGCTGCCAAGGCCGTCCTAACTACATCCCTCCACCTCACATTGGAAAAATCCAATAGATTGGCGAACAACGACCGAAATTTTGGCTCCTCACTTGGAAATATCCAATAGAATTCGTTCTAAATGCCACTAGCGCCTGCATTAAATCCGCCAAGATACATTTTCTCGCCACCACATTCTAACGGTTGCCACAGCCGCTATTTGCTCCAATATCTCCATTTTCAAATTCTAACGGTTGCCATAGCGCTTATTTAGCTAAAACCCGGCGATTTGGGCTCAGATTAGAGCAGATAACCGCGCTCACAACCGTTAAAATTTAGAAAGGGGCTTTTTTGGCAAAATAGCGACTAATACAACCGTTAGATTTCTGGCGTGATCTAGGTGTGCCAGAGATTTTGTGCAGGCGTTAATGCAACGCCAGTGTCAAAATGGTCTCATTGGATATTTCCAATCAGAACGCTTGAGCAGCCGCACGAAATCATCGCAGCCTGCTTTATACGGCTAGTTTGTCCATTCGTACGGCTGAACACAGCCGGTGTTATATTTTCCGCGGAAGTTATTTCAATCCCTTGGCTTTCAAATATTCTTCCTTGTACGCCGCGGCCTTTTTGGCGATCAGCGAGAAATTGCGCTGCTTCACCGCTTCGTTCGTCAAATCGGAGCCGATGCCGACGGCCACCGCGCCAGCTTTGATCCACTCGCCCAAATTGTCCAGCGATACACCGCCGGTCGGCATGATGTTGGCTTGCGGCAGAGGCCCTTTGATCGCCTTGATCATCGAAGGATCATACAGGTTGCCCGGGAACAGCTTGACGATGTCCGCCCCCAGCTCCAGCGCCTCCTGGATTTCCTTGATCGTCATGCAGCCGGGCATGACCGGGATGCGATAGCGGTTGCACAGCAGCACCGTATCGCGGTTCAGCGACGGCCCGACGACAAATTGAGCGCCGCTCAAAATAGCCGCCCGCGCCGTCTCGGGGTCGAGCACCGTACCGACGCCGATAATCGCATAATTCGCCGCCTCCTTCGCATCCCAGGAGTATTTACGGGCCAGTTGCTCGATCGCCTGCAAGGCGAACGGGATCGTCATCGTAATTTCAATCACTTTGATGCCGCCGGCAATCGCCTGTTCGGCCATTAACACGACTTCCTCCGGCGTCTCGCCGCGCAAAACCGCGACAACGCCTTCCTCTACGATTTTTTGTACGAGCTGCAGCTTTTTCATAGGAATTCCTCTTTTCTGTATATGTTCTAAGATAAATGTAATCTAAAACGAATCTCAATTCCACGTCACATGCTTTGCCGTTCAATTTCGGCTCTCCTGGATGGCCGGGAATTGCTGTGACAAATGACACTTGCCAAACGAACCCAAATGGGATTAATATGAACCTATATGAACATTATATACCCAAACAAACGAAAAAAGGAGACGGTAGAAAAATGGAACGTCGTTATGCCTCTCATCCGAATGAAGTGAAACAGTTCGATACGGCCCGGCTGCGCCAGGAATTTTTGATTCCCAGACTGTTTACGCCGGATAAGCTTGAATTGGTGCTCACGCACGAGGATCGCCTGATCGTCGGCGGGGCCGCGCCGGTAAATGGCGAGGTGAAGCTTGAAACCGATCTCAAGGAGCTGGGCGTATCCTATTTCCTGGAGCGGCGCGAGCTTGGCGCCATTAACGTCGGCGGGCCGGGATCGATCGTGGTGGACGGCACCGAATACGAATTGGACACCAAGGACTGCCTGTACGTGGGCAAAGGATCGCGGGAAGTTATTTTTAAGAGCAAGGACGCGGCGAAGCCGGCGAAATTCTATTTGAATTCCGCTCCGGCCCACAAGGAATTTCCGACAGCCAAAACGACTTTGGCCGAGGCGGAATCGGCCGCGCTCGGTTCGATCGAAAATTCCAACGAGCGGACGATCCATCGTCTGATTCACGAAAACGGCATTCAAAGCTCCCAGCTTGTGATGGGGATGACCCAGCTCAAGACAGGCAACATGTGGAACACCATGCCGGCCCACGTGCATCCTCGCCGAATGGAAGCTTATATGTATTTCGATCTGCCGGAGGACTCCATTGTGGTTCATCTGATGGGCGCCCCCGACGAAACCCGCCATATCGTGATGCGTAACGAACAGGCCGTCATTTCGCCGAGCTGGTCGATCCATAGCGGCGTCGGTACAAGCAATTATACGTTTATCTGGGGCATGGCCGGCGACAACAAAGCTTACGGGGACATGGACGCCGTGGCGATGAAAGATTTAAAATAAGAAAGGTTGTTCGAAAAGTCATCTTTTGATCACGAAGCTGATCAAGAAGCTTAATCGACATCGAATCTTGAATTCAGCTGGGCCTTCCGTTGCTCACGTAGGTTATCCTACGCTCCGCTACTCAGTCCCTCCTTTATTCAACCTTCTCGGTGCTGCAAACCTGACTTTTTGAACTCTTATTTTAGAAAGCAAAACCTTAACGGAAGAGTGAAGCTATACGATGAGTCAGATACGGCGGTACGAGAAAATCATGGAGATTCTGCTAACGAACAAGGAGATTACGGTAGCGGAATTAAGCGAAACTTTGGGGGTTACCGGCAAGACGATCCGTGAAGATCTCGCCAAGCTGGAGGAGCAGGGCCTGCTGGTCCGCATACATGGCGGGGCGGTGCTAGCGCAAGGGGACCAATTCGGGATATTGCCCTCCCGGGAGCCTTTGGCCAAGCATGCGGAGGAGAAAGCCGACATCGCGCGCAAAGCGCTGCTTCATATCGAAGCGGACGACATTATCGCCCTGGACGGAGGCAGCACCACGCTGGAAATCGCCCGCCGGCTCGACAACCGCCCGCTGACCGTCATTACCAACGATGTATATATTATCGGCGAACTTGCCGCCAAAGACCAGATCCGCCTCGTTGTTCCGGGCGGCTACCGGGTCCGCAACATGCTGGCCGGCCCGGAGGCGGCGGCTTACGTCAAGCAGCTGAACATTCAAAAAGCGTTTATCTCGGCGACAGGAATCCATCCGGAACATGGGCTGTCGATTTATACCGGCGATCTGATCGGCCTCAAGCGCGCTATGATCGAAACGGCCCGCGAGACGATCGCCGTCATGAACCATCAAAAATTCGGACAAACGGCGCTGCGCACGTTCGCCGCGCTCAAAGAACTGTCGCGGATCATCACCGACGGCGGACTTAGCGCCGACACGGCGCGCAAGTATGAACATACCGGGGTCATTATCGAGCATTGAAACGGAAAATTGAAATGATAAGGAGTGTATTTTTCATGAAATGGTTTGATTTAACGGGGAAGACGGCTTTAGTTACGGGTGCGGCCGGCGGTCTCGGCCAGGGAATCGCCGCAGGATTGGCCGAAGCGGGAGCCGACGTCGTCAGCGCTTCATTAGGCTCCAGCGCGGAAACGGTTGAGAAAATTAAAGCGTTCGGCAGAAAAGGTGCGGAAATCATCGTTGATTTGAGCGATCACAGCAAGCTGCAGGAGACGTTTGACAAAGCGCTGGGGCTCACCGGACATATCGACATTCTCGTCAACAATGCCGGAATTATCCGCCGCACGCCGGCCAAAGACCACAGCGAAAAAGACTGGTTCGACGTCATTAACATCAACCTGAACACCGTGTTCCTGCTGTCGCAGATCGCCGGCCGCCATATGATCGAAAGAGGCAGCGGCAAAATCATCAACATTTGCTCGATGCTCTCCTACCAAGGCGGGATCAACGTTCCCGGCTATACGGCCAGCAAGCATGGCGTGGCCGGACTGACCAAAGCGTTCGCCAACGAGTGGGCGGAGAGCGGCGTTCAAGTGAACGGGATCGCTCCCGGCTACATGGCTACGGACAACACGGCGCCGATCCGCGCCGACGAAAACCGCAAGGCTTCGATTACGGACCGCATTCCCGCCGGCCGCTGGGGTACGCCGGACGACGTGAAAGGCCCGGCCGTGTTCCTGGCCTCCGCCGCTTCGGACTATCTCAACGGGCACATTCTGTGCGTCGACGGCGGCTGGATGGCCAGATAATTTTAAAAAGGTTGTTCAAAAAGTCGTCTTCCCATGACGAAGCAGTACAGGGAGAGGACTCAACGTCGAATCTTGAATTCAGCTGGGCCTTCCAAGCGGATGCTTCCGAAGCATGTTTCCTTCGGAAACATTTGACTCACGTAGATCTGTCTACGCTCCGCTACTTTCGTCCCTAGCTTCTTTCAACTCAAGCGTTTTGAGAAAACGCACTTCGGAAGCATAAGCTTCGGTCCTGAAAACCCAACTTTTTGAACTCGCACTTAAACGGAAATCACCTGCAGGCAGCTCCGGATATCTTTCACGGCGGCTGCCTGCTTCCATACTCGCCGGTAATTATCAAATGCTAATACAGCACTCTCCACAAGTAGAAGGTCGCATAAGACTCCCACTTTTTCCAGCCTTCCGCCCATGCCAAAAGCTCCTTTCTGGCCGGCTTCCGGTCCATTCCAAGCACATGCTTGACCGCGTTATGCAATCCGACATCGTCAACCGGAAAAGCGTCCGGCATTCTGAGGCAGCGCATCAGCACGTAATTGGCCGTCCACGGTCCGATCCCACGGATACCGACAAGCTGTTTCTCCGCTTCCTTGATCCCGCCTGCCGCCCGCAGCCCTTCCTTCGTCAATTCTCCCGCAGCGATCAGCCGGGCCGCCCCGATCAGGTATTCGGATTTTTTCAGGGTCATGCGGACTCCCTCCAGATCCTGAACGTTCAAGGCGGCGATGTCCCCGGCGGAAGGAAATACAAGGTACCGTTCTCCCTCACAATCCACGGACCGCCCGAACTGCTCAACGAGGCGGCGCTTTAAGGTGTAGGCAAAAGCCAGATTGATCTGCTGGCCGATAATCCCCCAGGCTATGGCTTCGAACAAATCCGGAATTCCCATATTGCGCAAACCATAAAATGATTCCACCGCTCCACGCAGCAGCGTATCCTCTTTCGCCAGCTCATAAAACGGCCGTAAATCCGTATCCAAATCGAACCAATCTCTGACATAGCGGGCCACCTCTTCACGATCCCGCTTCCGGGAAGGCGCCGTTCCGCCGAGAAAGCGGACCGTCAGCGCATCGCTCCCGTCAGCGCTGATCTCTACGACGGGAACTTCTCCGCTTTCCAGCGGGATGGCTTTATACACCCGCTGATCGCCGATGCGCAACAGACACTCATTGGACGAACGCGACAAATACTTCATATTTTCGGCAAAACTGAATTCCTCGGGAACCGGCAGCCTCAGCATATGCCCCTGATCTTCCCAAACCGCGTCCGGCTTCCCCGGATAAAATCGGTTATTCATCTACCCAACTCCCTCACTTTGGCGTCCGCTCCTACCGTCGGCTTCTTCATTTATAGTTTTAACATGATCCGCGATCCTATCATTTCGTTATCTTGCTTTTCCATTCGAAAAGCATGGCTTGGTCCGGGAGGCAAAGGTATACTGAATCTGGAGGTGATCTTTATGGCAGGAGGCAAGTATCCAACCGTTGACGAGGGACGTGAAGATATTCGCACAAAGCGTGGTGACATCATTAGCGAAGAGCAGTGGCAGGCGATTATCCATAACGATGCTGCATATGACGGAAGGTTTTTTTACGCGGTAGCCAGTACGGGGATTTTTTGCCGGCCATCGTGCAAATCGAAGCCGCCCAAGCGGGAGAACGTGCGCGTATTCGCTGGTGCCGAGCAGGCCAAAGCCGCCGGGTTTCGTCCGTGCAAACGCTGCAAGCCGGAGGGCTGGCCGCTGCCCGACACGGAATGGGTAGAGCAGATCGCCGATTACATTGATGCGCATTACCAGGAGAAGCTGACGCTGGAAACGCTGGCCGACATGTGCCACGGAAGCCCCTTCCATTTGCAGCGGACTTTTAAACGCGTCAAACGGATGACCCCCGGAGAATATATCCAGCAGCGCAGAATCAATCAGGCCAAGCAGGCGCTGCTCCATTCGCGGCGAACCGTGGCGGACATCGCCCTGGATGTCGGCATCGGCAGCCCGGCTTATTTCATCACCTTGTTTAAAAAAACAACCGGACTTACGCCTGCGGAATATCGAAAATCGCAAATGCGTTGAGCGCCGGAAACTACAGCGATCTATCACTTTTGGAGGTGCCTTACCAATATGAAAACAACCCAAGTCCAAACCTTATTCTGGTCGCAGCTTACCGATCAGGATTGGAACTTATATATCTGCGCAACGGAGAAAGGGTTAGCATATGTCGGTTCTCCGGCCTGGCCTTTTGCCGATTTGGAGGCGTGGGCCGGACGCCGCTTCCCCGGCAGTCCGCTCGTCCGTGACGAAGGCAGGCTGAAGCCGTATGCGGCCGAGCTGACGGAGTATTTCCACGGCCGGCGGCAGCATTTTACCCTCCCTTTCGACCTGCAGGGAACCCCGTTTCAGCTTGCCGTATGGGAGGCTCTGTGCGCCATTCCGTTCGGCCAAACCCGCTCCTATTCGGACATTGCGCAACAGATCCGCAAACCGTCCGCAGTGCGGGCCGTCGGCGCGGCGATCGGGGCCAACCCGCTGCTCGTGACCGTCCCCTGCCACCGGGTCCTCGGCAAATACGGCGCGCTCACCGGCTACCGCGGCGGTCTGGAGATGAAAACCAGATTGCTTGCGTTGGAAAAACAAACATTTTACAAATAAATCAATGATAGACATATTATTCTTTGTTCATTATAATGGAGTCACATAATGTAAACGCATACAATACGTGGAACTTGAGGGAGGGATGCTCAACATATCTGCCAAACTTTCATATTAAAGGAGATGTGTGATGTTAAAAACAAAAGCAAGCAACGTATCCTTGGTATTGGCCTTAGCAATGGTTTTGACGATTTTCGGCGGATTGCCGCTGCCTTCCGCAACCGTATTCGCCGCCGATGCCAGCGGAACCACTGCGAGCATCTCGGACATTCTGAAAAACCAGCAGGCCGATGGCGGCTGGAAAAAGGATTACAAAGTAACCAGCGGGGAGTGGGCGAAGTCCACGATTGACAACAAGGCCACGTATACGGAAATAAGAAGACTGGCGGCTGAGTATGCCAAAACCAAAGACAGCAAATATTCCGCCGCAGCTATCAAAGGAATCAATTTCTTATTAAACATGCAATACGCCAACGGCGGATGGCCGCAGATTTACCAAAGCTCGGGTTATCATAAACACATTACCTACAATGACAATGCCATGGTCAATGTCATGATTCTGCTTGACGAAGTTGCCAACAAGAAAGGCGACTTTTCCTTCGTCGACAGCTCTTTGGCCAATCGCAGCAAATCCGCTGTTGCAAAAGGCGTGGACTGTTTGTTAAATACTCAGGTTGTCGCTAACGGAAAGCTGACCGTTTGGGGACAACAGCATGACTCCGCCACGCTAAAACCGGCAGGGGCAAGAGCATACGAAGTTCCTTCTCTTACCGCCAGTGAAAGTGTTGGTATTGTAAAATTCTTAAAAACCAGACCGGCTACCACGCAAATTAAGGCTTCGATTCAAGCTGCGGAAAATTGGTTTAGAGCCGTTAAGATTACCGGAATCCGCATAGTAAAAACAAGCGATGACGTGATCGTTGTGGACGACCCCAGTGTAACGACTCCGATCTGGGCCCGCTTTTACGAGATCGGTACGAACAAACCTATCTTTGTAGGGCGTGACGGCGTAGTGAAGTACAAGCTCAGCGATATTGATCAAGAGAGAAGAACCGGATATGCTTGGTACGGCAACTGGCCTTCGAGCCTGGTGAATTAATCGAATTATTATAAGTAAAAGAGCTTATGCCAGCGCTGGCATAAGCTCTTTTACTGTAAAGTGACCCAATTCGCTCCAAAAACTTCTCAGTCCGCTCTTACCCCGGCCACCTGCCGCCGCCCGGCATGGGACAAGCTCGTTCTTTCAGCTTGGCGACGACCGGAACGATACAGCCGCAAACCCGGCAGGTCGTGCCGTTCTCAAGTTTGGGGCAAGTGCTGCAGGCCCGGAGGCGTTCCTCATAAATCTCGTCGGGTACGCAGTGCTCCGCAGCGAACATCGGCGACGCCAAAATGCGGGCGATTTGCGCCTCGGTCACCTTGTATTCCTCCCGGCAGCCTTTGCATTCCGCCGTTTCTCCCGCCATTTTGAGCGCTCCTTAGCTTTCCGCCGTCAGTTCCAGCGTGGTGACCGACATCGGCGGCAGCGTGACCGTGAGCAGGCCGTCCTGCAGCGCAAAACCGGAAAACGGCTGCGGCTTGACGTTGTCCGGCGCGGCAAACGTGTTGTGCGCATCGATCTTGTCCCCGGTCAGCGCCATCCCGGCGACGGACAGCTTTTGCCCCGCCAACCCGCGGATATCAAGAATCACTTCATTTGAGTCAAGATGGCTTAGGTTGCACAAGCTAATGTGGATTTTGCCTTGGCTGTCCCTTGAGGCCGTGGCGGACACCGCGGGAATTTCCTCCCCATCGAAGCTGAGGCTTCCAACTTCCAGCGTCAGGTCCAGGAATTCGGCGTCCTGATGCACCTTGTACATGTCGAAGACGTGGTACGTCGGGGTCAGGATCATTTTTTCCCCTTCGGTCAGAATCACCGCCTGCAGTACGTTCACGGTTTGGGCAATGTTGGCCATGCGCACGCGCTGATGATGTTTATGGAAGATGTTCAGCGTAAGTCCGGCGACCAACGCATCGCGAATCGTGTTCTGCTGGTACAAAAATCCGGGATTCGTGCCCGGCTCCACGTCGTACCAGGTGCCCCACTCATCTACGATCAGTCCGACCCGCCGCTCCGGATCGTATTTATCCATGATAACGCTGTGGCGGGTGATCAACTCGTCCATATGCAGCGCTTTCCGCAGCGTCGTGAACCATTCGCGCTCCGCAAACCCCGTGGCCGTACCTTTATTCTGCCATTCTCCAGGGACCGTGTAATAATGCAACGTAAGCGAATCCATGAAGCGGGCCGCTTCCCGCATCAAGACCTCCGTCCAGTTGTAATCGTCCGTATTCGGTCCGCAGGCAATCCGGTGAATTTTATTGTCGCCGTAGTTGCGCACGTATGTCTGATAACGCCGATATTCGTCGGCGTAATATTCCGGACGCATGTTTCCGCCGCAGCCCCAGTTTTCGTTGCCGACCCCAAAGTAGGTCACTTTCCACGGCTCTTCCCGCCCGTTCTCCGCACGCAGCAGCGACATTGGGGATTCGCCGCCGAACGTCAAATATTCCACCCATTCCGACATCTCTTGAACGGTTCCGCTGCCTACGTTGCCGTTGATATACGGCTCGCATTCCAACTGGCGGCACAGCTCCATGAATTCATGGGTGCCGAAATGATTGTTTTCTACGACCCCGCCCCAGTGGGTGTTAACCATCCGCTTTCTGTCTGCGCGCGGGCCGATTCCGTCCTTCCAATGGTATTCGTCGGCAAAACAGCCTCCCGGCCAGCGCAGCACCGGAATTTTAATATTTTTAAGCGCTTCCACAACGTCGCTGCGTATCCCGTTCGTATTTGGAATCGGCGAGTCCTCCCCGACCCAAATCCCTTCATAAATGCATCTGCCCAAATGCTCGGAAAAATGGCCGTAAATGTTCCGGTTGATCGTTCCTTGCCCCACATCGGCGTTAAGTACACCCTTCAGCGTCATCGGTCGTTTCACTCCTTAATTAATATTTATATTAATTAATTTATATACTACAAACTCATTATAGTCGCACATTGCAACCAACGTCAATCATATTCCAGGAAAATCACCCGATTCATTTTGAGTATTGTAAACCATTCGACTTTTAAGTAATATATTTATTAATTAAATCGAAAAGGGCGGAAACACGATGAAACTCGATCTAACGGAAAAATCTTTGCCCGTTTACGAAGCGTTAGCCAGCCCCGTGCGGCTGCATATTTTACGTTTATTGGCCGAGCGTCCGATGAACGTGAAGGAACTGGCCGGCGCCGTCCACTTATCCAGCGCCATCATGACCATGCATGTGCGCAAGCTTAGCGAAGCGGGCCTGATCGCCACGCAAATGGCTCCCGGCAAAAGCGGGCTGCAAAAAATCTGCTCCCTGGCCGCCACTTCGCTCGAGATCCTTTTTCCGGCCGAACAAACCGCAAACCGCCAAAGCCATCGGACCGAAATCCCGATCGGGCATTACTCCGATTTCCATATCGAGCCTACCTGCGGCCTGGCCACGACCAGCCATATTATAGGGAGCTTTGACGATCCCCGGTATTTCTGGGATCAGGAACGGATCCATGCCGCCATCCTGTGGTTCGGCAAAGGCTATATCGAATACAAATGCCCGAATTTCCTGCTGTCGAGCCAGCGGCCCCGCGAGCTCTTGATCATGATGGAAATCGCCTCGGAAGCGCCCGGCGTCAACAACAATTATCCGTCCGACATTACGTTTACCCTAAATGAGGTCAAGCTCGGAACTTGGACGAGTCCGGGAGATTACGGCGATCAGCGTGGAAGATTCACCCCCGATTGGTGGCCGCAATATACGAACCAATACGGGCTGTTGAAGCAGTTGCGCGTCACGGATGAGGGGACTTATATGGATGGCGTTAAGCTATCCGGCGTTACGCTGAACGACGCCGATATCCGGCGCAAGCAATGGACGCTCAGGATCTCCGTGGAGGAGGATGCCCTGCATCAGGGTGGGGTTACGCTATTTGGCAAAGGTTTCGGAAACTATGACGAGCATCTGGTGGTGGAGTTGGTATATACGGATGCTTGAAATTAGGGGGGCGAAAACACCGAATTCCAGGAAGCACGCCCCCTTTACTTTTAAGGTAACGTAATACCAATATAGATTTCGATAGTTATAGAACTGAAGAACACGCGGAAAGAAGACTATGGAACTTCGGAATTCGTTATCGCCGGCATATTGGATATGGTCGCAAGCGATATTGGGGTATCGGTAGCGGTAGCCGGACAGCTCATCAGCGTCTACTCGCTTGCTTATGCGATCGGAACTCCCATTCTGATTGCACTCACGGCTAGAATGGATCGAAGAAAACTGATGCTGGCGGCTCTAGGGCAATCATAAAAATTTACATGCTGTTTAATACGCTTCTGCCCCGTCAGTTTTTTATGAAAAGGGACGCTCCCGCATCTTCGCTAGGGCAGCATCCTCCTCGTTATTCCTTATTTTTGGCCAATCCCCTGTTTCGATCGTCCGCTACCGCTCCACATGTCCTTTTCCGGCCAGCAGCCGTTCGATTTCGGCCGCGCTCGGCAGCCTTCCCAGTCGCTCTAACGGCCTGATCACCTGAGCGCCGACCTGATTGCCGAGGCGTACGGCTTCTTCCATGCTGTAGCCCGCAGCGCTCCTGCCAGGAACCCAGCACAGAATTCGTCGCCCGCGCCCACCGTGTCGATCAACTATAAGATGGGTTACTTTAATGGATGAAAGATTATCAATAAATACATAACATCAAAATAGTAGTATATTTATTCAAAATATTGCAAGATTATATCCAAAGATATCAATATTATTATATCTTAGCAGGTTGACAATTGTTCATGTTATGAGGAGAGAAATATAAAATGGTTACTTTACTACTTATTATTATTTATCTCGCCTTTTTAGGTCTCGGTTTACCTGATAGTTTACTAGGCAGCTCTTGGTCGGTAATGAGACTGGACATTGGCGCTACAACAGATATGGCAGGCTATATCTCATTAACTGTGTCATTTAGTACAGTAATATCCAGCTTATTTGCAAGCAAATTGTTGCACAGATTCGGTACGGGAAAAGTAACCCTGTTCAGTATCCTGTTAACTACGATTGCATTAACAGGCTTTTCATTTTCTGATCAATTTCTATTCCTAATTCTATTAGCAATTCCTCTCGGCTTAGGTGCAGGTTGTGTTGATGCCGCATTAAGCAACTATGTTGCACTTCATTTCAAAGCAAAACACATGAGCTGGCTGCATTGCTTCTGGGGCGTTGGCGCAATGACCGGCCCTATTGTAATGTCATTCTGGCTGAAGGATGATAGCGACTGGCGAGCAGGATATGTGACAGTGGCAAGTCTTCTTGCTATATTAGTCATCATTTTATTGTCCACATTATCCTTATGGAAAATTTTTGAGAAAGAAAAATCTGTAGGCGAAGAAGAAACTAAAGTCATGAGTAATAAAGAAGCATTACGTATACCAGGCGTAAAAATGTTTATGATGACGATGCTTTGCTACAACGGTACAGAAGCTGCCGTTAGCCTATGGATTGCTACGTTCTTAATCGAAAGCAGAGCTATCGATCCAGCTTCCGCTGCAGCACTTTCTTCGTTGTTTTTCATCGGGATCATTATCGGACGATTGGTATCAGGTTTTCTATCTATTCATGTCTCAAGTAAAAACTTGATTCGTTATGGAGGCTTGATTGGCTGTCTTGGGTTTGTCGTTCTGATCTTACCTGTGCCTTACCCCGTTACAGCAAGTGCGCTATTTATTATCGGGTTTGGGGGAGCACCTGTCTATCCTAGCATTGTACATGCTACACCTGAGCGATTTGGCGAAAAGGCATCCCCAAGTGTCATTGGACTTGAAATGGCAAGTGCTTATGTAGGTGCTACCTTAACACCACTGCTCATTGGTCTGATTGCTAATCAATTTGGGTTGCTCTTAATCCCAATCCTATTACTGCTTCTGTTCACCATTATGTTTATTGCTTCTGAGATGGGAAATAGCGTATTTAAGCAAAAAAAGCTTGGCTAAGCTTTTCATTTAAAAAAGCAGCCCGCCAAAACAAATTGAGCGATCATCAATATAATCATGTAGGCGGCTTCAGACACATAAGGACCTTCATTTCAAAGCAACTGCTTGTAATCGGCGATCCTTAACACATCCCTATCCCGCCGCCTAAACAACGGTTCTTTTATTTACGTTGTATGGCTTTACCGTAAAAGTTGTTAATTTTGTTGAGTCACAACAAGGTCGCTTTCTGGTGTATGATTGTTAAGCATTTGCTCCGCTTTATCATCTGTGAGGATTTCAAACTGCTTAAAACTACCATCATTATTACGAATTACATGTAAATTAACTCCATCAACATCAGAATTATATATATAGTCTTTATCAATCAAGGTCTTAATCTGCTGCCCATCGTACTCCCATGAGGTATTAAGCTTATTATAGGATAACCCATATTGAGCATATTCCTTTAACAAATCTTGTGTATTCCCCCCCTCAACGGTTTGTTCGATAGACGTAGTAGAACTTTTCTTATTTTTGGCTTTGGTACGTCTGTCATAATCTTCTTTGGAACTATACTTTAGGCCAATAATTTTACCGTTTTTATCATGCTCAGCTTCAATATCGACTTTACCAGTATAGTAATTAGTAAAACCTGCGCCAGCCATAGCGTCATAGAAAAAACGCACTTCTTCGCCAGCATAATAATACTTGCCTGTTTTGGTATCGTATGTCATACCGTAGGCTTCATAGATAGAGTAATCAGTGGGTTTATCCATTGATTTTTTCTGAACAATCTTTCCACTGTTTGGAATATCGGTGTCAGAACCTCTGGCTGCTCTTACCGCAGAGGTAACAAACACAGTTGTTGTTCCAACAACTAAGGTTAAAGCCAATAGTATTCCTACAAGGGAAGTTTTCTTCATCTTCATAATAGACACAATCCTTTCTTCGATCGCATTTTTACTAAAATTGTTTACAAGAGGTGTAAGATGGTTCTTCTTTTCCTCTAACTCGATTAAGGTCAGAGCATAAGAAGATTTCATATTTACACCAAAGGTTCTCACAACGCTTTCGTCACAGGACAATTCAATATCCCGGTTTGCCAGTACATACATCAGCCATACAAAAGGATTAAACCAGTGCAGACATAATGCACTTACCAGTAATAGCTTTGTAAACGTGTCAAAGCGCCGGATATGCACAAGCTCATGCGTTAGGATATAGCGCAGCCGGGTTTCATCCGTCCAATCCGTTTGCTTGGGCAGAAGTATTACGGGCCGGAATATTCCATAGGTCAGCGGCGCGGCAATCTTATCCGACTGCCGGATTTGAACATTTCGCCTTGTTGGATGCTCCTGCTGC
>SNQW01000278.1_pt1 | contig 18978 bp, 13 predicted proteins | sample 2580511 | NCBI WGS metagenome assembly SNQW01 (sample SAMN10953775, study PRJNA522744) | food fermentation metagenome | isolation source: 8-hour incubation of native-enriched microbial consortia from nixtamalized... | place: Mexico | collected 2017-09-24 | reverse complement strand
GGTCACCTACAAGACCGCCTGGTCGCTGCTGCACAACATACGCCATGCCGTGGGGGAGTTCGATGCCCGGGAGCTGCTCTCCGGAGACGTGAAGGTGAACAGCGATCAGTATGGGCGTAATCCGTCCCGGTGTCAGCTTTCGCATCCGTACGCCTCGGCGGTGGTAGCCGGCTGCACGGTCACGGAGTCGGGCGAGCCGGAGCAGGTCAAAATCCGCCTGGTGCCGCATAAGCGGGGAGGTGAAAAGAGGGCAAACCGTCAAGATCTAACCACGTTTATTAGCGGGCATGTGGATGTCCGTACATCGGCGGTGCAGTCGTTTCTTCAAGCCTTTCGGCTGTATGCGCCCTTGCGGAAAGTGGTGAGAGAGGCGTGGGAATCACTGAAGGGTACGTATGGAGCCTTGGGGGTGAAGCATCTGCAGGCGTACCTAAACGAATACACCGTACGCCGTCGGCTGCGCCTGCCAGGAGGACTGCCCGGAGCAGAAGAAACGATGCGGCAGAAATTACTGCGCATGTGTGTGGCGATTCCGGCGATCCCTTACCGCCGGCTGATCGCGCCCCAACCGAATCAGCCCCTTGCGGCTGTAGCCTGATCGTGGCACTTGAACGGTAGGGGTTACTTGCTGCGGATCAACTTGATTGGTGTGGGTTAGCATGTTCGGCAGGGGCATTGCTGCTGACGGAAGAGTTCAGGCTAAAGTAAGATCACGGTTTTTTCGTTTCCCCCGCATCCGGTCCTTCATCTCCCGTCCGATCTGCTTTACTTCTCCTAAACCTGCTTTCTTCTTCTAAAACTGCTTTCTTCTCCTATGCCCATCTAATTTATCTTGATCCGATCTGCTTCTTCACAAAATATGTTCTTCTCCCAAGCTTGTCTATTTCTCTGCTACCTGATCAAACGGGATAATCATGCAAAAGCGTCCGGACAGCGAGTGTTGATCTTCGAAAGCAAATTTCGCATCCCGGTATGCCTCGGAATAAGCCGATCTACATACTCCTGTCACCATCAAGAACGTTTTCCATTCTCGCTAAAAAAACCTGAAGGAAGCCATTTCGCCTCCTTCAGGTTTTTATTTAGTGCACGGCTTTCAACCGCACCATCATACTGCTGAAATCGCGGCTCACCGACGCGACGGACAACCCCGCCGACATCAAGCGGTCGCCGCCGTACACTTTGCCGTTGCCGACTACGGCGTAGTCCTTGGCAGGGTCAAGCCCTTCCAGCTTAACGCTGCGCAGCGGGCCGTTCGGCTCGGCGAGCACGCGGAAGTAGAACAGCAGCGCTTCGTTTTTGTCCGGGCTGACGAACATCCACGCCGTTTCGCCGCCTTCAAACGGACTTTTCAGGCGGTACAGCTCCCCTTGCTGCACGAGCCCGCGTATTTCCTTATATATGGCGATTTGTGCCTTGGCAATTTCCTTCTCTTCGCCCGTAAACTTGGTCAGGTCGAGCTCATAACCGAAATTGCCGGACATCGCCACTTCTCCCCGGAACTTAAGCGAGGTCGTGCGTTCCACCTGGTGGTTCGGCACCGCGGAAACATGGGCCCCCATCGTCGATACGGGGTACACGATGCTCGTGCCGTATTGGATTTTCAGGCGCTCCACGGCGTCCGTATCGTCGCTCGTCCAGGTTTGCGGCATGTAATAGAGCATACCCGGATCAAAACGGCCGCCTCCGCCGGAGCAGCTTTCGAACAAAATGTGCGGGAACTCGCTCGTTAGCCGCTCCAGCAGCTCATACAGCCCCAGGATGTAACGGTGGGCGATTTCCCCTTGCCGCTCCGCCGGGCTGGCCGCCGAACCGACCTCCGTCATGTTCCGGTTCATGTCCCATTTGACGTAGGAAACCGGCACACTGGAGAAAATATCGCTCAACCGCTCGTACAAATACTGCCGCACATCTTCCCGCGACATATCGAGCACGAGCTGATCGCGGGCTTCGGTCCGCCGCCGTCCCGGCACGTGCAGGCACCAATCCGGATGGGCCCGATACAACTCGCTGTCCGGCGACACCATCTCCGGTTCGACCCAAAGACCGAACTGCAGCCCGGTTTCCTTCACGCGGCGGGCCAAATCGCCAAGCCCTTGCGGCAGCTTGCGGCGGTCTTCATACCAGTCGCCGAGCGAGCTGTTGTCGCTGTCCCGGTGCCCGAACCAGCCGTCGTCCAGCACGAACAGCTCGATCCCAAGCTCGCTGCCCGCCTTGGCGATCGCTTCGATTTTATCCGCGTTGAAATCGAAATAGGTCGCTTCCCAGTTGTTGACGAGAATCGGACGCTCCTGATCGCGGAACTGCCCGCGGCAAAGTCTTGTCCGATACAAGCGGTGGAACGTGCGCGACATGCCGCCCAGCCCTTCGGACGAATAGACCAGGACGGCCTCCGGCGTCTGGAACGTTTCGCCTGGCGCCAGCTTCCAGTTGAATTCAAACGGATTGATCCCAAGCGACACACGGGTCGTCCCGAACTGCTCCACCTCGGCCTCGGCGGTAAAGTTGCCGCTGTAGATCAGGCTAAAGCCGTATACTTCGCCCTGCCGTTCGTCGGCTTCAGGCCGCAGCAGCGCGAGAAACGGATTTTGCTGGTGCGAGCTGGCCCCTCTCCGGCTGCTGATGCCGGTGAGACCCGGCGCAAGCCGTCTGCGCTGCACGTGGCGTTCTCTCGCCCACGCGCCGGACAAATACAAGGCGTCGTAAGACGCGTCCGCAAAATCCACCGAGGCGCTCAGCGCGCGTTCGATTTGCATCGCTTCGCCGCTGTCATTGCGGAACCGGGCCGATCTGGCGATCGCGTCAAAATCTTCAAAGACGGTATAGCATAAATACACGGTCAGCCCGGACACCGCGTCGAACAGCTCAAGCTCCAGCGTTTCGGCTTCGCTCTCGCGCTCGACATAGACGGACGGCAGCCCTTCCAGCGCCGGTTTGCCCGGAATGATCCGGTACGACTTGTAAGCGAGCTCTGTCGCCCGGGCGCCGTTCGCCAGCCGGACTTGGTACGCCGGGCTGCGGAAATCGCCGGTGCCGTATTGCGGATATTCCTGCGGCAGCGTATCGAGCGAGATCGTTTTGTCGTCCGGAAGCGGATTCGGGCTGAAGGAAGCCCGTTCCTTAAACGTCAACAGTTCGTCGAGATTGCCGTCCTGGCGCAGCTTGGCGCCGAAATACGCATGGGCGGCATACCCCCGGACCAGTTGAATCATGTAGCTTGTATTGCGGGATTGCAGATGGAAAAGGCCTTTAGTTTCATCGAAAAAAATAGGCATTTCGCGGTCCTCCTGGAAATGTGCTAATCTGACTTTTCTTGTATGCTCTTTTTCCATTCTACTATCTTATCCGGGAGGAGTAACGATAATAAAGTGATCTTCTATATGGATTTTTGTGAGTTTTATCGGAGATTGAATTGTGTTTGGCGCCACGGTTTATTAACGCCGGGGTTGGATTGAACGAGGTCTTCCGGGAGCACCCGCTCGCCGAAAACGCAATAGCGGTTTTTGCCGAGCCGTTTGGCATGATACATCGCGGCGTCGGCTTCCTGCATCATGCGCGTCCTTTCGGCCCGGTGCCCCTGGCAAATGCTGATGCCGATGCTTCCCGTAATGGACATATCCTTTCCTGCAATATAATAAGGCCTGGAGATTTGACCCAGGAGCAATCCGGCCATAATCTTCACCTGGTTCGGATCGCAATTTTTCATGATAAACAGGAACTCGTCCCCACCGATCCGAAACGCGAGTTGGTTCTTATTCGTCAACTGTTCCAGATACCGGCTTACTTCCCATAGCAGCTGGTCGCCCGCTTGATGCCCGTATGTATCATTGATTTCCTTGAAACAATCCAGATCGAGATTCAGAACGGCGAGGTTTTCCTTACCTTTGTATTTGGTCCAAAAATGATCCAGCCCGTTCCGGTTCAGCAAACCCGTCACCGGGTCGCGGTAGGCCAGCACCCGGAGCGCGGCAATCTCCGAATACAAAGACCGCAAATAGAGTACGGCGCCGGCCAGCAATACACAGCCTACCCCGTATATAATATAAGACCCCGTAATACTCATCCCTTTTCACCAACCATATCACTATTTAATGGCACATTAACCTGCTTCATCTTGGCTTGAACGATAAGACGATGGGTTGGATTTTTCAGAGGATCGCATGTGATCAAAGTCAGGATTTTATCCTTCCCGTTCGGCTTGAGGACGGAGACTTCCGTCGGTTCGACTATCGAGATTTTATAAACCTCATAGGTGTAGCGTTCAGATTCGGTAGTTATGACGATCTTATCTCCTATCTCGACTTCGTTCAAGCGGTTGAACAAACGGCCCTTTGTACGTGCCCGGTGGGCGGCAATCGCCGCGTTCCCCTCCGCGCCGAGCGGCGCCGTTTCGGTCATATGCGCGGCCGCGTGCTTCATGTTAGCCTTCGTGGCCCCTTCCAAGACGGGCAGCTTTACATCGATCGCCGCGATTTCGATCATAGCGATCGACGTTTTCCCGTCCACCGTCATAAGCTGCGGGGCGGCGGCCGGTTCGGAATCGGCGGCGGAGGCCCCTTCCTCCAGCAAATGTGAGAGCTGCTCGAAACCGGCGGCCAGCTCGCGGCTCATCTCCGCGGCTTCCCGCTGTTTCCGCGCCTGTTCCGCCTCCGCCAGCAGCCTTTGCTGCTCGCGGTCCGCCTGCCATTCCATCAGCATCGGCGCCACGATCACGGCAATGCCGAGCAAAATCAATAAATAAGACAGCTTTCGCATAGGATCGGCTCCTTATCGTTAACCCGGTATTCCAATTCGTTTTAATACAATTACTTCCAATTTGCACAACGTATTATATTATATCAGCAGCATCTCAACAATTTCTGAACATAAAAAGCAAAGGGGACGATCCCCCAAGATCGTCCTCAGATCCTTGGAGATGCCCCCTCGGCGTTTATGCTATTTGCGCTGCAAGTATTTCTTTCTCAGCAGCAATCCCAACAAGATCAGGGCTGCCCCCGCCGCTTGGAACGGCAACGGGCTGCCTTCCCCGGTTTTCGGCAGGACGCTGACTCCCGGGAATTCCTCGCCCGCTGGACGATCGCCGCGGGTTCCACCCAGCGGATTCCCTTCGTCGTCAAGCTCCAGGTCCGTCGGTTTCTCCGAATCCTTCGGCTTGTCCACGGTTGGCTTGCCGCCCTTCGGCTTGCCGCCATCCGTTCCGCCAGCCGGAATCGTACCGTCCGTAACCCCGGCATTATCGTCGGCGTCCGGGTTTGAGTTGTCCACCGGCGGATTGATCTCCGTACCCGGAATGGTTGGTACACCCGGGTCGGCCGGATCGTTTGGAGTGCTCGGGGTGCCCGGAGTGCTTGGTTTGCTTGGTTTGCTTGGTTTGCTTGGTTTGCTTGGATCACTCGGATCGCTTGGATCACTCGGATCACTCGGACCACTTGGATTGCTCGGATTCGTCGTCCGCTTACGGTTCTCTACCGTAATGGCAAGCGTGTTATCCGTTTGTTCAAGGCTAGCGTCGATCGTGATCAGCCGCTCAGCCTGGCCTTCAATCAGATAACCTGCCGGTGCTGCGGTTTCTTTCAGGATGTAATTGCCGTACGGAAGATCGGAGAATACCGCTGTTCCGTATACATCCGTCGTCATCGCAATCGGAGCTTTGGACCGGGCTTCGTCCTGAAGCTCGAAGGTGGCGCCGGCCAACACTTTTGCGTGGTCGGCTTTATCGACCTTGGTGATGACCAGCTTGCCTTTCGGCTCTATCGGGTCCACCGGCGGAGAGGTCCGCTTCTCGTTTTCTACCGTGAGCTTTGTGACACCGCCGGTAGATTTGGCTTTTTCGTCAAGCTTAACGGTCAGCGGCGTACCGTTGAGAAGATATCCGGCAGGCGCTCCCGTTTCCACCAGGCTGTAAACTTGGTCGTACCGCAGCTTGGTAAAGGTCAGTTTGCCTTCCTCATCGGTGGTCTTCTCTCCGAGCAGCTTACCGCCGCTGTCCAACAGTTCAAAGGTAGCGCCAGCCAGTTTTTGGGTGGGATCAGCCTTGTCGACCTTCGTCAGTTCCAAAGAACCGCGGAGGCCCGAACCGGTACCCGAACCGTCGGTAAAGCGCACCTGAATCTTGTTCGAAGACTCCTGAGAAACGTTTTTGATACCTTCGCCCGCAAAGCTTGCCGTATTCGTTACTTCTTCCCGGTCGGCAGAGACCGCGATTTCCGACGAATACTGCAGAACGTAGGCGTTTTCTATGAACTCTGCGGCAAACTTAAGCTCAAACGATTGGCTGTCGTTTTCCGGGTCCGTCTTGATCGTCAGGAAGTAATCCTGGTCCTTCGTCAGCTTCCCCCCGACCGGAGTCACGCTCTTGTCCGAGTTCACGACCGCTTCGTATAGTTCGAAGGAGTCGGGAAGCAAAACCTGGTTAGGGCTTGGCGTATCGATGATGGTTGCGTTCTCGACGTAGGATTGGCTTCCGTTGATCACGATTTTCCAATCGATTTTGCCGCCGTTTTGCGTACCGCTTTTGTTGACATATTCGCCGCCGCGCGGGATCGGCAAGTCGGCGTGCCAGCTCCAGAGTTTACCGTCGTCTCCGGCCAAAACCGCCGTATTCGGCACTTTATCGACGACCAGCACGTTTTCCAGCTTAGTTTTGAACACGATTACGTAAGGCGAGTTGATATTTCCCAGTTCGATGCGGAGCGTATTATCCGCCGCTTCGGTAATTTTGGCGGGATTCGTTACCTCGGTTCCCCGAACTACCGAACCATTACCCCCTACGGTCGCTTCATAAACTTTCACTTCATCTTTCAGCAGTTTTTGGTCCGCTTCTAATTTGTCGGTCAACACCGCGTTTTTGACGGAGTTGCCGTTATAGTTGGCTACGATCTCCCAGGTGAGTACCTTGGTCTTCGGATCATAGCTTTTTCCTGCTTTACGGCCGTTTTCCTGTGTTTCGGTATTCGGCTTAAACGGAGCCTGGAGTGGGTACGCAACTCCGGGTGTGTTTTCCGTCCAATCCAATGTTGCCTCGTTCAGATACGGATATTTGTCCGGAGTAAACTTCGTACTGTAGGTAATGGTGTACTTATCCGTAATTTCTTCGTTAAACGTTAAAGTAAACCCTTTGGTTGGGTCTTCAACCTCTAAATCGTATGTGGAACTGGTTACTGTTTTCCCCGGTGAGGTTACTTTAACGCTGCTCGGAATAAATTCCAAACCGCCGCTCGTAAACGTATCCTTGATCACCAGGTTCGTCATCGGCTGCTTATCTTCGTTGACGACGATGTTCCAGGTGATTATCTTGGCGCTGTAATCGACACCGCCAAATGATTTTACCCCAATTCCGCTCTTGAAGGTGAACGAATCGGAACCCTTTCTCTCCTTGCCGTCGACCGTTGCATAGATATCGTTGGTAACCGGAGTATCCTTATAAATGCGGTCTATCGCTTTGGTTTGATATTCAATGTCATAGGCGGTAGTAACCTCTGATTCAAATTGCAAATCGAACCCGTTTTTGCCGTTGTCATCGGTCACCGGAATTACTTTGTACGTGATGCCGTCAGCCGGTTCGTTCGTTCCTGGCTTAAGCACTTTGACCGAATCCTCCACCAGCTCCATGCTGTTGTTGAAACGGTCATGAATCAGCCTTTCGCCGGCTGGGGTTATCGTCTTTTCACCATAATTGTACTGCACTCTCCAGGTCACCGTCTGAGTCTCTTTATCGTAGTTGGTGTCCTTTTTGGTGAAAAGCGGCGTGCGGGTAATCGTAATCGTCTCATCATCCGCCTTCGAAACGCCATTGTCCCCGGTCAACTTCGCGCTGTTCGTAAATTCGGTCTCTTCCTCACCCGTTACCAAAGTCGTGTATTGAATGCGGTAAGCCGAATTGATGCTTGGCTGATTAAATTTGACCTGGAATCCCGAACCGTCCGGTTCAACGGCCGTTCCGTAGGTTGCGGAGCCAGGTTCGACCAAATTCCCCAAGTCAGGCCCTCTGTCGACATTCGGCAGCAGCTCGTAAACCTTGATCGAGCTTTCATCCAGCTTCAGTCCCGGCGGAATCTGGTCGGATACTTTCGCATTGTCGATCTTGTCGAGCGAGGTATTGACGTCGATCGTCCAGGTGATGGATTTGTCCTTGTCGGCAATCCCGGTCTTTTTCAGGAGCGATCCGTCCTTCGGCGCGAGCTTGATCACAGCATTCTGCTCTCCGCCCTGAATCGGGAAAGAAATCGGCACATCCGCTCTGCCCTTGATCTCTTCGCTAAGCACCGTATTAACCTTAAAGGTGCCCCAGACTCTCGAATTGTCGACGTTTTCGTTGAACACGATCTTCACATCGCCGTTCGTGCCAACCGTGAAATCGGCGATTGAACTGCCGTCGTCGATCGTCAACTTGCCGTTTACCTCGTTGAAAATTTTAAACTCCTTAGGGATTTTGAATTCAAATGTGCTGCCGTTTGTGTAGCCATGTCCATCCGGCAGCTCCCATTCGTATTCGATGCTGACGGCGTCTCCCAACTTGGAACGCTGCTGATTGGCGGGATTGTAAACCGCGTCGATTACCGTCCCCTTCGCATCCTTAACTAGGACTCCCTTAATGATGCTGTCTACATTTTCGGCCGCAGCCGCAGCCGCACCTGCAGGGGCAGCCAGTCCATACGTAGCATCGGTCGCACTGTACGCAGCCTCTCCACCGGAAGCTTCATCCGGATTTGCGCTGACCTGCGCCGCTCCCATACCAAAGACGCCTTGGAAGAACAACGCGCCGGCCATGAGTAAAGCCATCCATTTTTTCTTCATGCTTTTAGAGCACTCCCTCCTTATCTCAAATGTGTTCATTTATAATATCTTAATTGTTTTCCAATTCCCTCCTAATCCGTTTTATGTAATTGGGCGACGCTTTCATCTTAATTCGTTGTTCTGAACAAATTCTCAACAAATTATAAAAAAATTCAACAAAAATTATGATTATTTTAATAGCTCTCACAGTTCTAATGCGAAAGTTGTCTGATCCCCTGCTTCAAAGCCCAACGTATAAAACGCAAAGAAATTTTTTTTCTTCACGGCCTCCACCAGCCAGTGGCAAAAATCGCTTACTTCGTCGGTTTCCTGGCTTCGGCCGTCCCGATAGACTACCAGGGGGTAAACGAACCTCAGCTTGACCTCGCCGCGCCACTCAAAGCGAAAAAAATTTCTGCCCTTCCGGCGTTGCAGCGAAAAATGATAGTCCCGTTCCCGCTCTTGCAACAGATAAAACTGACCATTGCAAAAAAATACAGGGCCATGCCGCGTAGCTACGATCCCTACCCGGTTCCCCCGGTAATCCATATAGAAACCCCTGCTCCGTTTCCTTTTATCCTGCTTCGTCAATTCGATCTCCGTCAGCGAGGGCAGTTCCACCCCCCGTGAATCGTCCCTGAAATGGCCGACTACATTCATCTCCAAAAAACTCCCTTAATTGCGAACGTTGCGAAAAGGCTGCAGAAAATTCGACTGAAATGGTTCATTCGGAGTATACGCGCGAGGTCTATACAAATTCTGAACAAAAAAACCGGCCAACGGCCGGTCAAGATGGCTTGTTCTATGATAAAAAAACGCCGGGAGCAGGCGGCATTAACGTGCCTGTCCCGCTTTCTCCGTAAATTGTGCATACCATTCCGTTATGTAGTGGCCGGGCTCCACGTTCAGTTCCTCCTTCAGTACGGCTGCGAGTTCGCGGTACTGACGGTGCACCATGGCATAGTTCTGCTGTAGTGCGTATATTTTCATGAGGGCAAAATAAGGCGCCTCTTCCTGGGGATGAAGGGTGCGGATGTTGTGATAGTAAGCTCCTGCCTTCTCCCAAAGCTCTTGCCCGAGGTACCAATCGGCGATCGCCAGCGAAGTGTGAAGCCAAATGGCTTTGAGCCGCTGGCGCTCGCTTTCCGTCCACCAGTAATCGTATTCCTGCAGATAATCTCCGGTGTAGATTTTCATCGTCTCCAAATATGCGTCCAGCGAATCGCCGGACACGGCCGGCAGCGCTGCCAGCTTGGCCTCCCATTCGTCGATATCCAAGCGGACCTGATGGGTATTCAGGATGTAACCCTCCATCGTATTCACAATTTGAAAATGATCTCCGTAAGGCTTAAGCGTTTTCCGAATATGGTACACGGACGTATATAATTGCGAGTTGACCTTGTCCGTCTCGTATTCCGGCCATAAGACATCGATCAAAGTAGACTTTCGGACCAACCTTCCCCGGTGCTGCAAGAGATAAAGAAACAACTCCTGCGCCTTTGTTGTGCGCCACTGCAGGAGGGTCGGCTGTCCATGCCGCGCCTCCACCGTTACCTGCTTGAACAAGCATATTTTGATATCCTGTTCGGAACCGGCGACTTGCTCCTGTCCCGCTTTCAGCCGCTCCTGAATCCGATCCACGGTTTTGGCCAGGCGCTCGGCTCTGATCGGCTTGAGCACATAATCCAGAGCGTTTAACTCAAAGGCTTTTATGGCATATTCATCATACGCCGTAACAAAAACGATATGTATCTCCGGTCTTGCTTCCAAAATCCGTTCCGCCAGTTCAATACCGTTGATTTCCGGCAGGCTGATGTCCAAAAACAGCACATCCACACGCTCTTGGAGAATTTCGCCCATCCCCTTGACGGGATCGGTAAATTTCCCGACAACCTCCACGTCGGCAAGCTTCAACAATAACCGTTCCATATAATTCAAGGCCAATTGTTCATCATCCACAAGTATTACTCTCATAAGAGCCAGACTCCCCCGCTTGGATACTCTTCCCCTTAATAAGAAGATTAGCATATCCCGCCCAAACAAAGAAGCCTTGAACAGTCGTTCAAGGCTCTTTTTTTTCCTATTCGTCTTATTATTGAATTGGCTTAGTATAACTTGTCCGCCTTATATTTCGAAGCATCTTTGATCATCGTAAAAGCGGTCGTCGTTCCCTTCCAGCCGGCATCGGCCGTCGTGTCGATAACCACCCAGCGTCCGTTCATATAAACTTCATTCCAGGCGTGATACGTTTTCACATAATCGGAAGCCCCCATCGCCAGCTTGGCCGGAACCCCAACGCTGCGCAGCATTCCCGCAAACAGGGAGGAAAAGCCGTAGCAGGTGTCCTTCTTGGCAGTCAAGGTACGCTCGATATTCGGCAGGTAATTCGATGTAGCGGTAAACGTCAGGCTGTCGTCGTATTTGATGGTGCTGATGATGTAATTATAAATGGCCTTCACTTTATCTTCATCGGTAGCCGCATCTTTCGTCAGCTCCGCCGCCTTCTTTGCCGCCAGACCGTCTATATTCCAATTCACATTTTGCGTCGAACTCAGATAGACCGGCGTCTCATCCTGCAAATCAAGCTTCACCGTATCCTTCTGCACAAGGCGGTACGTAGTCCCTTTAATCTGTTCCAACAGGCTGATCGTGTAATCCCCGTTGCCCATTTGCAGCGGGAACGTCTCTTCTTGGGCACCGTAGGTCAGATTATAGGTATACTTGTTGTTCCCTTTCTCGATCACCAGCTTGGTCTTGACATTCAGCTTCACGTCGTAATGAATGGTGACCGCTCCCCGAGACAGGTTGTCCTTATTGAGCCAGCCCTCAAGTTCGGCCGCCCGCGCCCCTGTTCCGCCGAAACCGGCAAATAAAAGTACAAGGGTCAACGTTGCAAACATCAATTTACGCATAAAAAATAAAACCTCCTTCGGTAACTGGCTGCCAGTAAAAAATTTACAGGCCCTGTAGCTTTGCGTCCCTGCCTTTCGACAGGTTTGCCATTATCGTGTAAAGTTTTATGTCTTTCTCTATCTCTATCGGAAGCGCAGGTGTCATTTGTTAGCCCTGCAAGACGAAAAAATCTAAAATTTTTAATTTTTTTTGCGACTTTAGTCTCAGTTGAGAGACGAACTTTGCAGTCGGGTCCGTTCATTTCGCAAAAAGTAAAAATAATAAAAAAGTACCATAATCATTTCCAAAGCTGCGAGAATGAGATAGATATTACTGTACACGCCGGAATTCGCAAACAGGTTTAGCGGGTTCCAATGCACGCTGCCGCCTTGATCCACAGCCTTGCTGTAGACGCCGGCCGCCACCGCGCCGGAAAGAAAGTTCGACATCGACAACAGCCCCATGCCAACCCCGGTCTGTTCCTTGGCCAGCGTCCGCGAAATCGTGCCTGTCAAGGCAATTTGCATAAACATCTGTCCGACGTTGCCAAGGATCAATAATATTGCAATGATGGGGACCGCCGCTCCCGCGAAGATCGAGATCAGGGTAAAGCAAACCAGCAGCAGCATGGACGCGGTGCAAAACACAAACGGGTTGCCCTTGGCATCCGCCAGCTTGCCTCCGGCTCTGCCCAGAACAGCCGACACCGCCGCCCCCGGAACCATAGCGAAGCCAATCCAGCCCGAGGCAAGCCCGTTGACATCCGCCAGCAGCTGCGGCGTCAAGAACGGGAGCGCGTAACCGATCCCCATCGCCAGTATGGATACGAGCAGCCCCAGAGTATAACTTCTGTTGCGGAAAAGCTGCGGTTCCACGAACGGATGAGCCGCAGTCCGGTTGCGGATAAAAAACAACAAGAACAGGAGCAGGCTGCCCAGATAGAAGGTAACTCGGCCATAAGTAACGCCCAGCAGCAGCAATGCAACCGCACCGCCTAGCAGACCGGCCCCCAGCCAATCGACTTTGGCGTATTTGGGCGCCTGCTCGCTTAAATAACGGCGGTAAAACGGCAAGGTGACAAGCATCAGCATCGGCATGCAAAACAGCCAACGCCAATCGACCAGACTGACGATTAGCGCCGAGACGACCGGTCCGATCGCCCCCCCGACAGCCAGTCCGGTTGCCGTGATGCCGAGCGCGTATCCCCGGCGTTCGGGCGGAAAGTGGCGGACGGGAATGATCATCGCCGCCGCCGGAATGACCGCCGCTCCCGCCGCCTGCAAAACCCGCCCGGCCAGCACCATCCAAAACGCCTGGGCGGCAAGCCCGGCGAGCGAGCCCAGACAAAACACGGCCAAGCCGAACGTGATTAAATTTTTGAACCTGAATACATCGGCCAATTTCCCGTAGATGACCGATCCGATCGCATAGATCAGCATATAAATGGTGGATACCCAGCTAACCTGCGCCACGGATAATTGGAACTCGTTTTTAATTTCCGGCAGCACGATATTAAACATCGTGGCGCTCATCGACGAGAGCACCATCGTAAACGCCAAAATACGGATCAGCTTTTCGGCTGAATCGCCCTCTGCCTGCTTTCTCATAACAAATCATGCCCCCTCAAAAACCTTTGTTATGAGATATTTTATATTTGCATATTGATAATTAAAAATATATATTCAATTATAAAATCATATACTACAGTATATTAATAGAAAGGAACGAACGGTATGGAATTGCTGCAGCTGCAATATTTTCAGACGGTCGCCCGCTTGGAGCATATGACAAAAGCCGCGCAGGAGCTTCATATCGCCCAGCCCGCGCTAAGCAAAACGATCGCCCGTCTGGAACAGGATTTGGGCGTGCCGCTGTTTGACCGGCAGAGCCGGCAAATCCGGCTCAACCACTTCGGCAGAGCGTTTTTGAAAAAGGTGGAGCTCGCGCTGAACGTGCTTGAGGAAGGTCGGAAGGAAGTCGCCGATCTGGCGGGAACCGAACGGGGAAGCATTCATCTGGCGACGAACAACCTGGGCCGGATTACTTCCGCTATAAGCGCCTACCGGACTGAGCATCCGGAAGTGAATTTCCGCATATTGCAAACGCCGCCCGCTTCCATGGAGGAGTTGGTTAATTTGCTGGAAAACGGCGAGGTGGATCTCTGTTTTACCGCCGCTTCCATCGATCATCCGGATATCCGCGAGCAGCCGGTGCTGGACGCCGAGGTGTTTTTGGCGGTGCCGCCCGGCCATCCCTTGGAACGGCGCAGCAGCATCCGCCTGGAGGAGGTGGCGGGCGAGCCTTTCATCGAGTATAAAACCGGCCATCCGTTCCGGAAAATAAATGCGTCATTTTGCCGCGAAGCGGGCATTTCGCCGAACATCGTCTGCGAGGTGGACGAACCGTCCGCTTTGGGCAGCCTGGTGCAGGCCGGACTTGGCGTAGCTTTTATGCCCGCATGCCGCAAAGACGAGACGCCGCCTTATAAAATGCTGCGCCTCGAAAGCCCCGTATGCCGGCGCGTCTTCCGGATCGCCTGGCTGAAGCGGCGGTATCTCCCCAAAGCGGCCCGCAGCTTCGGCCGGTTTTTGGCCGAATATTACGCGGAGCTCCAGGCGCCGTAAGCTGCACCGCCATCCTCCGGCGTCCGGCGGGCCGCCGGTCAGGTAAAATACTCCAGCTTCGCCTTCGGAAAAAAATCTTTCATATAACCGAACAGATGCGTTTTCAAATCTTCCTCTTCCTCTTTCGGATAGATATATTTGCCGATGCCGTATTTGCCCCATTTGTATCTGCGTTTTTCTTCATCCAGTTCCAGCTTGGTCATCGGGTAATTTTTCTCGATCACCCGTTTGGCCGGTTTCGTGAAGCGGTGCTGAATGAATTCGAACGTAAGGTCCTCTTTCGCCTCGGCCGGCAGTTCGGCATCCAGCCGTTCGAACATATGGCGGTACCCGTCCTCCCATCCTTCGTGAATGTAAATGGGCGCGACGATAAAGCCAAGCGGATATCCGGCCCGGGCCACCTTCCCCGCGGCTTCGATTCTTTGCTCCAAAGGCGAGGTGCCCGGTTCGAAGTTTTTAATGATGTAATCGGCGTTGACGCTGAACCGGAAGCGTGTTTTTCCGTTATGCCTCGCATCCAGCAAATGATCGACATGATGAAACTTCGTGACGAACCGCAGCTTGCCGTACTCGGACTGTCCAAAGTGCTCGATCGCCCGCCTTAGCGTATGGGTCAGATGGTCGATGCCGACGATATCCGAAGTGCAGGAAGCTTCAAAACGGGTGTATTCCGGGGCGCGCTTGGCCATATACCGGTCGGCGGCGTCCAAAATCTCCTCCACGTTGACATAAGTGCGGATATACGGCTTGCTCCCCATCGTCGTTTGCAAGTAACAGTAATGGCAATGCCCCATGCATCCGGTGGCAAAAGGGATGGCGTACTCCGCCGAAGGTTTGGATGTGTCGAATTTCAGCGTTTTGCGAATGCCGACGACCAGCGTGGATTTGGCCACCCGGTATTTTTGCAGATCGCTTTCGCCCGGCAGGTTTCTGACCTGGTTGTGGGAAGTCGTGTACCGGATGTCGAGATCCATGTCCTTGAATTTGTCATACAGCGTTTGACCGAGCGGATAATCCAGCGCGTCCGGCTCAAAGTAAACGAGCTTGGGAACAAACGGCTTCATTCCAGGCTCCCCTCGGCGGCGTCCCCGAAGTAGTAGCTGTAGGCCTGCTCCGCCTCATCCGCCGACGCGTATACGGCCATTTCACTGGTCAACGGGTAATAGGTTTCGTACAAAAAAACGGCGAGCTCCCCCGGCCGCTCCGGGTTGTTGACCACCGCGGCCTCCTGGATGTTGGCGACGTCCTGGGTATGCGGGTTGCGGTAAAACACGTAAACGATATCTCCCGGCGCAAAGGTTCGGGCTTCGTCTAACATCTTCATCGAATCCCCTTCTTTTTATGGAATGGTGAAGCTTTCCCTCTGCTTAAAAATATTTCCTTGGCCGGGAGCAATTATTTTTCCACGTTGTGGAAAAACAGGCAACCCAGGAAAACCTTATTTCCCCTCCGATTCCGAAGCGGCGCTTTTCCACAATATCCTGTGCTGTGTCCGGCTTAGTTTCTCGTAGAACAGCACGGAGTTTTTGCGAAATACTTGAATGACGACGTGAATGAAAAACGCCAGATCCATCAGCAGAACCAACATGGCCAATAACGCCCTTGCTCCCTCCGGCAACGATCCGGGAGGAAAAGCAACCAAGCGGTTCATGCCGAAGATCCCCCAATAAAGCAGACCGTAGCGGACGACGATCGACATGGCTCCCGGCCGCGCTTCATCACCTTCCTTATTTCTGCCCCGGGTCAATTGGGCTGCGTAACCCGCATCGGCATCCCGCTTTTCCGCCGGTTCCGCTTCCTCGATCCTGATGCGAACCAGCCATTTGCCGAAGGTGCAGCCGCCGGTTAGGTATGGAAGCAGCATAAAGTAAAGACCTGTCGCGATGAAATAAGCCCCCGGAATCCGCAGCACGTGGCAGACGGCCAACAGCACCGCGCAAATGACAACATCAAACATCCAGGCCAAACCGCGGCGGGTGTAGCTCACCCTTTTGGCGGACAAATCCACGCCCCGGTCCAGATGCTCGATCCTGGGCAAAAAGCGCGACAGCCATTCGGCGGCGAGAAAGCCGATCATTCCGCCAAGCGTGTTCGTCATCAGGTCGTCGATATCGAACACCCGGTAGGCGTTGTCAAAAATGCCGAATATGCCCGTCAGCTGCGTCACTTCAAAAAACAGGGACAGCAAAAAGGACAGCAGCAGGCAGCGAATCGGCCCAAACCGGAAGTAGTAACGCATGATCATCCCGTACGGCACCGTCAACAGGGCGTTGAAGGCCACCTGCAAAAAAGCCCGCTCCTTCAGCAGCCGCCAATACGTTGAAAGCTCTCCTTTAACGACGCTGGTCTCCTTCAGGATATCCTGGATGAAATGAAACGGAACGAGCTGGACAGGCGATTGGGCGAGCGGCGGATTGTGCCGCGTGGCAGGAAAGGGCAGCATGATCAGAAACGCGGCGTTCATCAAGTACAGCAGGAACAGGTACAGGACGAACGCCCGCACTTTGTTGATATACCCGTGCCGGCGGTACTGGACGACGAGAAAAGGCAACGTGAACAGCATCGCGGCGAAAGGAAAAGCCATAAAAGCATAGGAAATAGGGAACAAATACGTTTCAAATTTCAAAGTTTAAACCCCTTCTGCTTATAAAATCTTAACTATCTTACCATAGGACGTTCGAAGCCGCTTTTTAGTTAGCCAAAAAGTCCGTCAATTTATGCAAAAAGCTTTCCCGCGCTCCAACTAGTGGAACGGGGAAAGCTTTTGCCGTTTTGGTGGATTGCAGCGAATAATGACTTACTCCGGTTTGTCCGGCGTTTTCGGCCGAACGTCCATGCCGGTCGGTTCCTGGGAGGCCGGTCCTTGTGACGGCGGCAACTGTGAACCGGCTGACTGCTCGGCCGGTGTCTGCGCGGGCGCTGTCTGTGTGGCCGGTTCCTGGGGCGCCCGCACTTGTGAGGCTGACGCCTGCGGAGCGGGGTCCTGCGACGGCGGCACCTGTGAGCCGGCTGACTGCTCGGCCGGTGTCTGCGCGGGCGGTGTCTGCGTTGCCGGTTCCTGCGGAACCTGCGCCTCGTTGGGACGAGCCTGCGCGGCCATCCCGTCCGTTTGCATCCCGTTCGCTTGCTTCCAGGCTTCCCGCTGCTCGGCTCTGTTCTGCGCCTGACGGCGGCGCAGAAGCCAAAGCGGCACCACGATAACCGCCGCGATGGCGATCACCGGCAGCGCCCCCGCCAACAAGACGATCAGCCACTGCAGGATCAGCGACAGCACTTCGATGCTTCCCGTCAGCGCCTGCTTGGCTCGCTCCAAGAGCGGGGGCTCATCGCCCTCTGCCATGGCGGATCCCGCCTGCTCCGGTTGATACAAACGGATTTCAACCGTGGAATAGGCGACGTTGCTGTCGATGTACCGCATCCGGCCTTTGATCTGCTCGATTTCCGTCTGAATCCGCTCCAGCTCATTCACGAACTTAACCAGTTGGCTCGTTTGGGTTGCTTCCTCCACAAATTTAAGGTACCGGGCCTCCATCGCTTCCTTGACTTTAAGCCGTGATTCCAGGTCCACGTACTCCTCGGAAACGTCCTGTCCCTGAATGGTCCGCTGCATTGATTTGGGCTTGAGCTGTTCCAATTTGTCCAGGAACGGGGAAAACCCGGCGGCCGGCAACTTTAGGATAAAATTCCCGCCAAGCTCGTGCTGGGACTGATTTTCGGAGAATTCGACGATATAGCCGCCCGTTAATGCCACGAGATTGCGGATTTCGGATTGCGCTTTAGCGTAATCCTCCACTTCCATCACGACATTGGCCCGGTATATCAGCTTCTTGTTGAAGCCGGTGTCCGCTGTTGCCCCTTGAAATCCCGGGGAGGTTTGCCCCGCCCCCGCAGCGGCATTGGCGGTGCGCTTGCCTTCCCCCGCTCCCGCCGAAGATCCGGCCCCTCCGCCGGAGGACTCGGCTTCTTCAGTCCCATCGGCCGCATCGGACTTCTCCGCAACCGATTTGTCCGTGCTCCTGGCTTCACCCAGCCCCATTCCGCCATCGGCGGCCTCATTGGAAGCTTGATCGCCTACGGCCATGTCAGCCGCAGGCAAAGCGCTTTCCATGGATTGGGATGCGCTGCCCGAATTATCGCTTGCGTTCCCGCATCCGCCCAGCAGCCATAACCCTAAAATGACCGCTCCTAATACCGCAATCTTTTTACACCATTTCCCCAATGGAATACCCCCCTTGTCATAAACAGGCTTGAGCGCTCCGCATTTTCTTATCTGCTCTGTACTGTTTTATCGCGGAACGTCTCTTACCTGTCTTGACGCATCCAAAGTCTGGAAGGTTGCCGTCTTCGAAAAATAAAAATAGTCGAACCTTCCAGCATGGTGGCACTTGGACCAAAGGACCCTAACTTCGCTGCAACTCCGCTGAACATTCAAAGCAAGCATCGGCCGTTAAGTCCCCGGTACCCTTTTGTATAGCGCCGGGAAAACCTGCATAACCAGGTTGTCTGAGAAGCTCAACTGCCCCATAGCGCAAAACATAAGAACAAAAAATGCACTAGCGTTGCATAAAACCTAACGCGAATAATCAAATATTAGTTAAATATGGGTAATTATGATCATTTTTCATGGAAAAAGCATAAAAAATCTCCTATTGTAAAGAGGTAGGTACGTTGTCCATAACTCTCTACAAAA
>SNQW01000275.1_pt1 | contig 19246 bp, 24 predicted proteins | sample 2580511 | NCBI WGS metagenome assembly SNQW01 (sample SAMN10953775, study PRJNA522744) | food fermentation metagenome | isolation source: 8-hour incubation of native-enriched microbial consortia from nixtamalized... | place: Mexico | collected 2017-09-24 | reverse complement strand
AGAGTTATGGACAACGTACCTACCTCTTTACAATAGGAGATTTTTTATGCTTTTTCCATGAAAAATGATCATAATTACCCATATTTAACTAATATTTGATTATTCGCGTTAGGTTTTATGCAACGCTAGTGCACTTTATGTACTTATATTCCGGAACCTAGCACGTTCATCTCTATTAGCGACATTTTATGTACTTATTTTCCTAAGAATGGTTCAGAAGACGGGTATATTCTTGCGACGAGGGAAAATAACGACCTAAATTGCCTCTATTTCTTTCAAATGGACGGATATCGGAGGAATAGCGGCATTTTATGTACTTATTTTTTTACACAGGAGTTTTTACGTGGAGTTTCTCAGGCGGCCTGATTTTGTAAAGGGCTCTCCCGATACTATACCTTTCCTGTGCACGCTTTTCATACACTTGTCCGTTAGCTGTCCGGTGAATGTCCTCCGGTTGTCCGCCGCTTGTCCGGCACATGTCCGGCACTTGTCCGTTCGCTTGGGTTTATCCGTGGTAAATTGGTAGTGTGGAAATCAGGGACACCTGATCTGATCCCTACTATAAACTTTGCGAAAGCCGCTGAGCCATCAGCGGTTTTTGTTTTGGAAGGAAGGATGCGTGTGCGGAAAAAGAGCAATAGCCCGCCGATAAAGGCTTCGGCGCAGGTCTGGGCTCAGCCGGAACGCTGCCGGGGCTGCATTTGGGGACGTTTTGAAGGAACCAGACAGTTTTGCAGCCTTCCGCGCTGCGTGATCAATGAGTTTCACCTGGAAAGGAGGTGAGTATCATTGCTGGAGATGCGATAGGCGTGATTCGCGGCAAGCTGCTGGAAGCCGTGCCGGAGTTGAAGGAAGTGTACGATTCGCCGCCACCGGCCCAGGCGGAAAGCGCATTGCCTTTTGCGGTTGTGCGGCCGGTCGGCGGGGACGGTGCGGGCAGTGTGAACAGTGCGAACAGTGCGAACAGTACGGACAGTGCTTGGAAAGGGCTCAGGCTCTTAAATGAGGTCGATCTCTATGTATCCGCAGCTGTCCCGGAGGAAATGGACCGGCTGGGCGAACTTGTCGTTAATGCGCTTGATAAGCAGTTGCTTAAGGCGGATAGCGGAGAGCTTTGGGCCGGTTTGTATTTGGGAATCTCGGGCTCGGAGGGAGACGACCTTGATGAAGAACGCGGGGCGGTAAAGCGCGGGATGCAGATTGCGCTGCTATCACCGCAGCCTGTCTCGCAGCCGGTGCAGATCACCGGCGATTCGTGGCTTACGGCGTTAGCCGACTGGACGAAGCGGACGCTTGGCCCGGAGTGGGCGGCGTTTTGCGGCGCTTGGCCGCCTGGCCATGCAAGGCCCGCGATGCTGTGGCAAATGATCGGCATGGACGTGCGGACGCTCAGTCCGTCATCCTATGAGATCGAAAAGCGGATGACCGCGTTTTTCCGGGCGGAGAATGCCGATCAGGAGCACGCGGGCATGCTGAAGCTTCTTGAAGCGTTAGGCGCCGCGGTGAAAATCCCGCTGGACCGCGCGGAGCGGACGTTCCTGCGCATCGGCGAGCCAAAGGTGAGCGTGCCGACGGCCGGATTGGGGACTACGGCGGCAACGGGGACGGCGGCGGCGGGGCCGCTGACCGTTTCGCTCATCCGGCGTACCGCCAAACCGGTGGAGGAAGCGCCGCTCATGCAATACGTTCATTATCAATCCAATATGAGGTGAGGCAAGTGGCAGGGAAAAAAGGAACGGCGGCCACGAAGGCAGCTCAGACGAAAGCAACTCAGACGAAGGCAGTTCAGGAAACTGCCGCTGCGAAGGCCGCGGAAGATGCAGTAACAGAAAAGGCTTATCCGCTTCATGAGCTGATGGCGGTGTCCGAAACGCTGCTGGGGGTTAAGCCGGAGGTGCTGGCCGGTGCTGTGGCTGGGGCCAGAGCCGGGGTCGGAGATGGGGCCGGAGATAGGGCCGGCAAAGAGATGATGCAAGTGGAGGAAGCCAAGCGGCTGGTCAAACAATTTTTGGGGAAGAAGGTGCTTTAAATATGGCAGGAGGAACATGGAGTTTAACGGATCAACCGGTTTTGCCGGGACTGTATATGAATTTTGTGAGCGCGGCGGGGACCGCCATTCAATCGGGAGCGCGCGGCGTAGTCGTCGCTCCGGTCAAAGCCCACTGGGGGCCGATGGGACAATTCACGGAGGTGGCGAACGAAGCGGCGATCCGGGAGCTGTTCGGGAATGACGACTCCGATGGCGCAACCGCGCTGACGACGTTGTATCTCGCACTGTTGGGCGGGCCGAAAAAGCTGCTCGCCTACCGGATCGCCGCCAGCACGGCGGCAGAGGCATCGCTGACGCTGAACAATGGGGAAGGCGCCGCTTCGCTTTTGCTCAAGGCCAAGTACCCGGGCAAACGCGGCAACAGCTTCAAGGTTACGGTTCAACCAAGCCTGTCGGTTTCCGGCAGTAAGGAATTGAAGCTGTATGAAGGTTCGACGCTACTGCGGACGTTCCCGCTGGGCAGCGGATCGGCCGAGCTTGCGGCGGCCGCGATCAACGCGGACACGGCCAACCTCTGGATTACGGCGGAGCTGGCTGGCGAAGGTACGTTGGCCGATGTGTCCGGCGCGGCTTTGACCGGCGGAGAAAGCGGCATTTCCGGCGTCACGAACGCCGATTACGTGGCGGCTATCGCCGCTTTTGAAACCCAGGACTTCCACGTGCTGACGCTCGACGGTGTTTCCGACCCGGCACTGCGCACCAGCATCGTGGCTTGGGTGAAACGCGTCCGCGAAGAGGGCAAAGGCGTTATCGCGGTGCTGGGCGGCTCGGCGGCCGACGATACCGGAGCCGATGCGGTGAGCAAAGCGATCGCGCGCAGCGCTGTCATCGATTATGAGGGCATCGTCAACGTCGGTACCGGCGCGGTCCTGAACGGCAAAGAGTACAGTTCCGCGCAAATCGCCGCTTGGGTTGCCGGGCTGATCGCCGGTCAGTCGCTCAAGGAATCGACGACGTATGCGGCTTCGCCTTTCGACGATGTTACGCGGCGCTGGACCCGCTCTGAGCAAGAGCAGGCGGTGCAGAGCGGCGTCTTCCTGCTCGTCCACGACGGCCGCAGGGTGAAGGTGCTGCGCGGCGTGAACAGCTTGATTTCACCGCGCCAAGGCCAGAACAAAGGCTGGAAAAAAATCCGCAAAATCCGCGTCATCGACCAGATCAACGCCGATTTGCAGCGCACCGCCGAGGATTATTATATCGGCAAGGTGAACAACACCGAGGAAGGCCGGCTGGCCCTGATCGGCGCCGGGAAGCAGTATTTGCAGACGTTGGCCGCAGAGAGCGTCATTGAGGCGACGGGTTTTGACGTCACGCTTGATCCGCGTTTTTACGGCAGCGCGCCGCAATTTGTCCCTGAGGACGATCAGGTTTTCCTGGCGTGGAAAGCGGACGACACCGACGTGATGGAACAAATTTTCGGCACGTTTTACGTGCAATAATTTTTGAGGGGAGAGCTTATCTATGGCACAATTTCTTGATCCCGGCCGCGTGATTATGGGCACGTACGGGCAAATTTTTATCGAAGGCCAATGGCAGTCGAATTTGAATCATCTGGAGGCCAACGTCGAAGCGGAGAAAAAGGAACTGAATCTCGTTGGCACCGACTATACCGTTTACAAGCTGGGGCGCAAAAAAGGGACCGGCACGATGAGCGGCTACAAAGTAACGTCCGATATGATCGCGCGGGGATTTCAGAAGTTTTCGATCATCCATAAGCTGGACGACCCGGAGGCTTACGGCTTCGAGCGGGTTCAGTTGAACAACTGCATGGTGGACAAAATCCAACTGGCCAACTGGACGGCCGGCGAAGAAGTGACTGAGGAAACGCCGTTTACGTTCGAGTCGTACGAGCTGCTGGACCCGATTGTGGCGTCTTAATTTGGGGCTTATTAGACCAGTAACGAAAAAGAAGGAGGAACCATTTTGAGTCAGGACGGGCTGTTGAATGAGCAGGAAATTTTGGACGGTCTTTTTGAGACGGCGGCGAATTTGCCGGAGGAGACCGTTTTTATCGGGCGGTTGGGTTTAAGGGTCACGCTGCGCGGTCTCACGTCCAGCAAGGTGGACGCGATCCGTGAGCGGTGCACGATCCGCAAGACGACGAAAGGCCAGGTCACGGAAAAAATCGACAGCGAGCTGTTTAACGCCGCATTGATCAAGGAAGCGACCGCCTCGCTGGAAGTGGTTAAGAAGCGGGAGAACGGCGGGGAAGCGCAAAGTTTGAAGCTGAGCGGCTGGGGCGACGACCGCCTGATCAGCCGGCTGAAGCTGTCCGGCGGGGAAGAGGCGGTGCGCCGTCTGCTGCTGGCCGGGGAACTGGACGCCGTCGGCGATAAAGTGCTGGAGATTTCCGGCTTTGGGGTCGACATCGATGATCTAAAAAACTGATCGGCTCCGGCGGCACGACGACGCTGCTGTTCCATTTGTGGACACGGCATCATCTGCGCCCCGGGGAATACTGGTCGCTCCCCAAAGGAGAGCGTCTGCTGCTTAGAGCGTTTGCGGAGCGGGAGCTGGAGATGATGCAATGAGCGTCTCCCGGCTCCCGGTTTTCCCGCTTCCGGGCGGGCAGGCGTAGTACGGAGAAAGGAGGTGACGAATGGCCGACAAAGAGATCTATGAGCTCGAGATCGAGATCGAAAACCGCGACGTAGACAAAACGCAAAAAAAGCTGCGTTCCCTGGACAAGCTGCTGCAGCAAACCCAGCGCCGCGCCGGGCTTTTGGGCAAAACGCGAATCAAACCCGCCGTCACGCTGGACGACCGCTTTTCTTCCGCCGCCCGTAAAATCGGCGACACGCTGACGCGGCTGCACCGCACCACGGTCAAACCGGTCGCCGAGCTCGACGACCGCGCGTCCAAAGCGGCTGTTAGGCTTTACGCCACGCTTGCGGCGCTCAGCGCCCCCCGTTGGCGCCTATCGGTCGCCGGAGTCGACTGGGAGACCGCGGTCGGGGATTCTTTTACGAAATGGATAAGCTCCGACGGCAAAAGCACGATGCAGCGCATCTCCTCGTCGATCGCTAGCGCGCTTGGCGGTGGATTGAAGGATGTTATGATGCAGGCGCTGGGGTTGGGGGATGCGGTAAAGGCAAGCGGGGCAGGCAATCCTGCTGCTGCTGAAAGTCCCGTAGACAAGCCCAATTTGGCGGCAAACCCGGCAGAAGGAAGCAAGGCATCCACAACATCCGGGGGCGATGATAAAAGCGGGAGGATTTTGAAAGCAGCCGGTGAATTTTCTAACAGTGTTGGCTTGCTTTTGGCTAAGGATTTTGCTAAGGAATGGATACAAAAAGGGTATAAAAAAATCACCGGCAAAAAAGACGACCCTAAAAACGGGAAATGTACCTGCATATGTATTTGTAAATGCGGTAGCGGCGGGAGAAATTCCGGTGGAAGGAACTCCGGCGGGGGAAGGGGTGCCAATGCCCAAGGAAGCAGAGGAAGAAGAGTCAGAGGCAATAGTCAAACCGGGACCAGATCAAGAACGAGCTTTGGGAACAGAACGGGTAGAATCGGCGGTTCTGCCGGCAGAAAAACTTTTGGGAAAGGAGCTGCGGCGGGTCTGGGCCTAAGCATGTTAATGAATACGGGCATCGATCTACTCACCGAAAATGGTCCCGGTTTGCTGGAAGGCGCCAAGAATCTGGCTGGAAGGGGAATCTCTTCCATTAAGAAAGGGGCCTCCCGGTTGGGAGAAAACGGATCAAAGATCATTAATACAGGAAGAAATTGGATCGCTGAAAATGGCCCGAAGCTCATGGACAAGGGGAAAAGTTTGATCGGCGGTAAGTTGCCCAAATTGATGGATGTAGGAAAGAGCTTAATTGGCGGAAGTGGTTTAACATCGCTCGTGAAGGGTGCAGGTTGGCTTGGAAAAGGGGCGAAGTTCATCGGCAAAAACTTACCCGGTCCTCTAGGGCTTGTGGGAGATGCGGCTGCCATTGCAACTGCAGGTTCGAAGAAGAATCGTTTTAAAGCGACGGGTTCGGCAGTCTTATCGACAGCAGGAGGCGTTGTCGGAGGAATGATCGGTTCCGTTATTCCGGGGGCAGGTACGGTTATCGGCGCAACGCTAGGATCGATCGCCGGCGATTTTTTGGGGAATAAAGTCGGTGGATTTTTGCACGATACGTTTTTCTCCAAGAAAAATAAAGCTTCGTTAAACACGAGCAAAGCGATGAACACTCCGGCAGCTTCCTTATCACAAAGCGCTTCAAATCAGGCGATGTCTCCACAAACTGCTTCAATTCCTGATACTAACGGGCTTAGAACCTACAGACGTTTCGGAAATGGGCGGAATGAAGGGGTGCAAAAACAAAGCTCCACGCCGTTTCAAATCAACGTTTCCCTATCCCAAGGCGCCCTCAACCTTACCGTCAACAAAGACGAGATCAATTACGACGAACTTGCCAAGGCGGCGGGCTTGAGAATCGCCAATGAGGTCAGGTTCGCCATGCAAAATCTGAAGTAAAGGGGCGATGAGGAAGATGGAAATCCATTTGATCGACGGAGCGGGCAATGACTTTTATTTTCCGGTGAACCCGGACGAAATTTCGATTTCCCGCGGGAAGGCGCTGGAGACGGTCAATATTTTGTCGCTGGGGGAATACGATTTTCCGGCTGGAGAGAAGGTGAAGGAGGTCGCCTTCTCTTCTTTTTTTCCGGCGGTTTACGATCCGGGATACTGCAACTATGAAAATCTCCCCGACCCGCAGGAGGCGATGAATCAACTGACCGCGATGATGAACGGCAAATCGCCGGTACGGCTGATTATTTCCGGTACGGCGGTGAATGTGCTTGTTACGATTGCCGCGCATAACAGCAGCTTTAAAGGCGGGGAGCCAGGGGACGTATACTTTGATCTGACCGCCCGCACCTGGCGGGAGATGAAGGTCCATACGGCTGCGTCAGCGGGGACTCCGGCCAAAAAATCAACCCGTCCGGATACGAAAAAGCCGGCGAAAACCTACGTCGTCAAGTCCGGCGACACGCTGTCCAAAATCGCCAAACTGGAGCTCGGCGATAGCTCGAAGTGGCGGCAGATTTACAAAGCGAATCAGAAAACGATCGGCAAGGACCCGAACAAGATCAAGCCCGGTCAAAAGCTGGTGATGCCGCAGTGAGTTGCGAAGTGGTGCTGCAGAACAAATATTATTTGCGCGAGCTGGTGGAAGGGATCTCGCTGAAGGATTCGCTGGACCAGATTTCGTACCAGGGGACGATACAGCTGAAAATTCCGGCGTCTTTTCCCGGTATTGAACCGGGGCAGGAAATCCGCATTAGCGGAGTGCCGTTTAGCGGGGGCGGCGGCGCTTCAGGAGCTGGCGGCAAAAGCATGGTGCATCTGCTCCACCCCGGCGTCGTTTGGGAATGCTCAAGCTCGATCAAGCAGGCAAAGCATATGACGGTGACGGTGTACGACCGGACGATTTATTTGGCGAAATCGGAGGATGAGTACCTTTTTTCAGCCGGAGGAACGGCCGGTCAACGCCTGCGAAAATACGCTGCGGACTGGAGCATTAAACTGGATTCGGTGCCCGACACGAAAACGAAACTGAAAAAAGCCGTCTACCGGCCGCAGACGCTTTACAGCATGATCATGTCCGATCTCAAAGAGACGGTTAAGGCTGGGGGCAATATGTACATTCCGCGGATGACGCCTGCCGGGCTGACGCTTTTTCAAATCGGCAGCAACAAAACGGTCTGGGTGCTGGAGCAGTTGGAGGAAGCGACGCAAAACCGCACGCTGGAAGGCTCGGTCACGCGGGTGAAGGTTATCGGCACCGAGGATCAGAAGGAAAATGCGCCATCCAAGGTGTTGGCCGTGGCGAGCGGGGAAACTGCTAAATACGGCGTGCTGCAGCGGATTGTTCAGGACGAAAACGTCAAAACCGCCAGCGCCGCCAAAAAGTTCGCCGAATCCATGCTGACGGGCCTAGGGCAGTCCTACACCGTCACCTGTGTGGATCTGAACACGGTTCGCGCCGGGGATAAGGTGAATTTTAACGGATTGAATCTGATCGTGACGTCGGTGTCCCACGAGCTAGGCGAGCCTGGTCATATGACGCTGGAGCTGGCGCCGGAGGCCGACGTGAAAAGGAGGTATTTTCTTGACAACTGATCCATATGCGGCTTTGGCCGTTTCGCTGCGGGAAAATGCCGCGAGGAAAGCGGCGGAAGCTTTGGCGGGCGTTTCGGCCGAACTGGGGACCATTACGAGGTCGGGGCTGAAGCTGGACAACTTTAAGCATGAAATCCAGGATTATTTGGTCGCGGAATTTCCGGGGACGTTGAAGCTGCCTGAGTTAGCGCTAACCGGGGAGGTTGGCTGGCTGGATGACGAAAGAGAACGCATCGTGGAAGTACAGCAAGGTGAATTCTCTTTTGAACCCTCGGAAACCGCGGGAGTGGCGTTGACCTTGCGGTACCAGCCAGGCGACCGGGTGCTGGCGCTGCCGATTAACGGCGGGAATGATGCGATCGTCATTTGCAGGGTGGTGAGCGGGAATGGCTAATCTTTTTCCGGAAGCGGTGGTGGATTCGTGGTCCTCTGGCGAAGAAGAAACGCCGGAAACGACGAATGATGAGGTGGCTTTTGGGCGAAGCTGGCGTTTTGATTTTGAGGCCGGGGAATTCGTAATGACGCCCACGCGAAAAATAGCCCGGGCCGACGACACCGCCGCCTGGGTGGTGTGGTGTGAAAAAGCGATCCGCACGCCGCGCTACCGGCATTTGATCTATTCGCGGTCGTACGGGCAGGAATTCGAAGAGCTGATCGGCAGAGGCTACAGCCGCGCCGTCCAGGAAAGCGAGATCGAGCGGATCGCGACGGAGACGCTGATGGTGGATTCCCGCACTTTAAGCGTGGGGGATTTTTCTTTTTCATGGCAGGACGATGGATGCCGGTTTAGCTGCCGGGTGAAAAATGTCCGGGAGGAAGAGATGATCGCGGAAGGGAGTGTGACATGATGGCGGAGCTGCCGCTTTATTTGCAGGATCAAACGGAAGAACAAATTATGCAGCGGATGCTGGCTCGGGTGCCTGCGGATATCGATAAATCCGAGGGTTCTTTTATTTGGGACGCCGAAGCCCCGGCAGCATTTATGCTGGCGGAGGCGGCGGTGTGGGCACGGCAGGTGCTGGAGCGCGGGTTTGCAAGCACGACATACGGAGAGTACCTCGATTTGCGGGCCGCGGAGCATGGGGTGACCCGGCGGCCGGCCGTGGCGGCGGCGGGCGTGGTCAGGTTTACCGGGACGCCCGGGAGGACGGTTCCGGCGGGAACGGTCGTGGCGACGCCGGCCGACGAGGTTACGGCGGAGGCGTCGATCGAATACGAGACGACGGCGTCGGTAACGCTGAATGAAAACGGCGAGGGAAGCGCTCCGATTCGGGCTATTGTTGCCGGGCAAGCGGGCAACGTACCGGCGGGCGTGATCGAGATTATCGCAACTCCGGTGAGCGGCGTCACGGCGGTGACAAACCCGGAAGAGACCCGGGGCGGCGCCGATACCGAGTCGGATGAGCTGCTGTTGGAACGTTTTTATTCCCAGGTGCGAAACCAGGGAACGAGCGGCAACAAAGCGCAGTATATGAAATGGGCCGGAGAGGTGCCCGGTGTCGGCGGGGTGCAGGTAAAGCCGTTGTGGAAGGGGCCCGGAACGGTGGGGATTTATTTGCTGGACACGGAAAAGCGGGCGGCCAACGAGGAAATTGTGGCGGCAGCGCAGGCCTACATCGATCCGACCCAGGACGGGCAGGGAGAAGGCATGGCGCCGGCAGGCCCGATCGTCACGGTGATGGCGGCCGATGAAGTGCCGATCGACATCCGGGTGAAGCTGACGTTAGCGAGCGGGGCGACGCTGGCCGAGGTACGGAAGCGGATCGAAGACGGCGTGCGCGCGTATTTGAAGCAGCTGGCTTTTGCCGATCCGTTGGTGCGCTTTACCCGGATTGCGGCGATTCTGCTGGATATTCCGCCGATCATCGACTACGCCGAGTTGACGGTGAACGGGAACGCGGATACCAATTTGGAGATTTACCCGGGACAGGTCGCGGTGCTGGGGACGGTGGAAGTTTATGAGTGAGCGTATGCTGACGAACATGAGGAGCATAGGGGAACCTTTGCTGGCGGATAAGAGAGGAGCTTTGCCGGGAAGTGCGGGCGAGTCATGGCCGGCAGGCACAAGCACCCCTTTGCTTACAAGCCCGCGGGGGCGCGAAATGTTTTCCTATCTGCCGAGTTATTACGAAAACTCCCGGGTCATGCAGGCGGATATGAATGCCAAAGGCGTTGAACTGGATCGGTTGTTCGAGACGCTAAACGAAACGCTGGAGCAGTTTTTTGTGCGGACGGCTACTTGGGGCCTCGACCGCTGGGAAAGAGAGCTCGGCATCGAGACTGATCCTGGTAAGCCGCTCGACCAGCGCCGGGCCGTCGTCGAGTCCAAGCTGCGGGGCAGCGGGAAGTTTTCGGGGCGGCTGGTGAAGAGTGTGGCGGAGGCGTATTACGGCGGGAAGGTGGATGTTTTTTTTCAGCCCAGTGAATGGAGCTTTACGGTGAAGTTCGTGGATAGTGCAGGGATTCCGCCGAACCTGAACGATCTTATAGCCGTTATCGGTGAACTTAAACCGGCGCATTTGGCATTGAAGTTTGAATTTTCTTATTTGCTGATTCGCGACATTCACGAGATGTTGACTCTTAACCAGATGGAACAAATCTCATTAAACCAATTTGCAGGAGGTGATCCGGTTGGCCAGTAATACACCTAATCTCAACCTACTCAAAAAAGACCCGGCAACCGATGGAAACGATACGTTTAACATCCAAACGATGTTGAATGACAACTGGGATAAAATTGATGTGGCGGTGGGGGAAGTTCGAGAAGAATTGAAGGACATCAATGTTCCCGATGCTTCCCTCACACAGAAGGGCATCACGCAACTTTCCAGCGCCACGGACAGCACTGCCGAGGATCGGGCGGCAACGCCGAGGGCGGTCAAGGCGGCGTACGACGAAGCCACGGCGGCCCGGGTAACGGCGAACACGGCGAATACAGCGGCAGCAGCGGCGCAGGCAAAGGCAGACGCTGCGTTTCCTAAAACGGGCGGACCGATTACAAGAGTAGCCACAACAGATAACGGATGGAATACCGCCCATGTCGAAATAAGAAACACGGGTTCATCCATTTCGACGAATATGCCGCGAATAGCATTTCATTCCAACGGGGCGGGCGTTGCTAAACAAGTTGCTGGGGACCACATACGCGGGGGCGTGTCGGTGCTAAATGAAGACGGGAACACTTTAACCAATTTCAATTGCAACGAATTGCGATTTTCGGTGAATGGTGTAACTCACACGTCAACGGAGCTTTTTACATCTGTCAGTAATGGGAAAAATGCGGTCGCTGCCGCTATTGCTGGCAAAAATGTCCCTGCATCAGGCAGCGATCCATTCCCTGTGCTGGCGGAAAAAATAGGGCAAATCTCGACGATTAGCCGAGAGGCTACTGGGTCTTCGACGTCCGGGATCAGCATTCAAAATTCCGGCACCGGATCAGTTACAGGTGACTTAACCTTGAGTATTCGGGGACTAGCTTTTACTCCAAGATATATAGCGCTAGAGATAGGGTGGATGTATGCCGCCGGCAACCCAGTGCTGAGTTTTGAAGGAGGGGTCAGTAATTTTGGCTATAATAGCTACACTGTAGTAAATGGTTACAATAATTCAAACAATACCACTTACTCATTGCGTAATTTTTTGCCCACCGTGGGGGGGTTCGACGCGAGCGTCCGTATTACGATATCGAAAATGTCTATGACAACAGCGTCAGTGTACTCGGAAATCGCCAATTGGAGAGCTATGGAATAGACTTACGAAGGGTGAAATACATGATCAGGATGTTTCGTTAAAAAGAAAGAGCAAAGGCGATTGAAATTGCAGATGGCGAAATGGCTACGGGGTACAGGAAATTGCTAAGTTTACTGGGTTACGCGTTACTATCGAATATAATACAGACGGAAGCGTACGGGCCGGGCTCATTGTGGGGCCAACCGAGGCGCTCGTAGTTCAGTTAGGGTAGTATGTTTACAAAGAGAGCAGCGGAAAAATCGGAGTTTGCGATTATGAGCAGCTTATTCAAAAACACGAAGAAATCACCCAAACAACCACAGGGAGCGCCGCATAGGCGTTATTTTTTAAGATTTTTTTATAAATTCTCAGCAGGGTTGAGCATTTCTATACAAAAATCAAACTTATGTGCTTTCTATCTGCTTTGAATGTACTTAATAGATGTTTTTCTTAGCCTTCGGAGCCGATCCGAAGGCCATTTTTTTATCGAGAGAGGGTGAGGGTAATGGATATAACAGCAATCACGGCGATTACGTCGGTCCTGGCCGCGCTGAGCGGTATTGCTTTAGGGTGGGCGGGGCGCGCAAAGGCGATGCGGCAGGAGGCTGAAGAGGCGGCGGAGCTTGAGGCGGTACAGCGCGCCGATGTGGAATACATCAAACGTGGCGTGGACGATATGAAAATCGAACAAAAGCTGCAGGGGCAGCGGTTCGAGGCGTTTTCCGAGCGGTTGACGCGGGTTGAGGAATCGACCAAGCAGGCGCACAAGCGGATCGACCGCTTGGAAGAATAGATTGTATCAAGGAGGTGATAGTTTTGGATGTTACTAAATATAATATAGAGCGCCGGTACATTGCCAAGCGATCCAACGTAAGACCCGGCACAAGGCTGAAGACGGGGACGCCGGAATTTTTTGTAGCGCATGATACCGGCAATCCCGGGGCGACGGCGGACAACCACTTTAACTATTTTAACTCGCAGACCGACCGCTCGGCCTCGGCCCACGTTTTTATTGATGATACGAAAATTTTGGAGATCATTCCAACCGGCACCGGTTCCGATCCGGCGGAGAAGGCCTGGCATGTGCGGTATGATGTGACCACCGACAACGACGCTTTCGGCTATGACGCCAATGACGCCGCGCTGGGCATTGAACTGTGTTACGGCGGAAAAATCAACTTTACCGAAGCTTACAATAGATACGTTTGGTATTTGGCTTTATGCTGCGACAAGTGGAACAAAAATCCTTACACCTTTATTCCCACCCACAAACAGCTGGATCCGGCGCGGCGGAGCGATTGTGAGCAGGCCTTGGCCACCGGCGGCAAAACTTTAAAAAACTTGCTGGATGACGTAGCCGCTGAAATCAAGTCCACCCGATCCGCTGGTTCGAATCCGAACACCAATACGAACGGAAGTTTCACCCCATTGCCGGCCTCGATTGCGCAAGCGCTGATCGACAACTACGTATCCCCGGCATGGTTTGCGTCCCAACGGAAAAACGACGAAGCCGGCAAAACCCATTTTCATAACCTGGCGAACAATCTGCGTTTCGCTGCCGGAATCCCGCTTGCCAACGATGCGGCCGCCAAACCGCTCACCCGGCTTCCCAAAAGCAACGCCCAGGAAATCATTTTCCGTTGGCTCTCTCCCGCATGGTTTAAAGCCAAAGCCGAAGGAAACGACCAGCGGGCTCAGCATTTTCACAATTTGGCGAATTACCTGCGGCGGGCGGCGGGGATTCCCGAGGAATAAGAAAGGAGACGATAAGAATGCAAAATGAAATTTTGACCAATGTCCTGGCCTTTGCTTCGGTCTTATCGGTATTTGTTTTAGCTGTCGTACAGCTCGTCAAAACAACGATAAACCTGCCGAAAAATTGGGTGCCCTTCATCGGTGTGATCATCGGCGTGTTGATTGGTGCGGCGGCGTACCCTTTTACGGACATGGACCTGGTGTTGCGGTTGTGGGCCGGCGGCTTGGCCGGCTTATCGGCAACCGGGTTGTTTGAGCTTGGCAATAACCGGCCGGGAACGACGAAGGACTAATAAACCGCCGCGGCTAACGTTTCCGCCGAAATAGACCGTCACCTTCCTCTGGGGCGGTCTATTTTTTTAATAATGTATAATATTACTGCGTTTATCTTTGCACCAAGGATTCATCGAAAACAAGGTCTACGGAGCCGATTTTTTGTTCGGTATCCGTCTCCACATCAAATTCCCCGTTATGATCCTCGTCCAGATAAAAGCTTATGGTGGCGTTAGCGTTGGACGGAGTTTTGACCTCTGCCACCAAATCGAAGCGCCCTTCCCGATCGACGGTCAACTTCCCTTCTCCGATAAAAGAATGCCCGTCTTCGATTTGATAGAAGAAATAAGTTTCCCTGAGATTCGATGCTTTTCCGGAAATTTGAATTTGCCGGGTGTCCAGAACCGTTCCCGGACGGGGGTTATCCAATTGCAGCTTAACTTCATTTCCTCCGCAGGCTGTCAGCATTAAAATGAGGGCGATCAGCGGCAAAACAAGGCCATTTCTCATCATTTTCCTCCTGAAGGTTGTTTTTTAGCTTCTAAGATCACTTTAATGGATAGATTGGCGCCAATCAATAAACAACGAGGTGATTAACATGGCTTTGAAAGGAAAAAAGATTTTAATCGACCCGGGGCACGGGGGAAGCGATAACGGTGCAAGCGGCAAATTGAACAATAAAACGGTGTATGAAAAAGATCTGGCCCTCACTTTTGCCCAATCGGTCGCATCCTATTTGGAAAACGCCGGCGTTACGGTTGTAATGACAAGAAATAGCGATAAGAAAGTAGAAATTAATGATCGGTGGAAAAAGGGCCAAGATGAAAAAGTTGATGCGGTCATCAGCATTCATTGGAACGGCGGGAGCACAACGGCCAGCGGGACCGAAACCTATTACGCCCAGACAAGATCCGGCGATAAGCCGTTCGCTCAAGCGCTTCAAAACGGCGTTGTCAGTTACTTGGGGACGAAAGACAGAGGGGTGCTGGACGATACCAAAGCTGCGGTCGGTTCACTCGGCATTCTGCGATACCCGAGCGGCTCATCCTATAAATATCCGCGGGCGCTGATCGAGGTGGAGTATATCACGAATCCGACCGCGTTGGCTAATCTGGACTACCCTATCTATGAGGCCTCTCTCGATTTTGCGGCGGGGGTTCTCAAAGGGTTAAAGGAATATTTTGGAGGTTGACCGTTAATAGAAGCCCCGGGTCACCGGTAAGGTGATGCCGGGGTTTCTTTTTTTGGCGATAAACATGCAGGAACCGGCCAAGCAGGCGCACAAGCGGGTTCTATGAAGCAGTCATACAATATATCAGGAAAGTGATAGATTTGGATAACGGGAACCGTCAATTTTGAAAATAACGGAGGGGAAATTATGCTGGCGAAGCCGCTGCAAAGAGAATTTCAGAGCTACTGCGCGCGTCATAAACCTATTTTTGAAAACCGGGTCATACAGAGTTTTTTTCGCGATGAGTCAAATATCATTCTTTTGTTGAAATCCCAAGCAGGACAAGCGGACCACCAAATGGCGTTAGAAACCGGATTCCGCAAGCACTATTTTCAAATTCGCTTTACCCGCTACCTCTCCTCTACCATAAAATATGCCGCCCTTGAACGGCTTCGTTTCTACCGGAAAATCGACCGCCGCAATCCGCTTATTTTCGATGTGCCTTTGTCCGATGGCCGGGGAGGCCGATCCTTGGGAGAAGCGCTTACCGGTTCCGTAGATTTGTTTCCGTTCGACCCCGCTGTTGCCTCTCCTGAACAATTTCAGGAGACCTTCACCAATCCTTGTTTGTTCAACGCTTTTTCCAAGCTGTCCGCCAAACATCAAATCATCGTCACCATGAGCTATGCGCTTTGCTATAAAGATCATGAAATCGCCGCCCAATTAAACATATCTCCCCAAGCTGTCAATAAAACAAGGAATCTGGCACTGAAGAAGCTGCGGCAAATGCTGACGAAAAGCGGTTAAAGCGATGGAAATGGAAAACGATTTATTCGACCTGGTCGCGCGAGCTCAAAATGGCGACAAAGACGCGTTGACCCGGATTATTGTCCGGTTTTTGCCGGCCATTCGAGCCTATCGTTATAAGGCTAAGGCCGATCGCCAAGACGATCTTGAACAGTATATCATCGAGACGCTTATTAAGAGAATTATGAGTTATGATCTTGCAAAATCCCCTGATTTTACGGATTTTTGCCGGAAACTGGTTGAAGATGAGCATAAAGATTGATACGACCGGAAACTGGGTCGTATTTTTTCGTTTTTATATGGAAACTTTTAGAAAATAATTTCGTTTATTAATATTGAGGAAAATAAAGGAGGTAGCGCGAACTTGTTTAAGAATACGGAATTTCACAGGTTTCCCATTGTTTTTTTATTGATTTTAACCATCTTGGCCGGCTGCAGTTCGGCCTCGGACACAACGAGGGACAGATCGGCCGAAGATGATTTTCCGCCGCCCGTGGCAGCGGCCATCCGGGATTCCTTGGGGGATCCCCAAAGCAATCTGGCCAAGGAAGATCTGGAGAAGGTGGAAGGCATCCAATTGGAAGGGATAGCCGAACCGATCGACTTATCTTCCTTAAAAAAACTTGTCAATCTAAAAAGCCTTACATTATCTTATACCAATGCTGAAAATTTAGATTTTTTGGGTGAACTTCCTCATTTGGAGTATTTGCAGTTGGAGGGGGTTGGTTTGGAGCAGTTGCCCGATTTTGGCAGGCTCCGCCTTAAATCGATAAATATCAATGACAGCGATATCGAATCATTGGATTTTATCAAAAATTGGGATGCGCTTGAATATCTTTCTTTATCCAGTGCGAGGTTAAGCAGTCTTGAAGGTATACAGCAAGCTAAGAATCTCGAAGGATTGCTTATCTCCAATAACCCGGTTAATGATATCAGTTTATTGAAAGAGCTTGATGTCCTGGAGCGTTTAGAACTGCGGAGCACCCGAGTAACCGATCTTTCGCCGCTGGCCGCTCTCGAAGATCTTAAGCTTTTGGACATTCGCGATACCGACGTTCGCAGTGTAGCCCCTGTTGCCAATCTGCCGAAGCTCAAAATATTGCTGGCCACGAAGAAAAACATAGACGATTTGCCAAAAGTTCCGGACACCGTCGAGGTATCGGAAACCAATGTCCTCGCTTATTAGGGAAAAGGGATGGCGAAATCGCCATCCCTTATTAGCAGTTGCAATTACTCTGTGTAATAGGTAATATAGTCCACTTTGCCTTTTTGAGTGATTACATCCTGCAAGGTCGTGTTTTTGCTGCTTCCCGGATCGTTTACTTTGAACATGGAAGCGGTGATTTCCGTGTAATAAGGATATCCGTCAATATCGACGGTAAGGGTGCCCGAAAAGCCTTTAACGACGACCAAATGATTAGGCACATGCACCATCACCGGGATTCGGCTATTTACAATCAGTTCGAAAAGATCATCGCGAATATTGTCAAAAGAGCCATTGGTTTTATTGTGCCAGGTGTGGGAATAAGCCTTAGCGGCGGTATCCCAGGCGAACGGACAATCGGCCCCTTTGTAATCCGATTTAAGTTTGTCCGTTAGCGTTCCGGGGTCTACATTATCGCCGAATCCCTTAAAGATCATGGCGGCCGAAGTCAAAAAGCAGCCTTCTTCACCAATCGTTCCGCCACAGCTCGTTTTTTTGCTGTACCACTTGTTTGTTCCGTCATTAAATTGTTTAAAACTAGGTGTTTTTAAATCGACATTATACGTTTTTTTGGCCATCATAACTCCACCTTCATGTTGAATTCGGAATGAAATAAATTCCGTATACTATTAAAGTGGAGTGAAGCTACTAAAAAACAACCGGAATTAGAGGATGCGGGGTATAGAAAAAATCAGGCCCTCATTTTTTTACCTAATCGATAGTCTTGTATAGTATTGTCAATACCTTTTTTACTATGTTAGAATGAAATCAAATGAAACTGCATAAAATAAAGAGTGAAGATGCGCACATCTTCACTCTGGCAACAGCCGCTTTGAAGAGCGGTCGGCTGTAGTCAATGGTAAAGAAATAGACCATCTCCTACCACGGGCGGTCTATTTCTTTTTGTTTTGGTTTAACGTAGTGACTATCGTAATGACCAAACCGATCAGCGTTATTAAAAACGCCCCGAATTGAATCATTAAAGACAGCACGTCCTTAACCTCCACAGGCATCACCTCCCTTCAAGGGAGACTAGCCGACCACCCATCTCAGCCATTCTGTTGTTAAGGGTATTATACCACAAATTGGAAGGGCACAAGAGAGAGGATAATAGAAACAATGGCAATATTAGCAATCTCTCAAATTTATCAAGTCTTCTAGGCTCGTTCGACTATCCTACTCTGGTAACTCATCAGGAAAATGGCTTAATTTGTTGGCAAGTTCATTTTTGCCCGTTAAAATTTCTGCCACCAGTCCCGCTCCAAGTCGAAATCCGCAGGTGAAAGTTGCAGTCAACTCCATATCATGAATCTGAGCGTACAAATCCAGCAAAGCCTCAAGCTCCTTAAATTCCTTTTCGGAATACCGCTTTTTCCAGTCCGCCACCGTTTCGGATACATCTATGTTTACCTGACGATACTGCGGATCCTCGGGAACGATCTTTTCAGCCGGACATAAAATGCCGTTGTAAAGCTGCTCTATAATGCTGCTCATTTTCATTTTCATATTCATCCTTCCTTGAGAAATTTTCTTGTTTCAGCCTTTTTATAAATGATTATCCCTCCGCTTCAAGCCACAAAACCACGGAGTATACTCTACAAAATCAAAAAAACATTATTTCCCTGTTGTATAAAGAACGTATGTTTGTATATACTACAAACAAACGTTCTTATTTGGAGATGGTGCTGGTGAAAAAATACATCGGCGGGACCGTTGAGATCATTTACATGGACCGCTCGGGAAAAATCACGCAGCGAAAGATCGAGGTTCATGACGTCCGTGAGGATCTGGTGCGGGCAACTTGCCTTGCTTCCGGCGAACCCCGGGCTTTTCGGCTGGATCGGATTTTGGCCTGTGTTCCGGTTGAACGCCGGGGCCATGATGCTTCTTAACCTAGATAAGTAAATTATCCTCATAAATGTGTCCGGGGCAGCCCCGTGCTGCTCCGGACTTTTTGTTCATTTATATAGGTGAAACGGATCATTTGTGGGATATTATGCCAACTAAGGAATTGTGAGGCCGGCGGCGGGTTGATAGAATGTATTGAAGTGTCTTTTCCATAAAATATCTAAATGTCCAGGAGTACGGAATGAATAGGACTAACTATGTGCTGTCGAATGATGAGTGGTTTTA
>SNQW01000271.1_pt1 | contig 19652 bp, 9 predicted proteins | sample 2580511 | NCBI WGS metagenome assembly SNQW01 (sample SAMN10953775, study PRJNA522744) | food fermentation metagenome | isolation source: 8-hour incubation of native-enriched microbial consortia from nixtamalized... | place: Mexico | collected 2017-09-24 | reverse complement strand
AACAAGGACACTTTGACAACTGGAAATGAAAGGGAAATTTTTCAGGGGGGGGATCCCCCTGAAGCTTGAAAACCAATGATATCCATTGTCCCAATGGATACCCTACTTCAAACCCTAAAAGATATTTACACAAAACTCTTGACGCTACCGTCTACTTTCTAGTCTACATCCAAATAGCGGTAATTTAAGTCGTTATTTTGATCATATTGCCCCACTCTCGTCAAATAGCGGAACTTTTTGTTCCTATTTGGGGGCCAAGATGGAAAAAAGGGGCCCAGGTCCCCCTTCCACCGACAATAGCGGAAGAAAGTTCCTCTATTTCGTCTGGACTCCCTACTTTGCCGAAAATAACGCCCTTTTTTACCGTTATTCCCCTGGCCTACGGCGAAGTCTTTGTCTTACTCACCGTCTGGCATGGGGAGTACGATAGAATGGGGAGTAAGATGGATCGGGGCTTGCGAAAGGCGGCGAAATGCAAAAGTGCAGGCGATTTCCGTCGAAATGACTCGAAACGAGCGTCTCAACTGCAAAAGTGCAGTTCATCCCCAGTTATAATACCATATACTTCCAATTTAACACAAAACAAATGCATTTTTGCATTTCACTTGCGCTTTAAGGGCCTTTGGCGGAAAATCAACTGCACTTTTGCAATTGATTTGGTTACGCCACCCCATTACTATCGTCAACTTGGCTATCTGGCCACACTTCATAAGCGCACCCGCCGCATACGGTTATTGTTTCGGAGATTCTACTGGAGATTCTACCGGACTCATCATTGACTCGGCCTCTTCGCGAGTAATGACCGTAAACTGTTGATCGCCCAACTTGATCAGGCTACCTGCCGGGACATCCAGCTTCATGCCTAATGAAACCGCAACACGATACGGGTACGCCGACTCCTTCATTCCTTCGCCCCCAGCCCCGATTGACTTATCGGACTTGGGATTGGAAGCATCGTCAAGCTGAGCGGTGCCGGATGCTCCGGCTGAATCTGTTCCGGCTTTATTGGTTTTGCCGGCCGGATTGGTCTCGGTGTTATTAGTTTTATTGGTTGCGCCGTTTGCAGCAGTTTTATCAGTTTTACTGGTTTTATCGCTTGTATTGGCTTTGTCATTCGTATTGGTTTTGTCTTTCGTCTTGGTTGCATCGGCCGCGTCGGCTGCATCGGTTCCTTTGGTTCCCTTGGTTCCATTGCCTGCACCCGTTGTATCCGTTGCTTTGGTCGCGTCCGTTGCATTGGTTCCGCCGTTTGAATCGGCTTCCTTATCTCCGGATAGTCCAGAGCCCTGGTCCCCTGCCGTTTCCTTTACACTTTCCTTCGTATTTCCCCCGGCATTTCCCTGCACATTTTCTTTCCCGTTTTCCTTCACATTTCCCTTCACATTTTCCTTCGTATCTTTAGCGGCATCTCCCTCATTTCCCCCTGCAGCCGCATCATCACTTTTCGCATCGTCGGTTCCTGCTCCGCCGGCCGCGCCGCTCGGTCCGGTCGTCCCCGCCGTCCCCGAATCTCCGGCACCGGAACTTTCAGCGGTACAATTGCTTTCGTATTTCAAATTCGTAAATTGCTGAGCGGAGCCCCCCGAAGACTCGATCGTCAAGGCTGACGGAACAAAGGCAGTACACTGCTCCGCCCCTGGGAACAGAAATACAAGCGAAGTCGTTTCCGTATCATCGGCACCTGCAACGTTGTCTGCGTAGACAAGCGCCTCCGGTTCCTCTGCCTGAGCAGGCGGCTGGTTTGCTTCAACAGGCGTTTTGGGCCCCAGCATCCCTTGCTGCTGCATCACGAACAAAATACCGGCGGTCACAACCAGACCGGAGGCCAGAACGATCATGGTCGCTCCGACTTTTTTCCCGTTTTGGGCCAAAAACCGCTTCAGCGGCGAGGAGAGCGCCAGACGCGCCTCAGCAAACACCTTCGCCAGCGGCGCTCCCGCTTTCTCGAAATAAAGGGTCCGGTACTCCTTACTTTTAAATGCGCTTCTGTCATATTTGTCAAAATACCTTAACAGCGCCGCGGCGTAGGCTGGAACCAGGCCCTTGGACCCGGCGAAATACGGATGGCCTTGCGACCACAGCATGAACTCGTAAATCGTTTCCTTATCCTTGGCATGCTGATGGAGATACTCCAGCACCTCATCATAATCGGCAAACCCGGAATCGGCGTCTTGATAAAACGCCAGCACGATTTTTCCAAACTGCACCAGCTCGATGCCGGACTGCAGCCACTCGCGTCCCAACTGCTGTACCCGCTTCATGTCACTTGCGGACAAAGCTTGAAAAATATCCTCCATAGACTCGCGCCGGGTAAACCATTCGTACAGCGTCTGCAGCATATCGGCATGATTGCGCTGCCGGCCCTCAAGCTGCAAACCGGCAAAAGCATCCGTACTGCCTAAAAAGGCGGCGGACACCACTTGGTCCTGGGTCAGCTTGTCCACTTCCAGGCCATTCAGCAGCAGGTTTTTGGCGGCCAGCGAAAGAAGCTCCGCCAACTGCGAATCGGCCATCGTCATTCCGCTGTCAGATAGAGGCGTTCTTTCCCATTTGCGGATATTTTCCAGCACCATGTGTACGGCGGACAGCAAGCGCTGCTGCTTGCGAAGCTTGTCCGTTAAACTCTCAACGGCATATTCCTGAAAAGAAGCGTTCCGCAGCAAATCCGGCTGGGCGATCGCCCAGCTATGCACGATGTTCAGAACTTCCTTGGGCCCCTGCGCTTCGGCCAGCTTGTTGCGGATGTAAGGCTCAAACAATCTGTCGGACAGCCCGTCAAGCTTCAGGACTGTGCCAAAAAACGCTTTGCTCAGCTCGGGCTGGCTCTCGGCCAAAGCGTACAAGGCGTAAGCAAGCTCTGTCCGTTCTTCCGCCAGCGCGTTGTTAATCGCATGAATCAAATAATTGACCAGCTTGGGACCGTAATTCCGGCCATCCAGCCGGTAATAATCCCTGAAGCATTCCACGACCGCCAGCTCGGGGATATTCCGCTGTTTTATCCGGTCAAACTCCCGGTCGAAGGCGGCGAGAAATATATCGTTCAGCCGCAAGCTTGAGTCCGGGGCGTCCGCGGGCTCCAAATAACCGAGCAGCCCCCGCAGCACCGTTAATTTATGATTTTCGTATAAATCCCAACGGCCTTTTTCCACCTGGTAAAACACGCACAGCTCGTGGTAAACGGACAACAACCCCCGGCTTTGCGGCTCCTTGGCCGCAAGCATATCATCCGCGAAGCGATGGAAATCCTCCAAGCTTTCAAGCTCACCCACCGCGCGCCATACAAAATCGAGATAAGGCTGCCTGCCGTCATCCACCTCATCCTGCGGCAGCCGTCCGGCAGCGAGATCGAACACATATTCTTTTTCGATTTCCCGGTCACCCGGCCGCAAGCTTCCGCGCTCCACGAATTGCAGGTGAATATGTTTGCGGCTCTGCGGCTCCTTGGCGTAAGTAAGGAATCCGAAGCGCCGGCGTTGCTCGAACGGCAGACAGGCGAACAACACTTTAAGCAGCGCCGCGGCGTATTGCGTAATCTGCTCCGCCGGAACATCCAGCGCAACATATACTTTTTTTCTGCCTTCGCCAACCGCGGTCATAACGGCAAACAGCAGCCGTTTAAAGCTTTTCTCGTCCAATTTCAGTTCATCCAGCAATTCGCCCGCCGGCAAACCGGATGGACCGCTTTGCCGGAGCAGCGGGTTCCGCTTCCGTTGCGGGAGATGCTCAAGCTCCGGCAGCACCCGGCCGATTTCCTGGAAATATTTTTCGGCATAATCCGCTTCAAAATAACGGCTGTAGTCGGTGACGATCTCATCCCGCCGCGCCGCCGGAATCACGTAGTTATGAGTAAGGAACGCGCTGCGCAGGCCGGTAAAATCCACCGGCTGATAAATGCTCCGTCCCAGCACCGTATCTCCGCCATCGGTATGGAATAAATGGATCGCCGGCGGATAGCCGGCGGCCTCCTTCTCGCCCCGGGAAGCCAGTTCCGCGGGAGCGTCGTATACGCAAAATGGATGGAGCTGCTTTTTGATAAACACGGAGTCCAGCCCGTCCGAGGCCGCAACCGTATCAAAACCTTCCGTTCCGCGAAATAACCCGCTCCGCTCCCTTGTATAGATTTGCTGCTGAATCATTGCGGGAGAAGCTTGCTTCACGATCATTCTCTCCCCTCAATGTAATTCAATTTGTACAGCAGCCAAATGAACGGTTCGTCCACGCGAATCGGCTGCACGACGTTTTGCAGCTTCTGGTCGACCGGATTGCTGCCGAGCGCGGATACCGCAAAATATCCCGTGTTTTTGAAGTAAACGTCCATCGTACCTTTAAAGGGCCGATCCACTTTCTCAATAAAACGGCGGATTTCGCCGTCGATATTTTCAAATTCGGTCACATTAAAATATTTACGATGCACCACATGGTTAAAAATATTGCTGTTCGACTTGATATATTCACCCTCTTCATCCTTCAAGGCGTGCAGCATATCGCTTTTCGTCAGCACAACCGCGGTCGGGATGTCCGTTTTCCCCTTATCCTCATAAGCGATGAAATCCCCGAACATCGTCAGCACCACATCGCGCGGTTCATCATATTGCGATACCCACTCGCCCGGTTTGTCTCCGGCGTTGATGCGGATTTTCTCGCGGATGGAGCGGATTTGCAGCGGATCGACCATGAACAATAGTCCTGAAGAGTTTTTGATATGCTGCCCCTGCAAGCCAAGATAGTCCTGATCCACCATGCCTTCGCCCGCTACATCAAAGAAAACGAGCGTGAGCGGCGGCTTCGACTCATCCTTGAACACAAATTGAAAAATAAAAGGCTCCTGCATTTTCTCTTTCTGGGTCGATGGCAAAAGTTCACCGCGCTCAAACAGCGGCTCTTCATAGATGGTCCGGAATTTACGGCTGATTTCGGCGTTAAGCGGCATACAAGCCGCGTCAAAATGATCGGCCGTCGTATTCTGCAGCGTATGAATCAATGAAGTCATATAAACGGATTTTCCCACCTGGGAGGCTCCGATGATGGAAATAATATTGCTCGGCACTTTGCCCGCCGTTACCGGCAGCTCGTTATGACAGTGCGGGCATAATCTGCGCCGGGTCACTTCCCCATAGCGGTCGTTTAGTCCGGTCAGGACATGATCCGAATAGATCAGATGCTCTTCCGGAACGTCCTGGGGGCGCAAAATCGCCTCAATTTCATAGACGGTATCGAGACCGAACCGCTCCCTGTATTTATTCAGCGCTTCGTCCTCGCCAAGCGCGTAGTCCTCATCGTCTTCACGGTAATGCGTCGCCCTGAATACAACTTCATCCGGTCCGAATTTACTGAAGCAATAAGGGCAGACAATATCGTAAAACAACGGCCGCTCTTCGGCCGGGGATTTCTTTTTAAACAAATCAAACAGACCCATCGTGTTCCTCCTCTTCTCACTATATAAGTTGAACTATGGATTGAATGCGATAGGGCAGCCGTGTGAAATGTTCTTACGATCGCTGTTGTTCGCGGATTTTTTTGATTCAATAAATTCAAACAAGGTAGAAATCCGCTCACAAAGGCGACCAAGCGTATGCTTCCGATGCAGCTTTCTTCCAGAAAGCTTCTAGTTTCTTCAGAATCATTTCCCACTCTTGCCTTACTCGTTCCCTACTTAGTTCAATTTATTATAGTAGCGCAATTATTCCGGAATCAGCTCATACAGTCTTCCGTATTTAGGGCCGTCGGTAAAAAACAGCCTTACGTAATCGTTTTTCCCTACCTCGATCGGAGGCAAGGTGCTTCTGCCCGGCGGGAAGTCCCTGAGAAAAGGATATACGGTCCCGTCATCGATACTTACCGGATAACTGCCCTGCTTTTTCACATAACAAAGCGCCTCTTTCGGAATCTCCACTTCCGCGAGCACCGAGATCTGCACCGTTTTATATTTTCGCAGCAAACCGCTCTTATGAGAGACGGAATAGCGGATTTTGGCCCGCCCCGTACTGAACTCCACGGTGTTCCGCCCGTCAGGCTGATAGACCAAACGTTTGTCCCCGTCATCCATGATGCAGGCATAAACCGTATAGGCAACGAGTCCAATCGTGTCGATCCGGTCCGCATATCCTCCCGCCGCTTTATACTCTTCACGGGTGTAGAGCTTCAATCCGGCGGCAGAGGGTGGATTGCGGTACTCCCCCTGCCGCTCCCGCTCTGCGGACCGCTTGTCGATATAAACCGCCTGTATTCCTTCAGGCCACTGCCACTGCAGCTTGCAGCGATCCTCATCGATCTTGTAACTAAGCTGCGTGATGAGCGGCAAGCCTTCCTCCGCCTCGACGAATCGCATCGCAATGCCCCCTTTGCCCCTTTAAAATCCGCTATTGCGCCGGTTTCGGGCAGGCTCCTGATATCCGGCCGCGCCGTTCTGAACGGCAGCTCCTCTACGGCGCATAGCAGACCGGACACCGTCCGCCGGGACCGGTACGGCAAGCGTGAACATCGTCATCACGGCGGCCAGCACGAGGCAGGCAAGCAGCCGGATCAGCGCGTCTCCCGGTTGCCATCCGCCGAGGCCTTGCTCCAGCAGGACGCCCGCAAGCAGTCCGGACACAGCTCCGCCAATCGTAAAGCTTTTGGCCAAATGCCGGTTATCGAACATCATGCCGAGCGCGAGGCCAAGCAGCGCGCCCAGTCCGAGCACAAACACGATTCGCAGAATCATGTAATACGGGCTATTTTCCATCGTTCCGGTACGCTCCGTCACTAAAGTGCGTTCATCCCGGTTGTTGTCGTATATTTTCTGGAACACAAAGGTCAGGTTTGACGCATCGGCCACATCATAATATTGCCCGCCGGTTTGAGCGGCGATTTCCTGGAGCAGCGCCGCCCCTTCAATGTTGCCTCCCGGCGCGCTGAGGCCAAGACCGATCGTATTTACGGCTACGCCGCGATCCTGGTAATCGGTAAGCACTTGCGGCAGGTTAACGGAGCTGACCCCGTCCGACAGCAGAATCGCCATCGCGCCTCTGGAGCCGGATTGCCCCTTGATCTGTTCCATCGCCGCTTGCAGCGCCTCGCCGATATCCGTTCCCGCATTCGTCGGTTCAAGCGCGTCGATCGCGGCGTTGACTTCGTTTTTTGCACTCTGATCACGGACACGGATGAAAGGCTGAATGAGCACGGGCTGATCATCGAAACTGATAACGGCAACCTGCTTGCCGCTATCCATTTGCCCGACCAGGGACTTCGCCGCTTCATAACGGCGGTCATCCGGATCGGTCTCCTGCATGCTCCCGGAATTATCAATAATCAGGACGATATCTTTCACCGTTCGCGCACGTCCTACATTCAGCTCATATAAAAACTCAAAAAGCGCTCCCGCGAGCAGGAGCATGACCAAGGTTACCGGAACGAGCAGTTTCCACGAAGTACCGACATACCGCTGCCTCCAGGACGCCCCGCTCAATCGCGGGGAGATCATTTCGGCAATCAGGCAGAATAAGCCGACGGACAAGGCCAGGATGCCAAAATAGAGCCCCACCACGACAAATCCAGGCAGCCTGCCCAATAGCTCGCCAAGCAGCAGTTCGCCGATCACGGCCCCAACCGCTCCGCCGATGAGACTGAACAGCACCAGGAGCCAGTTAATTTTACGCTGCATATTTGCACTTCCTTCCTAAAGAGGTAGCTCAAAAGTCATCTTCCGATCACGAAGCAGGTCAAGAAGCGGATTCGACGTCGAATCTTGAATTCAGCCGGGCCTTCCGTTGCTCACGTACCCCAAACGTACGCTCCGCTACTCAGTCCCTAGCTTCATCCAACTTTCTCGGTGCTGAAAACCTGACTTTTTGAACTTTCATTGAAACGGTAGCTCAAAAAGTCATCTAAAGCCTGACTTGTTGAACTCTCATCATAATTTTGGGGGGCGGGCAGGTCAACAGAGCTCTGGCAGCCTGGATTGGTCGATTCCGTGAAACTCGTACCCGTTTTTGACATAAGTCTCATAGTACACTTTCCCGTTTACGTAATACATCAGATCTTCGAGGTGGAAGCCCCCCATCAGATTCAGCTTCTCTACGCCGCTGCTGCGCTTCTCGTGCACACAACCAAGCTTGTAAATCCTCGACGACTCATCCGCCTGAAAAATATGCTGCACAAACTCGCTCGTAAAATCGCCGAAAACATATTTTTCCTCATAGCGGTGCTCCTGGGTGTAATCGTAGAGACGAAGCTGGATCGCGGCATTATCCTCCAAAATGCGGTACAGCTTCTTGAACAGCTCTTCCTTGGTAAGCACGGACCTGTTGCCGTATTCTACCGTCACATTGGCGCGCTGCAGCAGTTCCTCCTCGAACGCGCGCGAAAACATCGGCGACGTTAAAATCGCGGTGCGGCATACTCCGATGAGCCGGTCCGCCAACCCCTCGATCCCATGCTCAAGCAAGCGGCGGGAATCCCCCATCATACTGTCCGCAAAAAACGCCTGCTTTCCCCGTTTGCTTTCCCATTGCTCCATAATTTCGGCGGTGACCCGCTCGTAGTACTCCATAATATTCTGGCCGATATAATCGTCCGCGGTCTGGGTGCTGACGAGTGCCGTGTCGCGAAGCAATTGCTCCATCGCTTCAAGCTGATTGATCACGGCGCGGTACCGGTCATGCAGTTGCCGAATCGCTTCTTCGAACTTGGCGATCAGCGTCAGCTTCGTTTCCAACAGCAGGATTTCCCTTCTTCTGGAATAAACCTGGTCAAACAAATAACGGATCAAGCTGCGCAAATTATGCCGGTCCATCATCGGCAGGCGCGGAAAGCTCTGCTCCTCCACCCGGCCCTGACGAAATTGCTCCAGCTCGGCTTTGGCCGATGCCAGCAGCATCTCCGTTTCCCTGCGGCCGTTCCTAAGCTGGTCCATAATGCCCGAAGAGCCACCATCCGCCTCATCCGCGGTCAAGGCCGCCAAGGAATAGATCTCCACATCGGGATGCTGCGAAAGCGACTGCTTGATCGCCGCGTCCAGCCATTCACCGGCCCGGAATTCCTGCAGACGGCGCGCCGCCTCTTCTTGGAAGTTGCTGCGGAAAAAGGCTTCCCCGCCGCCGCCGAACAAGGCTTCCTCGGCTTCCTTCAAAGGCAGCTTGCGGATTGCCGCGTAGCTAATATCGTTCGTCATCAAACCATGCATTTCGTTTAAGCGTTCCTCCGAAGGCGTCAACTGCAGGGAGGCGCGATCCAGGGCTGCTGCGTCCACTCCGAAAAAGGCCAGCTTCTCCGCCGCCGATAACGCGGGCTCCTGCTTCATCCTCGTGAGCAATCCCCTGTAAAAATGATACAGAACGGCCAGCGCGATCGACTGGTTCGGACGCTTCACCTTGGACAATCCGGCCGAAACAAAACCCTGCCGCCCGGATTCGGTCATGATGTTGTTTTTGAAGGAAGTATTGTTGTAAGCCGCATTGTTCGCGTGGAACATCTGCTCCTTGTACTGCCTGTTCTTAAGCAAACTAATATGGGATATCGCCTCATAGCAGCCTTGCATTCCCTGGTTTGAGGCAATTCCCCGTTCGTCGCGATCCGATAAAATATAGACGAGATCAAACAATGGCGAAGGCGGATGCGAGACCGGAATCGCCAGCCCGTCCTCGGTAACGTGAAGCGGGGCGGTCAATGCGAAATCCGGCTGCTGCATCAGGTTCAGCTCGCGCAAAAAAGCGACGCCAAGCGAGCTGCTGTACCCAAAAGCTTCGGCCCCTTCGCGCTCGTTGATCAAGGCGTACAAATCCATTTGCACCGCCTTGAACGACTGGCGGAATATCGCTTCCGCGAGCAGCGATATTTCCGGAACCAGCACATTAAACGGATCGTCGACCCGCGTAACGATCGAGAGGCGCACCCGGTCAAAGGCCGGGTACAGCCTTCCGTACTCCGCCAGAGCTCCGCTGGCCTGCCGTAAAACACGGTTAAGCTCCGGCAAGCCCTGCGCATCCGCATAGAACCGCCGGTATAGGCCGGGGCGGAGCGTTTGCGGGTTCGCCTCTTCTTGCGCCGCCACCGGAAAATGATACTCCAGCAGACGAGCGTCAGCAGGCTCGCCCGCGGAGCCTGCGTATAAATAAATCAATCCCTCGCTGTTTTCCCATTTCTTCTCGTTCATCCGCATGATCGGCTGGATGGCCTCACGGCTTTTGTCTCCGATAAACAGAAACACGGCGGGATAATGAATGCTGCTCTGGTCATCGCCCCCGGTCAGCCGCTCTTCGGACCGGTCATACTCGGCGGCGAACTGCGCAAGCTTCCGTCTGACCATTATTTCAGCCTTCTGCGGATGTCGTTCAGCTTCGCGGCAACCTGCTTGTAGAACTGATACATTTCGTCACCGTTCGCCAGCGCCGCTCTTTCATATTCCAGCGAGTCCCGCCCCTCCAGGAATCGTGCGGCCAGCTCATCGAGCGTTTGCAGCAGCGGCTCGATATTTTCGGAAGCCGTCAGCTCCGCGGCACGGCGCGACGCCTTGCGCATCAGTGTGCTGTGGCTCTTCTCATCCAGGCCTCTGAAATGGACAAACACTTCATATTCCACATAATTCTGGCTTTTCATCAGGTTGGCAAAAGGCTCCCAGGCCTCTTCTTCCGGATCGCGATCGTATACATACAGCGCGCCTTTCTTCGTCACCGTGCCGGTATACAGCGCCTCAATGAACTGCTCGAGCCACTTCTCCTCATCCTGATGCTGCTCCAGCACCGCGTCCAGCTTCGCCGCCATCGCCGCGATTTCATCGTACTTGGCGATTTCCTGCCGTACGGCGGCCGTCAGCTGCGGCGAACGGATCAAATTCTCCTTGGCCATCTCTTCGTTGATGCTGCCGAAGATATCCTTGACGCTCTCCTGCGGAAGTCCCTCCGCAAGCAGCCGCTTAAGTTCGACGGCCGCCCGCTTCACTTCGCCCAAATTCGGCTTTGCGGCCTCAAGGCGCATATCGTACGCCGCCAGCTTATCCTGCAGGGAGAACGGCTTCGTGAACACGACCGAATAACGGCTGCTCGTATTTTGATCGGCGTCCTTTTCCACGATGACCTTTAACGCCAGCGCTTTGGCAAACTCTTCGCGCACGCGGGCATTATAGGTTTTCACGCGCGGGTTGACGTAAGTTTCGCCCCAGGACTTCTCAGGGATCGGCGACGGCAGATAGGTCCAGTTGTCCCTTTCGGTCTGCACCAGGTGGCGGCCGATGCCTTCTTTATCTAGAATCGTCCGTTCGTAGCTTTCCTCGTAAACCTTAAGCGGCGTGTAGACAAAAAGCGGCACCCCGTTGCGCGTGTTCAACCAGAAAATGCGGTTCTTCACTTCGCTTTCCTTCACCGTGAAATGGGACTTGCCGATCGCATTGTTCTGGTAATTGCGAATCCCCTTCAGGATGCTCGGCGCCTTGACCGGAACGGATACAAACCCCCAGGAAGGGAAATGCAGGTTGCCCGTGCTGTTCGACAAATGGAACACCGGCACGGCCTCTTCATCCAGCTTGCTGGCGATATGGCGTTCGACGAATTTTTCGATCGGCTCATCCTGTCCGTATTTGATGATCAGGAAGTCTTCCATCGATTTCGTAATGAGATCGCCGAATTTTTCCGAAAGGAAATCGGAAATGGAGCTGACGATATCGATTTCCTGCTCTTTGACCCACTGGTTCGAGTTGTCCAGCAATTCTGCTGCAAAATCGCGAATGAGATCGTCGACATCCTTTTGCTCCATAATGCCGCTGACCACTTTGGAAATGTCAGGCACGCTGACGATGTTCCAATAGTAGGTTTTATTGCCCTTATGATCCACCTGCTCTTCGCCGCTCGTCAAAATGTCCCCGTTCTTGGAGAAAATCGAGCTGAGCGCGTTCAGGATTTCCGTGAATACGCTGTAAATGCGGTTGTTTTCCCGGTTCAGCAGGTCATACAAGTCCTCGTAAAATTCGATCATTTGCTCGGTGCGCTCCACATCCGCGTGGAGCCAGTATTCATTGATTTTGGCTTCAATATAGGCGTTTTTCTTCTTCTCCTTGGATACAAACGCGCTTTTGGCGTCGCCCAGCTTCTCCTGGGCATGATCCTGCGCCGCTTCAATCTCGCGGGGAATCCTTAGCAGATTCTCGCGCAGCGTCTCGATATAGGAGAGCAGCATCTTCAGCAGGCAGAAGCCTTTTTCCGTATGAATCAGCCTGGAGACATAAAACGGCCCCTGCTCCGGATGCAGGAACAGCCGGCGAATCTGGTCGCTGAACTGCTCCAGAAGCTCGCCCGGAAGCTGCTTTTTCGCCTTGATGTACTCTTCTCTGGCCCGGGCCAGGAAGGATTGCTCCAGCTCCGTATCCAGGTTCACGACCTGGGACTTCACGACGTTGGCATAGCTCAGCCGCTCGCTGTTCTCGTAACCCGGAAGCGGCTCGGGCACGCGGGCTTCGAAGGTTTTGACGATGCTGTCCAGATCGACGCCCAGCTTGCGGGCAAACTTCTCCACTTCCTCCTGGGTCGGAGCCTGATGGAACATTTTCTCCATCTTGTCGAACAGACGGTAGGCCAAATAGGTCGTCATCTCTTCGATCGGCAGCACCGCCGAGGAGGCCCCGATAATGTTGTATTCATAGTTGGCCGGATAGACCTTGTTCATTTGCGCAATATTCGTGCGGATATTGCTGATATAGTCATGGATGGCGAATTCCTCGCCGGACTGCTTTTCTTCATTGGCCATAAAGTTCGTAATGTTCTCGGCGGTTACGTTCATACAGTAGTCATAGGCGTTTTCCAGCAGCTTGCCCTCCGTATTGGTCGCCGAGATCAAATGGCACAGGTTGAACGGAGGCAGCGGAGAGTTGACGTTCAAAATATTGCCGTACTGCTGCTTGAATCTTTCGCTGCGATGATCCACGTTCATCCAGTAATCAAGCTCTTTCAGCGCGGCGTAGCCGTTTTTCTTGATGTACTCGCGCGTATGCTCGCTAAGGCTTTTGTTGGACAAATTGATATCCGGCGTGAACAAATAGCCCAGGATATTCACCCGGTCAATCCCGGCCGAGCCGTGATCGCGCTCGATAATGCCGCGTACGATATAAGCGATATCGAGGAAGCAGCCGCTGCCCGTGCCGCCGGACAAGCCGGTAAGCAGAAACACCATCAGCTTCTTGTTGGTGCCCACGGATAAGGTTTTAATTTTCTTGTCGATCGCCTGCACGACCTGGTTGATCTTCGTGAACAGCAGCAGCCGTCCGGCCTGCCGGACCCCGGCCGCGCCGTTCATGCCGTCGGTGATGCTAAGCTCGGGCGACAGCCAATCCGTAATGTACGGCTCCAAAATGCTGCGGTTTTGCAGCAGGCCGCCGATCTCCGGGTTGGACAGCAGTACGAATTCATTGATCGGATCGAGGCCGATGCCTTTGTACCGTTTGCTGCGATCCTGCTCATTGGTCTCAAACGCGAGAAATTCCACATTGTCCGGCTTATCGCGTTTTTTCTTGGACAACGGATCTTCCGGCAGCCTGAATCTGCGGTTAATTTGATATTTCAAGCGCAACAGGGCATCGATCCCGGTTCCGCCAAGACCGATAATGAGGATCGGGTTATCAATCGTATCTACTCGAATTTTATCGCTGACGATCCCTCCGCCAAGCGAAACATCCAGTTGCTGAATATGCTCTCTAACGATCGGCTTCATTTGTTTTCCTCCTAGAATAGGGTCGATAAGTTGAATTATAGATTGTACGGATAAGGGCAGCCGTGTGAAATGTTCTTACGATCGCTGTTGTTCCCGGATTTCTAGATTTAAGTAGATTCATACAAGGTAGAAATCCGCTCACAAAGGCGACCACTGCCGTTTCTTCAGAACCATTTCACACTCTTGCCTTACACCCCCCTTTCTTTAGTTCAACTTATATTGATTAAGCAGTCACACCAGGTACTCGATGAAAATCGTTTTGTCGATCTGTTGCAGCGACAAGGACACGCGATCCCCGCTTTTGAGCTCAAGCCCGGCGGCGGCATCCACGGCCCGTCCGGATTTCTCGAGGCGCGCGGCCGAAGCGTTGCGCAGGGTAATGCGGTCTCCCTTGGCCGGGGTGAACACGACTTTCTCCGTTTCCTTCAGTTCGGGCGCCAGCTGCAGCAGCTGATGGAGATTAAACTTGCCCTTGAACGCGGTAAGCTTCTTATATTGCGGGAAGGATTTCTCGCTCGTGTTCTCGTCGCGAATCTCGATGACGATCTGGCCCACGAAGCCGCGATTCGCCTGCTTGACCTTGCCGGCAATAAAGTAGGCGGCCGCGGCGAGCACGGCTAGAACCACCGCCGAACCGGCAACGATGAGCCAAGGGAACGGCTTCTCTGCGCTCCCTGCAGGGGGACCGGCCGGCGTAGCCGCCGCTCCGCCGGCGTTATCTTTGGCGCTCAGCGTCACCGGATCGGTTTCCCGGTAGAAGCTTTTTTCCTCGGCGCGGACCTTTAATTCATAATCGTGGGCTTCGGCAAAACGAAACGTTCCTTCAAATCGCTCGCCCGTGTTGTTCAGCTTCAATTCTTCCGTTTTGCCGCTATCCAGGTCCTGCACGATGAGCACCGCGTTCATGTTCGTGTACAGCTCGTCATTTTGCAGCTTCTGCCCATTGCTCGTCAGATACGCTCCGATGTCCACCTTATCGCCCGGCTTGTAGCTCTTCGCGGCGATCTTGTCCATCTCCAGCTTGAGATCGTAGTTAAAGACGAGATTGATGTCGATTTTGTCCTTGGCCGCGCCCTTCACTCTGAGCTTCCAATCCCCCTCGGCGGGAGTCAACAGCTTAATGAGGGAATAGCTCTTCGACTTGGACAAAATCACGTCGTCCGAAGGCACAGCCACTTTGTCGCCGGAGGGGTTCACCAGCTCCGCTTCAACCGGTTTGGACGACATAATGGAAATATTCGCTTCGAGCACATTGGCGTTCGGCACGTTCACCGTCACTTCCTGGAAGCTGCCGGTACCTGTCATGCTCTGGATGGGAACGATTTTGAGCTTCAAATGACTGGCGAAGATTTCACTAAGGATTTGCGGGAGATCGTCCGCCGAGCTGGTCGAGAACGATTTTGCCCCCGTCTGATCGGCCAAATCCTCAAGCGGCGCCTTGTTCAGCTTGCCGTCCGCATTCAGCCCGATCGTATAGATCGGAATGCCCGCGGCCTTCGCTTGATCAACGGCCTCGCCAAGCTCCCGGTCGGATTCGCTTTGCGTCCGTCCCGAGCTTTTGTTGAAATCGTTGTTGCCGTCGGCCAGCAGCACGATCATCGGCTCGTGCCCCGGTTCGGCTCCGTTTTGCAGCACCTTCACCGCCTCCCGAACGCCCACCGCGATATCGGTGTAGGGGCCTCTGTCCAGTCCGTCGATAAAGTTCTTTAAATCCTGCTTATCCTCCGGAGACTGAATCTTCAGCAGCGCCTTTTCCCGCTGGACCTTGTCCGTATAAGCCACAATCCCCACCTTGTCGCCTTTCGCGGACAGCATGTCGATGAACATCTTCATCGCTTCATTTCCGACTTTATTCGTGTCGCTCGTATTCATCGAGTTGCTTATATCGACAACGAGCACGGCATCGATCGACGAAGTCTGCTGAGCCGCAGCTCCTTGCGCGGCCGCCGCAGCGCCGGCCATAGCGACGCCGGCAAAGGACGCCAGTAACCAAATGACCATCAAAACCGTTAATATACGTGCGGATTGTTTATATCGATGCTGCATAATATTGCCCCTTTATTTTTAGATATAAATGCATGGTCAAAAGATGACTTTCTGAACGGCCTCGCAAAATGAAAATAGAAGCAGTTCCAGTTATATACTATACTAATGATAATAGATAAACCTTAAGAAAAGGTTACGAAAAAACCAGATCGCACCGCCATTATTCGCTAAAATCCGTCTTACGTCGTCATCCTCACATTAATTACGAAAGGAAATGGGATATGGTTACATACGGATGCCTCGTCCTGTTGTTTTTGTTTGCCATCATTAAGTCCTGTATATATTACTCTCGCAGAAACCGAATTGTTGCACCGCCGGAGCTCGACAGAAGACTTCTCCAATTAATTAACAGTGAAGAGAGAGAGCCATGAACAAGAAAAAAACGGTTATTCTGCACCCTCCATTAAAAACGAAATATGCCTACGAAAAGTTAAGATGCTGCAAATATTGCCAAAGCTATACCGCGCTAAATGAGGAGAAATGCACCGCCTGCGGCAAAGCCGGTCTTATTCCGGTGACGCAAAAAGCGCGTCAAGCAGCGCGGCGCGCCCAGCACAATGATCTGCTGCTGGGTTTGTTTCTCACGCTGCTCGCTATTCTGTTCAGCCAGACCCTTCAGCTTATGGCCATATCAGCCGCAGCGGGGATTATGCTTCTTGGGCTGCTCTATTTTGTTCACCGTAAAACGCTCCACAGCCGCATATCAATCAAGCTGAACGAGCTGTTCCACCGCGATCGCGATAAAATCGCCGCAGGTCTTGTACGTAACCTTGAGACTGCTGTTGCCCAAGAGGATGAAGGGCGCTCCTATGAGATGATGCGGGAAGTCGCCAGGATCGTGCAAAACGACCACATCCGCAAGCTGCAGCTGATCCTGTTGCAGTCATTTGTGCTGAGGAAAGATATGGATCTGGAGCTTACGCCGCTCCTGCTGGAAGATTTCGATTCCGATCTGGCCGCGTATATTGGCGAGCTTGCCAAAATTAAGCGCGAGCTCATTAAAGACAAAGCTTTTCAATATGTTATCAAGTATGAGCGGCAAATCCTGGATATGGAGCGCGGGGAAGACATCCTGGCGGGCGTGGCCGGAGCGGCCGTTAGGTTGAAACGCTACGTTCTAGCCTATTCGGACTTCATTGCCCGATATGCCCGCAAGCTTCCCAAGGACCGTTTCCTCCGGCTATTCCGGATGATCGCCGATTCGCCCGATCTGGATTGGGGAGAGCTTATGGCCGAGACCGCCCGAATTCATAAGGAGAAATACCAGTGGGATGCCGACTTTCAACAAATAAAGCCGAGGTCTGCCGCCTATGACGGTTAGAAGATGGTTCACCCTGCATAATCTGCTCATGCTGTTATGTCTATTGACGATTCCGTTGCTGGTCCACAAGGGCATCGGGATATCCCAGAAGCTTGCCGCCATTCAAACGGCGGAACGTTTATACCACGGGAAGCAGCTTATAGAAGCCGAGGACTGGTACCGGAAGGCGCGGATTAACCGGAGCATACGCTACAAGGAGGAACTTATATCCTCACGGCTGGAGGAGCTCGCCCCCATTTCCGCCATGAAGGAAGACTTGGCGAACATTGCCGAACAAGCTTCCCGCGCGGATAGCGAGCGTGATTTTGAGCTGCTTATGGACGCCTACACCAAGCTTAAGCAGGCGCAAAGCCGTTATTTGACGCCGGAAGAGCCTTACAACGACTATTACCGTCAGTTGTCCGAGCATTACCGCTTCCCGCAAAACTTCACCGGTTATTTCAGAAGTTTTAAAACGATGTTTCTGGAGCAAATGGACCAAAATCTGACCGCTTCGAGTTATGAGGATGAATCTTTTAGGCGGAATCTGCTGCGCATTCCCGGGGGCTTGCTCGGTACGGAGCAGGAATGGCTTGATGAACTAATTACAGCCTTCCGGAGGTACGACGAAACCAAGCTGACGCGGATGGCCGCCGAAGGGCTCGTCGAACCCATGCTGAGCGATGCTTCCGCCATGCTTGCGGAATACAAGTCCAATAACCTGGAAGCCCCCTGGATCATTTCCGAAGCGGACAGCTTGATTGAAGCGCTGCTGAAAAATGACTGGGACAATGACGACTACGCCGCTTTCGCCATGCACGCTCGGCAATTCACAACATTCGCTAGCTCTGCCTATCCGGAGTCCAAGGTACTCTCTTTAGCTAAAAGCCGAATGGAAGAGTTGATGCTGCGTGCCGGAAAAAACGCGGCAAACGGCGATTACCAGGAGGCGATCGACCTTTACACGGCCATCGGCCACTATCAGGATACGCAGGCGGAAATCAGGGCGGCCGAGTTGGCCTGGACTTTGGCTGAACCGGCCCGGATGCTTCCTTCCCCGGCGGGTGGAAGCGGCTATGCGCATATCGTGAGCGGACGCGACCGTTTCGGATCGAAGCTTTATGTAGCGGCGACAGACCAAAACAATAAGCTATATTTTGGCCGCATGAACGCGGAGGAAAGCGTGCAGATTTTGTCCAATCAGGCCCTCACTCCGCAGGAACAAATCCGCACTATTGCGGTCGATCCGGACTTAAGTACGGATACCAATCCCGTTATCGTCATCGAAGCGGCATCCGAGGCGAGGAACGCCCGTTATGCCGCATTTGAAGTGCGCGAGAGCAACATTGCGCTCCTCTACTCCATAGAGGGAGACAGCCTGACCATCCAGCCGGATGGAACGCTTCTGGTGGTTAATCCGGTTGGCGAAGGGGAAGGACAAACGGCGATATTCGTCCGTTCCGGCGGCATTTATCAATTCGCAGGCGTCAAGCAGGATATCCTGGATATTTCCGCCGACAGCGTCAGCCAGTATCCCAACTCGCTGGTCCGCTTCACCTGCACCGTCATCCGCTCCGGAGCGGGAGAAGCGCTATGTATGGACAGCAATAGCTTAATCCTGTTAAGAGGAGATATCCCTCCTTCCGCCGAAGCGGTTAATGTCACCGTCACGGGACGCTTTAAGCAGTACGCCGAACAAACTGTGGATGAGCAATTAATAGGACAAATCGAAGCGGCGCTGAAGGGACAAACCGGCGGGGAAACGAGCGGCCCAAATGAAGGACAGGTAGAGGATCGGGTTGACGGACAGAATGGGAGCCAAGTAGAAGAGCAGGTTGGTGGACAGGTTGCAGGATCGGGTGACGGGCAGATTGAAAGGCAAGCTGCAGGTCCGGGTGAAAGAGCGGGTGACGGGCAGGCTGCAGGTCCGGGTGAAAGAGCGGGTGACGGGCAGGCTGCAGGTCCGGGTGAAGGAGCGTCGAATGGACTGCTGCAAAGCCTTACGCAAGGAAAACAAATATGGGTTCCCGTTGTCGAGGCAGAAACGATCCGGTAATCGGTACATTGTCGCGCTAACGGTTGTGCTCGGGCTTATTTGGGCGAAAAAAGCGAGATTCTTTTTCTAACGGTTGTGAACGAGCTTATTTAGGCGAAACAGCCCTTTTCCCTAAGAAAACACGGGGAATAAGCTCGATCGCAACCGTTACATCTTGCAGATCCCCGTTTTTGCCCAATTAGCGGCGCTCACAATCGCTCACAACCGTTAGAATTTTCGCGTCCACCTGTTAATGAAAACATAAGGACAAAAAATGTCGTTATTCCGGCGATATCCGTCCATATGAGAGAAATAGAGGAAATTTATGTCGCTATTTTCCCGGTCGCAAGGAAATGCATGCGTTCTGGTGCATTCATAGGAAAATAAGGACAAAAAGTACCGCTAAGTTGGATCAACTTGCCTGGCTCCGGATAATAAGAACATAAATTTCACTAGCGTTGCAAAGACCCTAACATAAGATTAACATTTAATATGTGTAATAATTTTCCAGTGTTATTTTGAGGGAAGAGGCCAAAAAGTTGAGAGCACCAGAAAATGACGCGTTCATCCATTTTTTTGGATATTTTGTTTTCAAGT
>SNQW01000270.1_pt1 | contig 19979 bp, 19 predicted proteins | sample 2580511 | NCBI WGS metagenome assembly SNQW01 (sample SAMN10953775, study PRJNA522744) | food fermentation metagenome | isolation source: 8-hour incubation of native-enriched microbial consortia from nixtamalized... | place: Mexico | collected 2017-09-24 | reverse complement strand
TTTCCCGGAGGGAAATCTCGATGAAGAAGAGTAGAAAGCCCACCTTCTTGAAACAATTTGACATAGGTAGAGACGGATTGACGACAAATCCCTACTATCTGAGCGATTTCAATCGCTTGATATCCTTCCATTACCAGCCGAACGGCTGTAACACGTTGTTTTAAGAATACATCTTTCATCTTTTGTTCTTCTTTGAGAAGGCTTTCAGCTGTGAAACCATGTGTATTTGTAATTGTAAGTTTTCTCATCTAATACCGCTCCTTTTTTATGTTCGTAGGAGTCAGTATTGCCAAAAAATCATTAGGTTAAAACTTTAGTCAATGCCTATATATAAGGGGTTCAAATATTAAGCCGCATTCTTTGATTAAGAAATGCGGCCTTTCGATATTCTATATCTCTTAATGTTTTCCCTTCCTTAAACACGGGTTGCATTTACAAGTACCGTTTTCCCCTATAAAAGACCACCAATCATCCGTATATGTACCGCAAAACACGCAAACCCCTCGTCGTTTTTGATTCATAGTAGCTGCCGTTTGCCGAGGCGCTTCCCATCTTTCATAAAATGTTTTTTGCTTTTCTGCCCGTTCTCTCTCTTGCTGTTCCTTTATCCGTTCCTTTTCTTCATACTTGGAACGAAGGTTCTCGTACTCTGTAAGAAAGTGTCTCCGTAGTTGTTCCTCTGTTTCTGCCTTCGATAACTGAAATCGATATAAGGCTGAACCAAACGGAATTTCGTATCCCTCATTCAGCAAAAAAGCCCGGAATGGTTTTTGCTTACGATCACTTACAAAACGCTGAACTTTTATTACCACATTCTCATCGGTTGAATATATGTAATACATACTCTTTACATCAACATGAATTTTATCCATTGAGGGTGCATAATTGAACACATGAAAGAAAGAGCGATCTTTCACAATAGGTTGGAGAAATGCATCCCAGTTCTTGTCCTCATCCGTTTTTAAGGATATAACAGATTCAGCATCCCATAGAACAATAGCACGCTTATCCTTTTCAATCGCATGTTCCTTCATTTCCACAAACCATAAAGGCTTCATACCATGTTTCTCAAAATACTTATGCCGTTGTTCAATTGTTTTTGCTAATTTTTCATCGCCTTGTGGATTTACATCGGTTACAACAGAAAGAGCAATTTCTTTTTGACCGATCTTTACCCAGATATCCGGATAATATTGAAGCTGCATTTTTGCTTCGTGTCCAAACTCAACCTGCATATCAGACCATATGTTAGCTTGAGATTGTTTTTTTAATTCATCATATAGAATGGTAAGCATTAACCTATGAGACTTTGTTTCTCGCGCTGTTTGCTTTTGATATCTCTTTTCTGCTTTCTCCGCTGTTTTTGCTTCCATGCATGCCTCAGATTGATAATGAGAAAAGTAGATTCCCCGATCATCTCCTGATTTTACAGTAAGTCGAGCCTTACAATACGGACACTGATAAATTTCCTTCTTGGCTAATTGTTTTAGGTTACGAACTTCCTCTACAGTTGCCATCTCTGGTAATCGAAATATTGTTTTTTCAACAGTATGCAAAGCCTTCCTCATTCACATCCTCCTCCTTAGTTTAGCTATCGAGGAAAAAATGCGTTTGTATAACTATCACTTTTCGTCAAATTGTGACACCAATCTTGTTTCACCCCATATTCTTTTTTGCATTTTATGTTAATTAATAGAATAAAAATCATCCTAAGTAGGCATCCTCTAAGTATACAAAGAGCCTTATTGTCAACCAACAAGGCCAGGAATTCCCCCCAAAAAATAAATGATATAATCTATTTAAGATAAAATAATGGGTGGTGCTGGTCTTGATTAAAATGGTTAAGCAAGTTGTTGATAAAGTTTTGTATTGGGAAGTTTGGCAAGATGGCAAAACGCTAATAATCCATTATGGTACTGTTGGAGATACTGGTGAGACTGAGGAAATGAAATTGTCATTATTTCAAGAGGCAGAAACATTGATGGATAAATTAGCTGAAGAAAAAGCCAATGAGGGTTACGATTATCTAGATGAAGATAAATTGTTCCAGCTTGTTGTTCAATACAGTTATGAAGAAAACGAGATGAAAACAACGCTTGAAAAGAGACATAACGTCGAGGATTTACTGAATGAATGTTTAGGTTGGACGGGTAATGGTTCTTGTGATGGCGGGGATATAGGTAGTAGAACGGCTAACATTTTCAACTATGTTGTAGATGTTGAGAAGGCTACGCAAACAATCATAGAAGAACTAAAGAATAACAACCTTCTTGAAAAAGTAAAAATAGCTTATTTAAAGCCTGAAGACGACGAATATATCATTTTATATCCAGAAGGAACAGATTTTAACCTAATATAAAAGAGCATTGAGATATCTCAATGCTCTCAGCCTGTCGAGAAACACCCATTTTCAAAAAATGAACTGATATCATGAATATTTATTAAATCAAGAGTTGATTTATATAGGAGGATGTTTTTTATATTACGTTTAAAAAAAATTTCTTTGTCGAAAAAAGAAGTAATAATTTGCCAATTGTATCTTTCATAATTTAATCCCCTATGTTAGTCTATGAATGTAAAATAAAGTTAAAAAAATACTTATACTAGGAGATGCTATTTATGAAAAAGAAACTAATTGGTTTGGCTACTGTATCCGCGCTTGTCTTGTCTTCCCAAATGGCTTCAGCATCGGAGATGGCTTCAACACAAATAGTTGATAGTAATATTTCATCTTCGTCGTCTTCTTATGAAACAGCTTCTCAGAAAGAAATAAGTTACATGATAGAATGGAACACATTTAAAAATGCAGAGTATTATCTAGTTAGTTTAAGAGATTTAAAGGATGACGAACCTGTCCTTGCATTTGAACAAACTTATGATACAGAATACAAGTTCCCTTATTTAAAGCCTCACCGTAATTATAGAGCTTGGGTTGGTGCATACGATAGTGAAGGTAAATTAATTGGCCAAGGTCAGAAAGAATTTAAAACAAAAGAAACGATGGACGATAAAGGTGGGGTAATTGAATACTTTGTAAAATTGAAATAAATCTATGGCTAAGGTTCTATATTGAACTGTAACCCGAATAATGGGCACTTAAAAAAAGTCCGTTATTCGGGTTTTTTGTATGAGGAAATTTCAGTGCTATTTGCATCTATCACCATTATTATTCATATTTGAGAATCAATGGGCATCTTTTTTAATCTACAAATAAAAAAAATATCTCCTTATGTGGCACAATTAGAAAACTTTTTCACAACGAAACATAATGAACATTCTATTTAAGGTGTGTAAAAATAATAAAATCGTTTAATTTTATCCTCTAAACTACAATAGCCTACTATCAACTTGAATGACAGTAGGCTATTGCAGTTATTTAAAATTTGAATAATATTGTTAGTTTGAAGAACTATACATTTTCTTCCATCGTATTTTTGTTCTTCTAACATAGTTATAGGGGTAATACCAGCGGAACTGTCACAGCAATAAGGAAATGTCAAGATTATATTTAGTCAATGAAAATGGAAATGCGGTCTCTTTTTGACAATCTTGAACTAGGTTTAATGACTTGTTCATTTAATTGAATCGTTCCTTTTTCGATTTTTTTTATGATCTGCGATCGACTCCAATCCTCAATTTGGTTTGCAAGCACTTTATCAATGCGATGTTTCCCTATCACATTATCTAGTACAATGTGTATCACCTTTATTCCTTGTTCTGCTAAGCTGATTATCGGAATTGCTGGCATAATTGAAGATTCCTCTTTTTGCTCCTCAATCTCAGCAATATGCTCTGAGAACGTTTTATAGATAGCTAACTTTTGGTTCCACGTATGATTTTTTTCACATTTATAAATCGCATATTGGTATATGTTTTTTCCGTTTGCGTTATGCCTTCGTACATTCGTATCCGTAAAAACAGATAATTTTCCACACATTTTGCAATGCTTCTTTACAGCTCGTTCTGGTATTTGAGAAAGTTGCCAGTGGAATGTTATGCTTAACATTAATCCTTCACCTCTTAATAAGATAAAGGAACGCAAGCATCTATTTGGATATCTTGCAGTGCAATATAAAATTATATTGAATAAATAAAAAAGGAGATCCTACACAAGGACCTCCTTTCGTATTGAGACTACAGGGTTGCTTGGTTCCTTTGTAATGAGAAAAATGGGCATACTACCCCCCTGAGAAAAAAACATTGTTTTTTGAGGGTGATGCTATCCAATTTATTGTTCATTACAAAGTAAACTTTGGCATACGTGTTCTCCTGTATCCTTTCTATCCAAATAGAGTTATTTTTAATTTACCATATAAGTACATTTAATGCAAATACTTACTTCCTTTTGAAGGTGCTTATTTTTTCAGTGTCCTAAAACTTTTAAAGAACTATATTGTAAATAAAACCACTTTATTTGTAATTAAATTACTTTATTATCATTTAACAGATACCTGTTGGATTGGAATAAAGTTTCTTTCTCGCTTTTTACCCCACCAAAAAAAGTAGAACTCCCAGATTCGCAAAATATCGTGACAAAAGAGCAAGCACTTGCAACATTGATTAAGTATAGAACACCATTGAAGTTAAAATATATATGGCCATGGTATATGGAGCAACAAGCTCCAGCACCGCTTCTTGTATATTCATGGGATCACTCGGACGGATTTGGTTATGTAGATGCTATAACGGGCGAATATATTAAGGAACCTATTGACCAGGAAGATGAATAAAGCAGTCAACCCCCACTGTTCATATGGATGGTGGGGTCTTTTTTTATTTTGGTTGTAGCTTTGAAATAAAGTCACGATGTTTATAAAAAAGATGCGATGTTTATAAAAAAGTTACGACGTTTTTCCCCTTTGGATATGGTTATCTAAAGGGATGTTTTTATAGTGAACGAAAAGAACATCTGAAAGAAAAGGCGGATTAATGAACTGTTGATTGAAAATAGAGTTGTTCCGTTAAAGGGCCATTTTGTGGAATAAGATACCTGTGACCCGTAATAAATCGGTAACAGGTTTTTTTATTCACTTGACTTAGAGTTAACTCTAAGTTATAGACTGTTTTTATAGATAAACAAAGGAGGGATTTGTTTGTTTTCCATTAGTGAGGTTGAAAAAAGAACTGATATTAGTTCATATACACTGAGGTACTATGAAAAAATGGGGTTGCTTCCTCCATCAAAAAGAAAAGTTGGAGGTCAGAGAATATATACGGAGGATGACGTTCGTTTCATAAAGTTCATTAAAAATTTAAAACAAACAGGTATGTCACTAGAAGATATCAAGGAATTTGTAAAGGATGGTTGCATTTTTGAAAGGATTAATTCGGACATAGAAACGTCACAGCTCACCCCATCAATAAATAGACGTATTGAGATATTAACGAAGCACTTAGAGAAAATGGAAATAAAAAAGAAGGAGTTAGATGAAATTATTTCTACAACAAAGCTAAAACTTGATACCTATTATTCGATATTGGAAGGGGAAGAGGAAAGGAAATGAAGCATTTAAAAATATACTTGATGCTAATCGGCTTCTCCTTTTTTACGGGAGCAACCTTTAACCTTGCAAAATATACTGTTGGGTATTTTTCGCCCTTATCTGCCGCGGCATGGCGTTTCGGCTTAGCTGCTATCGTGATGCTAATTATTTTATTTTTTACTGAAGGTGTAAAGAAAAGTCATTTACAGAAGAATGCCATTTCGTATGTTATTCTTGGGATTATAGGAATCTTTGGGTTTAATACTTTGTTTTTTGTAGGTTTGAAATATACATCTCCCGTTAATGGGGCATTAATTATGGGGCTGAATCCTTTATTAACGACGATTTTTGCCCGAATTATATTAAAGGATAACATTACAAATAAACAGGTAGTAGGTATATTCTTTGCTTTCATCGGTGTATTGCTAGTCATTACACAGGGTTCTATTGAGACTATTAAAACCCTATCAATTTCAGGTGGAGATTTAATTATCTTTGCAGGAAACGTCTGTTGGGCACTTTATGGTGTACTTGGACGTCGATTTGTTAAGGATGCCACACCACTATCTACAACCACTTTTACGATGATAATCGGTGCTGTTAGTCTAATAATGGTCTCTCTTTTTACGCCTAACCCCGTTCCTTTACTGAACATTCCGATTGGGGCTTGGGGAGCAATTGCTTTTATGGCCTTTTTTACAAGTGTCCTGGGTTACCTATGGTGGAATCAAGGTATAAAAGAGATTGGTGCAAGTAAAACATCTTTATTTTTCAACCTGGTTCCCGTTGTAACGATGATTATTTCGTTTGTTATCGGAACGCCGATAACTGTATTTCAAATTATTGGAGCTTTTTTAGTTATAATCGGAGTTTTAACTGCATCGGGGATAATAAGTTAAGTATTCCTAAAGCTAATCGTGAAAAATAATCAGTGGTATAAGAGACTTAAAGCGAATATTTTTTTGAAAATTCAATTAATAAGTTTTGGAATTAAAACTGAAATAGAAAAAGGCATTATTCCGCAAACGGGCACGATTGTTGAAAATCGAAGGTAGAAAATGATTAAACTTTTTTATAAAACCATAACTTAAAACTACTAGATAAGAATCCATTTTGATCAATCTTTTTTCGAAATGGATTCTTCTTATTTACTGAAAAATACGGGTTTATAAGGTGTTTTTAATCAAACTTTGTTTCAAAGCAACATTGGTAATTATTTTCCTTCGCACCTAGAATAAGAACTAATGTTCCTATATAATCTAAAATAAGAACAAACGTTCTTGTTTTGTAAAGGGGGATAGAGATGAAAAAACTTTCAGCTAGGCAGATGAAAATCCTGGACTTTATTAAAAAGGAAGTGAAGGAAAAGGGATATCCTCCTTCCGTTCGAGAAATTGCAGAGGCTGTAGGTTTGGCCTCTAGCTCTACAGTACACGGGCATTTGGACCGTCTAGAGAAAAGAGGTTTAATCCGTCGCGATCCAGCCAAGCCACGGGCAATTGAAATTTTAGATGGTAATCGGACAGATAATACACCTTTAATGGAAGCAGTTAAGACGGTTACTGTTCCAGTTATAGGCAAGGTTACTGCTGGCATGCCGATTACGGCTGTGGAGAACATCGAGGAGTATTTTGTGTTACCAGAGAACATAGTAGGTAGTGACTTGGTTTACATGCTCCGTATCCAAGGAGAAAGTATGATTGAAACAGGGATTTTAAACGATGATTATGTTATTGTTCGCCAGCAAAACACGGCCAACAATGGCGATATTGTTGTTGCAATGACAACAGAAGATGAAGCAACCGTAAAACGCATCTCCAAAGAGAAGGACCATATACGTTTACAACCTGAAAATTCAAAAATGGAGCCAATTATCCTTCCAAGCGTTGTTGTTCTGGGCAAGGTAATTGGCTTGTATCGAAACATTTATTGAAAACAGGGATTCAGATGTTGAATTTTCTTACCTATCCGGGGGGTACTGTTGAAATTATTTATCTGTAAGCGTCAAATATTCCCCACCTACTTTAAGGTATTAGACCAATCAAGGTTCATGCAGCTATTTATCTTACTAAAGTACTCTAAAAGTGTAGTTTATCTAAAGAAAGCTTTGGATAATCTCTTTGCTTTTAAGTATGATCAGAATACAATCTGTATTTTCCGCATTTCAAACATTGAAATAAATATAATCCCGTATCATCACCTATTTGCTTAAGGGTTAATCCATAATATTCATCTAGAAATCTAATTTCTTCTTCTAAATCATCCTTCATACTGTCTAGTTCACTTTTATCTAAATATCTAATAAAAGCACAAAATTCATTACAATGGCTTAGCCATTGTGGTTCTTGCCAAGCGATATAACCAGGAGTTCGAAACAGTATTTCATTTAAATTTTCATCATCCATAATATCGACTTCTTTATCATCTATAAAATACATATAATTATTTGTTTCATCATTAAAGTATACCGATAAAAGTTTATTTTTATACTCTACTGCTCCCTGTAAAACCGCATTATATTCCTTAGCAGCTCTTCCATCGTGAATACACCATGGGCAAAAATTATTTACATCATCAGTTGAATAAAATGGACCAGAATATATATATGTTGTTTCTCGATCACAAATTGAACAATTCCGTTTAGGCACCTGTTCAAATATACCAACGCTATAAGCATTAGGGTGATACTTAAAACTTGGTAGCTTTCCCTTCATAATACTTCCTCCCACTATATAAAATAATCATTAAGTCTATTAACTAATTTCCCTACTTTTCGAACTTATTACACTACTTTTAACTTATGATGAATCGGCCGAATCTTTCGGTCAAGTAAGATAATCTCATTCATATTGATGTTACATACGCTGTAAGTTATATTACAGGAACCTTATATTCTCTCCCCTTTTATACCATATTTTCTACTTATTATCACACCATCTCATCCCTTTTTCTGGAATATATAGGATATACTATATATATCTGATTTGATACATCCACAAATTCTTGTGGTGAGAGGTAAGAAAAGAAGGACAATATCAGAGGTTGGAACACACATGTCCGCCTTTTCTCTGCCGGGGCGCAGGGTGTATCCATCCTCTTCTTTCTCCATCCCTTCTACTTCCAGCCACGCTACCTTATCAAAATATTAAGTGTAACTTATATAAAATAGCCCCACTGTCCGTATGAATGGCGGGGCTTGTCCTGTTAGTTAGTGAGTCATTTCATTAGAGTAACTGTTGAGGTACTATATTTTTCTATATAGCTTAATGAGACATAGTTCTTAGTTAATGCTATACCTTCTATTTTTATCTAAAATATAACTCCACATCGTTATGATTAGCCCTACTATGGCCACCAATACAGCTGCTAAAGGAACTGTATGCAGACCGGTATGATCGACTGCTAACCCTCCGAGAAATGCTCCTCCTGCATTTCCTATGTTAAATGCTGATTGATTAGTTGTGGAAGCTAATGTAGGAGCTTCCTTTGCGACATTCATAATTCGCATTTGAAGAGCTGGGACAATTCCAAAAGAAGCTATCCCCCATAGGAAAATTGTTATTACCGATAAAGCTTTAAATTCAACTGTAAGGGAGAATACCGCTAAGATAACTACAAGTGCTGTTAAGTTGATAATCAAAGAAGGCATGAGTTTCCAATCTGCTAGCTTTCCTCCCATGATATTTCCAATGGTTACCCCTACCCCAAATAAGACAAGAATAAAAGTTACATCTTGTTCTTTAAAACCAGTAATTTCCTCGAGCATAGGAGCAATATATGTAAATGCTGTAAAAAGTCCACCAGATCCAAAGATGGTCATTAATAATGCAATCCATATTTGCGGTTTGCGAAAAATACGAAACTCTTGAAAAACACTTTGCTGATTGGTTGTCCGTATATGTGGAACCAACCATAAAATACCGATAAGTGTAAACAAACCTAAAACAGCAATCACCCAAAAGCTTGTTCGCCAACCAAATTGTTGACCAATAAATGTTCCAAAAGGAACACCCAAGATATTAGCAACTGTAAGCCCTGTAAACATAATGGCAATGGCACTTGCACGCTTTTTAGGTGGGACTAGATTAGCAGCAATAATGGACCCTACTCCAAAAAATGTTCCATGTGCAAGTGATGCTACGATACGAGCTATCATTAGAATGTTATAATTCGATGATATTGCAGCTAATACATTTCCTGCTATAAATATAATCATTAAGATGCACAAAAGTTTTTTTCTTGAAATTTGATAACTTATCGTGACAAAAATAGGACCTCCAATAGCAACACCTAAAGCATACCCTGTAATAAGCTGACCAGCTTGTGAAATCGAAACATGAAGATCGTTTGCCACGTTAGGAAGTAAACCCATAATTACAAATTCCGTCATTCCTATGGCGAAAGCTCCAATCGTTAAAGCTATTATCGCAATTGGAAAACCCCATATTGTTTTTAACGTACTTTCTTGTTTTACATTCATAATTATTTCCAGTAATTCTCCTTTCCTAGTTATATAGTAAGTCATACTCATGATCGTTCTGACAGGTAACGATCGGAAATGTCGAATACAAAAAAGAGGATGAGGAAAAAACGAAAAAACCCGTAAGGCGTTCGCTTATAACGGGTTTGATAAAAATAAAACAAGCAGTGTAAAGAAAGCTGCTTGTCATTTTTATTCATTTTACATGTCCATTTTAGCTCTTTAATATTACATTGTAAAGCAATGGTTTTTTATGAACAAAGAGTGCCTTGAGCTAATCTAGTAGCCTTAAAAACATCACATTCCTTAATGATTTCATGTTCGAACATGTGAATACTAATGTGTAGAATTTTTGATCAACATTCATCCTGTAGCGAACTGTTATCGAACTTTCTTTTTTCAGGGTTTTTCTCTTCAATTACATAGTTTCATAATCAATCCATTTGGGATCTTCAAATTGGCAGTGGGTACATTGTGTTGAAATGGTAATCCAGCTAAATCCATTCACCCAATCCTCTTCTGTAAATACATGCTCTCCTTCTTCTTCAAAATTGATTTCTTCAATAAAATCACTTTTACCTTCAGAGTGCAGATGAGTGGAAAGCTTATGAGTATTTCCCTTACACTCTGGACATGTCCATAATTGAAATGGCTCATACAAGGGCACATCTGTTTCTCTGCATACAAAACCGTTCCAACCATGTTGGTTCTCATCAAAAATCAAATGAAACATTTTGCATTTGCTACATTTTACAGCAATAGTTAAATAATAATGGCCTTCATGTTCACAAACCCTCACAGCATTATCAATAAGATCCCCGACATAATAAACGTTAAAATGATTTTCCCCGCAGGGGCAAATGATATCTCCTGTAACATAAAACTCATTATTGTCCTCTCCTTGTGGATGTAATAATACTTTTAAATAGGTGGGAATCGGTAACATTACTTTTAACAACTCTCTTTCCATTATTTCCAAAATGAATGTAAACTTTCCCTGTATAATAATTCTAGCATATGAGGAAATCGTCTCTTTCCGCAGATCGTTTGTGGAGAGAGACAAAATACTTTCCCGAAAAAAGGAGTAAATAATTATGTTAAAACTTTAGTCAATGCCTATATAGCTTTAATTTGTATTTGTTCATTAACCTGATTAATTTTTTCTTTTCTTTTTGTTTTTCATAATTAAATCCATTATAACAACCACAATCAGCAAGAGAATAGAATGCACTAAAGGCTTAACATAGCTTGATTCATCGTAGATAAAGTAAGCTATTATAAAGTTGAGTATGAAAAAAATAAAGTATCCCAAAATTTAATCATCTCACTTTAGAAAGTAGGTTCTAATATAGCAGATCTTCTTACATCTAAGTTAACAGAACTTACAGTATAATACAATTTTTTTGTAACTCTTGTTTCTTTTTTGATTTCATAGGAGACTATGAAATTACCATTTCCCTGAAATCTCCCAAGACCTAGTTCTCTGTAGTAGTATTTAATAGCAAAATATAAGTTTTCTTCATCAGCTCTTATGAAATAATACAAGCCGAATCCAGCGGCAGCGGCAACACCAATTTGATATGGACTTGCTAATCCTTTAGATTTTGCCCACTCAGTAACAGCTGCTCCCAAAGCTGTTTTTGTTGCTGCTCTAAATTTTTTTGAGATATTAATGCCATACCCTCTTATGCGTACATAGGAAGTTGGGTAAGTAGTAATGGCAGCAAAAAGAACACCGTCTGTCGCAGTTTCGGGATCGAATTATTGTGATAGGAGAGTTTTCCGATGGATTATTTGGTTCTTTTGCAAATACGGAAGATGTGAAATATATAGATGGCTTTGTAAAACTTCAGAAGCAAGCAAGAGATGCTAAGAAAGGGCTTTGGGCCGAAAAATAAATAGGACACTTCCTGATTATTTAAACTATCACCCGAATAATGGATACTTTGAAAAAAGTCCCTTATTCGGACTTTTTACGAGGAAATGACAGAGATGTAAATATATTCAATCAAATCTACAAAAAAATCTCCTAAGAAAATTAACCAGTTTCCTCATCGAGAAGTTGAAATTGTAACTGGTTAAAACAACAAATAAGCGGGCGACTCCGATTCCTGTTTATTCTCTTTCCCTGTCCCTATTTTCTCCCTTAAGCGCTGTACTGTCTTCTGTAGGCGATTTGATTGAATAGGTTTCATGACATAATCTAGGGCATACATCTCAAATGCTTGTACTGCATATCGATCGTAAGCGGTCACAAAAACAATCTCTATACCAGGAACCAATGTCTGCAACTGCTTCCCCAGTTTCAGACCAGTAATTTCGGGCATATGGATATCAAGAAATACTGCATCGGGCTGAAGCTTTTTTATATCTTCAACAACACGAACCGGATCCGAAAACATTCCAATCACTTGAATACCACCTACATCGCATTCCAGTGTTTTTCGGAGTTGTTGCAAAGCCAATCGTTCATCATCAACCAGTATCACTCTCATTAGGGGTATCTCTCCCTTACACTTTAGTTTTTTCTATGATGATCCTAACTGCAGCACTTTATCAATTAGGCACCTTAGCAAAAAGCCGCCACTGTTGACATTGTACAGGCAGTGGCGGCTTTTTACTTGTTAGTCAATTAAATTGTTCGTTTTCAATACTCTTTTCATAAGTGCAACAGCCTCTGCACGCGTCATGTTGCTTTTCGGATTCAACAGTTGCTTGTTATCCCCTCTTTCAGAATACTAGTCGAGATCATACGAGCTAACGCCTCTTTCGTCCTGGGGATCTATACAAAATTTTAACTTGATGGTGATGTAGTAAGACTCTTATATAGAAAAAACAGGGGGCAATTATCCTTTATTTTGCTATTAAAGTATGGAGAATAGATAATAAAAAATCCGCTTTAGTTAGAACGACTTCATTAATATTATCTATACTATTGCAAAAAACCCATATCTCTTAAGAAATCCCGTGTAGTAACTTGAATCCTAGTAGGCTCATTTTTTGTATTAAAATAGACCAAAATCGGATTTTTTTCAAAGGATGTAGGCATAAATACTATACTTCCTCTTTTATGATCCTTATTGTCTTTATTATTTGAGTCATCGTTTGAAATTTCATTCACTTTCTCGATTTTGTATCCGTTAGCTTCTTCTCCATATAATCGTTTTAAAAGGTCTTGAGCTTTCTCCTCTTTGGTGTTTCCTTTAAGGTTGACTAAAGGGAGTCTTTCGAACATGAAATTCTGAACTTTACCTGTTTCATCAAACGTTATGCCGAACCCTTTATCATTTGTCTTTCCTTCCCCTCTTTTTCCGCTCTCATTAAACCCAAGAGAATATTCTTTCAATTTGTCCCCCCCTTTTATGGTAGAGAAATACATATCGGACCTATAAAGCTTAAGGTTCTTCACTTCTGGTGAAAGGCTATAGACTTTATGCAAGGATGCTTGCACTGTTGCTGGTAATTCAGATTTAGGAATATTGTTTACTACTTGAGTGTACTCTGTTATCTTCTCTGTTTTTACGTCAAAGGTTAAGACAAATGACTCTTTCTTATCACTTTCCAAGTACAACTGAATCTCATTTTTCTGTTCACCATCTTTTATTCTTTGAACTTTACTACTACCCTCGATTCTATATGTTTTTGCTTGCGGAAATTTATCATAAAATGACTCTAATGCTGATTTCATGCCTTTCTGGGCCATAATTTCATCAACAGTCAATATGTTAATCACAATGCCTTCCTCTTGTTCAATCATTCCCTCTTCTTGCTGAATTGGATTGTTTTCCTGTTCAGCTGCAAAGGCGGGGGTGGTAGCCAATAAACTGATCGCCAAAAATGCAGTTGCTACTTTTTTCATGGTCTGATTCCCTCTCTTATTCTAAGTATATGTAGTCTTGCTATTACACCTAGACGGCACCCTTATGATAAATATCCCAATAAAAACCAAATATTTTTTAAACATACTCCGCAAGTACTGTACTGAATTGTACATTTTTTTCTATTCTCCATTCCCCTCCCCAGAATTTTGTGACATACCTCTTTGTTCTCCTGGAAGGTTTTCATTCGCTCTAGCCTACATATGATTTTCAAGTAGCAAGCTCCACATGGTGTATCTTTTCCTATCATCTTTCTTTTAGAAAAATTCCCTATCATTCCTCATTTTAACAAAGGATACTTTCCTGTATCTGTCTACATTCTTACATTAACCTTATATCAACCTTACATTTAAAGGAACAAGCCTGAAAAAAAGAAAACCCTCATTTAAAATACATAGAAACGAGCAACCGGATAATGGAGTTGTTACTAACAAAAGAAGAGTTAAAGTCGATGATTTGATGTCCTCCAAGGTTGTTGAAATTATGAACTTAGAGGATTTATTATAAATTTTGATAGGACGAAAAAAATAAATTTGATAATACATTAGCAGGCATGGCATTCTTGTCGTAACCGAAACATTAGTGGTTATTAAAATGGGGTTATTTCTGGAAGTGATGAAGAAAGGGATGGATATGAGAGATACACTAACAATTAAAAAGGTAACCGATAGTTTGCAGGATGAAGAAGTGAAGGCATGTCTGCGATTTGTTTTGACGCAAATCGGGATGCTGAAGGCGCAGGAAGGTCCGCTTGAGGTAGTGGTTGCCGAACTGATTGAGCTGTACGACGAACTAATGGGACTCCAGGAAAAAAAGGCGATCTGGGACCCGGTTCCAGCCTGCACCCATGTCCATATCGTTGTCGGAGATTCCTTTGCGGGTAGTATGAAGCAGGCACTGAAAGGACTTGGCTGGATGGAAACCCATAAACTGATTACGTTACGGGAGAATTATGCTATTGGTCCGCTCGGTGATCTGGACTCACCAAAAGGGCGGAAAGTGCGGAGCGACTGGTTTCGAGATAATATTACGGAAGCAGTCGAAAGTTGCACCGAATTTGAAGAAGAGTACAATGAGCTTCTGGACAAGGTGAAGCAAATTCCGGAACAGGCGGAAATAATTATCTGGACCAGCGGCAATGCATACGAGCAAATGGGTATGCGACATGCCCTCCATCTGCTGCACGGAAAACGTAATGTTTTTGCGGTATACGATACTTCTGTAATCTGTAAGGAACTTTACAACCGTCCAGATGCTTTCAGGTACTCGGGAGAGATCCCTACGGACAAGCTCCAGGAAGCACTCATCCGAATGGACGGCAGTGGCAAGCTGTGCACTGCTGACATCACACAGCTGGAACGAGAATGGCAGGCAATCTCGGAACAATCCGGAACGTTGCGTATTTGGCGAGATAACGTAGTGCTTACGGTGTCTGCCGATTATTATGATCAATACTTGCTGGAGAAGTTGGACGAACTGAAGGCGTCCGTCGACGATAACGGCTTTCTACGCTCTGCCCGTTTGATTGGAGTGGCGATTGCTTATTGCGAGCAGTATATCGGAGATTCCTATTTTGAATACCGACTGAGAGAGTTGATCTACGATGGTATTCTAGAAATTAAGGGTATTCCTACGGCGATGAGATTTTATAGTATCAAACGCAAACGGCGCACTGAAAGCGAACTTTCGGTCTACATCGGTGAGCCATCCTCATAGAACAGTAAGAATAAAAAATACACCACAAAATGAATACTTACTCGTAATACCAAACGATAGAAAGAACTCTATAATGAACAAACGAGTGTAGAACGTACCTTTGCCCGGTTAAAAGAACAACTATATCGTCGCATCCAAGCGTTCCACTAACGTATCTGTTAGTGGAACTTCATTTTTCTGTTTCGTGAGAATGCATTTTTGTATGGATGGACAAACTCTATTACTTCATACATACGGTGAACGTAATAAAAATTATGAAGAAGGAAATGCTTTTCTTTAATTTCATGGATGCTACAGTTTTTTTCTTAATATGGTACTATCCTTTTATGGATTCTAACTATTCGGCACAACATTCCTTACAAGAGACGTTGAATACCATGGCTCTTTTCAAATCTTTGTCTTCCTGCATCGCGATCTTCTCCAAGATTTCCGTAATATGTTCATCCTTCAAAGCTTGGTCATCGCCAAGCTTATACGGCCATTCTTAGAACGAAATCATTATCGCCTTTTCTTGTTGTTTCTTCCGCCGTATTCACTAGAGTTGAATCCGATTGAAAAAGTATGGGCATGAATAGGGAGGGCATGGTGTTAAAACATTAGCTCAGTTCTATATAAGTAATAAAATCACGATTTTACTCAATTTACAGGAAATATACGGAAATTTCTAAGGTGAAATAGATTGGTTTTTATTGTAAAATAGTTAGTAGGGAGGGGATGAATATGTTTATGAAAGTTTGGAAAGAGAGAAAACAACCTTTTTTGGCATTCGATATTTTGTTTTCAGTTATAACTGTTGTTATGGCAATTATGGTTATGATTAATCCAGCGTCAAGTTTAAATATGGCATGTATGCTTTTTTCGTTAGGGCTAGTTTTTGTAACCAAAGCAATTGAGATGATTGTTACAAAGAAACGGGAATATTTTGTTTTAACTGTAATATCTTCAGTATTTATCATGGTTTCAGCAAGTCTAAGTTTATGGAATGTATTTCACTAACGGGTAGCATTCCTGTAATAAAGAAATTTAAGGTTTGATAGAAAAAGAGCCCTCTTGGTAATATACAAATTGTCCTGCGTTCTTCCATATCATAAATGGATGACTTTCTGGACAATGTTTACTGTTTCCTATTGATTTGTCGCTTTGAAGACAATATATAATCAACCTGTTCATGATGTAAAATCTGTTGCTTTATATGGAGGCAGTATTCATTTAATATTTGGAATACCACTATATATTGGTCTTTTTGATGTCCTTAAATCAAAAGTGCCTCCATCATATTCTGGTGTTATTTATATAGGTTGTATTATTTTAAGTGGAGTTCTACTAACTTTACTTGTTGTTTTATTAGGTGGCGGAAAAGTACAACAATTGATAAGTTCGGAAAGTAGTTTGTTTGGGATTTTATATATCGTATCAGGTGTTGTCTTTGGCTCCATATGCTTATCAGAAAGGAAAATATATAAAGTCTAATGTCTGATAACATCTGTTCTATTAACAAGTTTTCTTAAGAATCATTAAGAAGGCTTGTTTTATTTTTTATTTGGAAATTAAACGAATTTAAAAAGGATGAATTATTCATGCGGGGACTTAATTTATCGATTTTATCATTAGGCTTATTTATTTTATATGGCGCTCTTTTTGTTGGAGGGATTATTACTAATTTTTTAATGTTATATATATGCATCTTGCTACCATTTTTTGCTTTTGTATTTGCAGCCAAAGAAGAAAAAAGTAATTTGAAAACGGCTATCACTGTAATAAGTGGCTTTGTTTTAATTGCTGTTTTACTTTTACTTTATCTTATTATTTTTCAAACAGGTTAAAATTGTTTTCAATAGGTAGACAGCTGAAATCAACTCATACAAGCAAATTGCTGGTAACGCTATATTTGAAATAGGAAGAAGGTTGAAATACGTTAAGGAAAACGACCTAGCTCATAGTGAATTCGGAAGATGGCTAGAATCAGTAGATATAGATACATATGATGCTTCTAAATTTATTCGTGTATACGAAGAATTTGCAGAATTGGGCGCGTGCCCAAATTTAGGTTAGAAGAAGTTATTTGTCATTATACCGTTACCTAAAGAGGTAGACCGTCATGAATTCATTTCAACAACACACACAATTCCGTCTATAGGCGAATCTAAGACTATAGATGAGATGACAGTACGTGAATTACATGAAGTAAAAAAACGTGCGGGGCAACTTCATGTCATTTCAATGTCTCGTTTCCAATAGTGAGCCATAAACACTTTAACCTCAAAGCTTCTAGCAATTTTAGTTTCTCGTGTCAAAAAAACCTGTCCCAGTTGAAGATAGTAAATAAATACACGAAAAAACAATTCCATTTCTAACACAAAAAAACATATGTAAAGAAGGAACACATGACATCTTCTTTATATATATTTCGGGAGCTTGTTAACTAGCCTAAGATTATTTTAAAAGTTATTTTTCTAAGTACATTGTGTAAAAAAAACACCTGCATCATTCTGATCATAATTTTTATTTAAAAACAAATATCCGATCGAGTCACTAAGGCTAAATATATCATGAAATCCTTCAGGAAAATCACCGCCATAAATTTGTAAGAAAAATTGATAATCATCCAAGCCCATGTTTTCTATTTGTAGCAGAGATGGTTTATTACCAATCAACGAACCGCAGTAAATCTCTATATCATCCAAATCCTCTTCATCTACTTCTTCTAAATCTAAATTCAATTTATCCCCCAAAATGAACTCTTGTGCTGGTATTAGGAAATCTGATTCATTTCGAATATCACCTACTTCGTGTAATAAAACTCTTGTAAATCCTTTTTTAATGTTTTTTAACTCTTCTTTATCTCCATGAAAAGTGATTAAATCTAAAAAGTAATCATCTTTTTTATACGTTGTAAAAACGGATAGCACATGTTCTTTTGGTAAGTTTAAATTTAGGGTTTTATTAAGAAAATCCGTTGGCAAACATATTACAAGTGTTAATTTATCTCCATTTGGATTTAATGGCCAATCAATATTTTCAGGCAAGAAACTATATCCACCAAGTCGAGGTACATTTGATTCATTTTCAACATCTTTAAAAATAATTTCTACTGACATATTTTTGACACCATCCTTATTTTCTACATTCCATAGGTGCAGCAAGAAACGCCTGCAGAATCGCTTCACGACAATATCCTGGTGCTCCTTGTGGGGTACGACTTTTCAACTTTCTTGCATATGGACGTAAGTCCAAAGAAGAAAAAAAGAGTTCTAACCGCTCTTTTAATTCAAGTTTTAGCCATTCTTCAAAGAAAAATAGGGTTTCTTGTAGAATATACACAGTAGACTTCTTCTTCGTTAGTGGAATGGGCTTGGTTATCTGTATTCTTCTACAAGTTGGGGTGAAGTCCTTTCTTGTGACTAAAAAAGCCTTGCGGCTCTAAGGACGAAAATTATGCAAAACGCTCATACTATAAATGATTAAACTTTATTATAAAATTCAACCTTAAATCTGCTGAAAAGGAATCCATTTTAATCAATCTTTTTTTAAAATGGATTTTTTTATTTTGACATAATGTGATGATTCGATAGGGACTTTTGCTCAAACTTTATTTCAAAGCTACAGTATTTATTTCCCCAAGTCCTTTAAAATGCCAAAATAATAAGTTGTTACAATATTATTCAGATTTTAAATAACTTTAGTAGCCTCCTGTCTATTTGAATGACAGAAGGCTCCTGTGTTTTCAAGCTAAAACTAAATAACTTTATTATCATTACACATTAAAGGTAGCTTGTCTTCTTAACTTGATGATGAGCTAAGCGCCCTTTCACAAAGGGCCATTGAAGAATGTATATGTATGATTCTTCCATACTTTTTTTACTGATCTGGGTTTGGAATGATGAATGACACTGTTGTACCTTCGCCTAGTTTGCTATGGATGGACAGGCCTTTACCGTACATTTGCGTCAGACGTCGATTCGTATTAGACAGTCCAATGCCACTTTTGTCTCTCATCCTCAGATCTAATATTTGCTGAACCTTTTCTTGCTCCATACCTTGGCCGTCGTCCCTTACTTCAAAAAGTGTGGAACCATTCTGACGGGTAATTCGAAGTTGAACTGTACCGCCCTTGACTTGACTAAGAATACCGTGTTTAACGGCGTTTTCAATCAGCGGCTGGATCGTAAGTGGAGGAAGAAATACATCAATGCTTGGATCAACCTCCCATATGACGGATAGCCTCTCTCCGAATCGCTCCTTTTCAATATATAGATAGGCACTGACAAGCTCTAGTTCATGAGAAAGGGTGACCAGTTCCCCCGAGTTCAGGAAATCAAAGCTGACCCGTAAATAAGATGCAAAAGCATCACCAAGTCTGCGCATCTTCTCTGTATCAATGTCACCTAACGCCATAATTGAGTTTAGCGTGTTGAACAGGAA
>SNQW01000269.1_pt1 | contig 20511 bp, 24 predicted proteins | sample 2580511 | NCBI WGS metagenome assembly SNQW01 (sample SAMN10953775, study PRJNA522744) | food fermentation metagenome | isolation source: 8-hour incubation of native-enriched microbial consortia from nixtamalized... | place: Mexico | collected 2017-09-24 | reverse complement strand
TTTGGGAATTTACCTATAATGGTGTTCCTAGAAATATGATACGTATTGGAAAATTAACAAGTGGACAGACGTATCAATTTAAGCTTGTTATTACTGGTGGGGAATATGAAGGAGAATCTAATATCGTAACAGCTACCAGATAGCCATCAGCGATGGTCCTTAGGAGAAATCCTAAGGGCTTTTTCTTTGGAGTCGTAAAGCGGCTCCTTTTATTTTTCTAGTAGAGAGAAAGGACAAGTGCATATGAGAAATAACTCAATTGCCTTTCCGTTGTTCGGTACAGCGGGGGGCACTTTTATTCCAGTCTTTCACTTCTTATATGGTGAGGGACCAATTCGCTTGGCAATCATGGTGTTTTATCTTGGTTTAATTGGGATGGATTGGATTGCCGGGTATCGCGCTGCAAAAATCGATGGCTCTTATGCTAGTGAATACGGTATTAACGGGGCATTTCGAACCGCTTTTCTACTTCTTATGCCCGCTATAGGACACCTTGTTGACGTCATTCTTAGTATGCCTGATATCGCCTTTGGCTTTTTAACTATCGCGTTTGCTTCACACATTTGGAAAAGCATGACGGCCAATGTCATTCGTGCAGGATGGGGCAAATGGGTACCTGAGTGGGCAATGGTTCGCGTATCAGATGAAGTCGATCACAAGTTAGCACGGGCAAAGGAACGCATTAAACGGAAAACAGACATGTTAAATGATGAAGATAAAGGAGCCTAAATCATGACACAAAATGAATTTATCGAAACCATCGGACAAGCTGCCCAGGCGGACATGAAACGAACCGGTATCCTTGCTTCGTTAACTGTTGCCCAGGCGTGCCTAGAGTCTACATGGGGTAAATCAGGACTCGCCATAAAAGGAAAGAACCTGTTCGGAATCAAAGGAAAGGGACCGGCCGGAAGTATCACCATGCCAACGTATGAATGGGAACGAGGCCAGAAAATCAAAATCAATGCAGAATTCCGCAAATACAATACCTGGGCAGAGTCGATAGCTGATCACTCTGCTCTTTTTTTACGCCTTCCCCGGTACAAGAACCTAATCGGGGAAAAAGACTATAAACGGGCCTGCCAGAAAGTACAGCAGGATGGGTATGCGACGGATCCGGACTATACGAAAAAACTGATTAAACTAATTGAAAAGTACAAGTTATATCGTTTTGACCAAGCTTCACCATCAAGCGGTACAACCTCCCCCACTACCCTCCGGCTAAATAGCCGGGGCGCTGATGTAAAATCTTTGCAAGAGAAGTTGAATAAGCTTGGCTTTTCTGTAGGAGCTGCAGACGGTATTTTTGGTCGGAAGACAGAGGAAGCCCTCCGAGCATTTCAAAAGGATAACAACCCACCGCTTGCCATCGACGGTATATGCGGACCAGCTACAAAAGCGTTGCTTGAGAAAACTGTTACGGTTTCCAAACCAGGCACATCGGTAGGAACGGTTACAGACAGTAAAGAACCTACTTGCCGTATCGTCGTGAACGGGGCAAAGCTTGATGCACCCGGTATTATCCGGGACAACCTCTCCTACTTGCCTGTACGGGCCATGGGGAACGCGGCAGGAGTAACGGTAGGCTTCTGCAATGGAAAGGCTACACTGGGCAAAGGGACGCTAAAGACTACTATCATCATTGGTGAGACAGGCTATGCCCAATCAAGGGAAATTGCGGAAGTGCTTGGATATAACCTGGACTGGTGCCAAGAAAATAGACAAGTCACTTTGACAAAAGGAAAGAGATAAATTTGAACATTTGTTTTATGTTTAGCTGACAATATTAGAGATGGCCCCTTTCGCTATGTCTTTAGTGATAGGGGCTAGCATATAAAATACGTCTAAGGAGAACATCATGAATAAAATATTCTATATGGATTGTATTCTAGGAGCTCAAACATATATTGAAGATGAATCAACTTCTCTTGTTATTGCTGATCCCCCATATAACCTCGGATTTTCAGGAACAAATCAAACAAAAACCAAAAAACCTCGCTTTAAATCTATTATCAATGATAACCTTTCCTTTCGTGATTACCGTCGCTTTACATTTTCTTGGTTACGTGAGGCATATCGAATTCTGAAGCCAGGACATCATTTTTATTTTTTTATTGACTGGCGTATGTATCCTCACTTTTCTTTATGGGTGCAAAAAGTGGGATTTGTAATAAAAAATAATATTGTATGGGATAAGGTTCAATTTGGTATGGGGTATCATTATCGATATCAGCATGAATTTATTGTGTATGGTATAAAGCCATCTCGTCGCCCTGTTCGTCGGCCTAAATCCAGAAATGTCTCTGATATATGGAGAATTAAGCGTATACCTTCTAATCTTACTATTCATCCTACTGAAAAACCGGTGGAATTATATGACCGAATTTTAACGGAAAGTTCGTTTCCTAAAGATTTGGTTGTGGATTTTTTCATGGGCTCAGGACCGTCTTTTCTTTCTGAACATGCAAAACCTCGTGAAATGAGAGGGTTTGAAATCGATCCAGAAAATATAAAGCTTATGAAAAACAGATTTTCCAATCACGAACATATTGAATTTATAATGCCAAATTTAAAATAGAAATTAGTACATATGAAAAAAATATTTACAAAAGGTTATGTTTCCAGCATATTAAAAAGCTGATACTTTAATTGAGTCTGCTCTTACACGGAGCGGACTTTTCTTTACATATCAATAAATAAAATGTAGTTTTTTAGTTTGCTTGTTAAATATCATTTTTAACTATTTGACTCATATACTCATAGTAAATAAACCATTGAGTAATTAAGTTTTTGACTCAACAACTCAAAGGCTCTGGGATATTTCGATTGAGGGAGGTTATTTTAAATGAAAAAGAGCAGGGAAGAGGACGAAAGAAAAGAACGTACAGACAAAAAGGAGCGCATCCAAATTCATACGATTTCTGATACAAAAACTAAATTTAATCGTATTGCTCGTGCTTGCAATATCTCAGAAAGCGAGCTTGGTAGCAAGATGCTTACTTATCTGGTGAATAATCCAGACTTTGTTCGTTGGATTCAAGATCAATACGAGATACCTGATAACGATCCATTCCGTATCATTCCAGTCATTGAGAATGGCAGGCTCACTTATTAATTTTTCTTCGTGGAAAAAGCTTCTTTCCTAATTTATAACAAGGAGAGCACATATAGCTTGTTCTTTTCGTGGCCCCATCTTTTCCACATGTCATGCATTTCATAAAAAGTACACTCCTTTCCATTTTTCATCCATTGTGGCCTATTTATTTAAAATCTAAACTTGCTCAATTCAAATATTTAAAGGGTAACTTATCACATGTAAGGAGATCCACTGCATCTCATCCCTAACGAATTACGTTCTGACATTGAAAAAGAGCTAGGCATTATTATCGAGGGAAATCTATCCCCCTACAATCAGATGCGTCTCGACACAGAATATGGCGGGCGGATCGAAGATATGCCGGTAGAACGTATTGTTTTCTCAGAAGCGAAGCGGCGCGGGATCGGTACATTCAGCCCTTCCGATCCAAAATCGCAGGACATTGCTGACCTTACCGGCAGCATCGACTTCTCTACGATTACACAGTACGGTTCGGAATCCGATCCGCGTGCGTACCGATTTGATGGTGAGTTAAACAAGGCGAACCGCGGGTTGATGGAATTCCAGGAGATGTTGAAGTGCGATGAAAAATTCCTCTGGAACCTACTCTCCCTTACACAGGAAGGCAACTTTAAGGCGGGGCGGTTTGCTTTAATTTCAGCGGATGAACTTATCGTTGCCCATACGAATGAATCCGAGTATAAAACATTTATCAGCAACAAGAAGAATGAAGCACTCCAATCAAGGATGATCGTCATGCGTATCCCGTATAATTTGCGCGTATCGGATGAAGAGAAAATTTATTCGAAGTTGATTAAGCAAAGCGATCTCGGTCATGTGCATATCGCGCCGCATTCACTGCGAGCTGCCGCGATTTTTTCGACTCTCACCCGTCTGAAAGAGTCGAAGAAGCAGGGGGTTGATTTGCTAAAGAAACTGCGCCTTTATAATGGAGATGCTGTGGAAGGCTTTAAAGAATCGGATATTAAGGAGTTGCAGAACGAGTTTGCCGATGAAGGAATGGCCGGCATCGATCCGCGTTATGTCATTAACCGTATTTCCAGCGCGCTTATCCGCCGTGATACTGAATGCATTAACGCACTCGATATCCTGCGCGCACTCAAGGACGGATTGGATCAATCTCCTACCATTACAAAAGAAGATAAAGAACGGTACCTTACTTTCATTAATGTCGCCCGCAAAGAATACGACGAGTTAGCCAAGAAAGAAGTCCAAAAAGCTTTCGTCTACTCTTATGAAGAATCTGCAAAAACCCTTATGGATAACTACCTCGATAATGTCGAATCGTACTGCAACAAAACGAAGGTGCGAGATCCCATTACTGGCGAAGAGATGGATGCAGACGAAAAGCTCATGCGGTCAATCGAGGAACAGATTGGCATCTCGGAAAATGCGAAGAAAGCGTTCCGCGAAGAAATACTCATTCGGATTTCGGCTTATGCACGCAAAGGCAAGCGATTCGACTACAATAGTCACGAACGTCTGCGTGAAGCCATTGAGAAGAAATTGTTCGCTGACTTGAAAGATGTGGTGAAAATTACGACATCAAGCAAAACACCAGACGAAACCCAGCTTAAAAAGGTCAATGAAGTCACCGCGCGCCTTATCGATGAACACGGGTATTGCCCGATTTGCGCAAACGAATTGCTGCGTTATGTGGGCAGCCTCTTGAACCGGTAGGCGGTACAAAAGGGGGAAGCCGCATGAAACATGAACCGCCGTTTATTATCTCGCGGGAAGATTGGTCATTGCACCGCAAGGGCCACCAGGATCAACAACGTCATCAAGAGAAGGTTCGTGATGCAATTCGAAAGAATCTTCCCGACCTTGTCAGCGAGGAGAATATCATTATGTCGAACGGACGGGATGTAGTGAAAATCCCGATCCGTTCTCTTGATGAATATCGTATTCGATATAACTACAATAAAAGCAAACACGTTGGTCAGGGGAACGGTGAGTCTAAAGTAGGCGATGTTATCGCTAGGGAAGGAGAGCCTGGCCAAGGACCGGGTAAAGGCCAGGGTGCAGGCGACCAGGCAGGCGAAGATTATTATGAAGCGGAAATATCAGTCGAAGAGCTTGAAGAGATGCTGTTTGCCGAAATGGAGTTACCTAATCTGGAACAGAAGCAGCAGGATGAGGTGATTGTAACGGATATCCGATTTAATGATATCCGTAAAAAAGGGCTGATGGGCAATATTGACAAAAAGCGAACGATTCTTGAATCATTGCGCCGTAATGGACTGGAAGGACATAAAGGAATTAAGAACATTACGAATGAAGACTTACGGTTCAAAACGTGGGAAGAAATCGTCCAGCCTCATTCCAATGCGGTTATCATCGCAATGATGGATACGTCCGGCTCGATGGGAACATTGGAGAAGTATGTAGCACGCAGCTTCTTTTTTTGGATGGTCCGCTTTCTGCGTACGAGATATGAGAAAGTGAACATTGCATTTATCGCCCACCATACGGAAGCGAAGGAAGTAACAGAAGAGGCGTTTTTCTCTAAAGGAGAGAGTGGTGGTACGATTTGTTCGTCCGCTTACCGCAAAGCGCTTGAGATTATTGACCAGCGCTATCCGCCTTCGCTATACAATATTTACCCATTCCATATCTCGGACGGCGATAACCTGACCTCGGATAATGACCGATGCGTTAAGCTGGTACAGGAATTAATGAATAGAAGTAACATGTTCGGATACACAGAAGTGAATCAGTATACCTCTTGATGATATACACAAAAGACTTCCTAAATCGGAAGCCTCGGTACAATCTCGAGTTCGAACTGGTCTTTTTTGGTCCATTCCTTCTTTCGAGTATAGTATACTTTGTCCAAGATGGATTTGAGCAAGTGGTTTTTCTCAATAGGACTTTCAAGTTCCCAATAAGTGTCGATCACTTTGCGGATTTGCGGAATTATATTCTCTTTATGAGTGAGTTGGGCCTCTTCCAGCTCTATTTCTTTTTTTAGCTGTTCAATGTTTGCCTCTGTTTCTTTAAGCTTCTGTCCAATCGATTGATGGCGTTGCAGGAATATTTCCTCGGTATACACTTTCTTCTCTAGCATTTCAAATGCAGTTTCTCTCATCCCATGCAATTCTTCAATCTCTTTTTCTAATCTAGCAATTTGTTTTTGTTTACGCTCAATCATAGATTCTTCTTGCTGAATAGAAGATGCAAGCTCATCTTGTTGAAGACTTACCTGCTCAACTAAGGCAGCTAAAGAATCAATGATCCTCTTTTCAATGATAGGGAGCAGAACACCTTTTTGGTACGGTTGACAGTTAGGATTGATACATCTTAATTGCGGGTTTGGCCTATCTGTTGTATGAGAAATGCGTAAATTGCGTTCGCATAAGGCACATCGTAAAATACCGGCTAACGGATTGGATAACGTTAATCCTTCTTGTACTGGAGCGCGATAACGTCTGCTTACTGCAAGATTAGCTTTATCAAAAAGTTCTTGTGAAACGATTGCCTCATGGGCATTTTCATGGCGAATCCAGAGTTCAGGAGGGACTTTTTTTGTAACTCTCTTTCCATTGCGTTTGCTATACTTTTGTTTGCCCCAGATGATATGCCCCAGGTACACTTCATTTTTGATGATATATCCGATGCTTGATTCTTCCCATACTTTACCTTCAGGCGGTTCAACACCGAGTTTGTGCAATTCATTTACAACGGCTTTTCGTCCTTTTCCTTCAGCAACTAGCTCAAATATCTTTTTTACGATAGGTGCTTGTTCAGGATGGGGGGATAACTTCAGGTTTTCATCCCGTGTATAACCAAACGGCGGCTTACGGGTAATTGATTTTCCATCCTTCGCGGAGCGGCGTCGGCCACCTTGCATACGCTTAGTAATTTGACGTAGCTCTTCACGAGCGATAATTGATTTTACTCCGAAAAGCAATTCTGCACCTTCAGAATTACAGTCAATAACCTCGTTTGGTGTAATAATAAGTGTGTCTGAGAATTTGAACGAACGGAATATTGTACCAGCATCGATCATATCACCACGGCCAAGACGGTCCAGGTCCATTACCACTACACCCTCAACAGCTCCGTCTTCCACCTGGCGAAGCATTTCTTGTGCTACATCACGTTCGGAAAGAAATTCACCGGATACAACTTCTTCAAATATGTCGATTACATTGTGCTGTTCGCGCTTTACAAGGTCGAGCAGCTCTTTACGGTGTTTAGAAAGCGTGTCGTAATTCTTGCCATACTCCAAAGCTTTTTTCTCTTCTTCAATGTCTTTCCGGCTTTTACGAAGATAGATAAATACGTCTTTGTTGGTAGGGCGGTACATGCAATCACCTCCTGATGATTGTATCATTATTGCCAAGAAAAACATGTCGGTTTTTCTGTTAATACAATAAATAGAATGTATGTTTTGTTTTGTGGTGAAAAAGAAGAGCCCTGATCTCTATTTATTAGCCCAGAACCCTTTGCCTGCTTCATGAGCCTGCTTTTGTAGCTTCACAAAGCTATCTGTATACTTCACGTTCGGCGGGAACATAGTAACCTGTGCATAGCCTTCTCTCACTAGGGGAGAGCCTATATACATCTGATTTGATAAATCGACAAATTCTTGTGGTGAGAGGTAAGAAAAGAAGGAAGGGCGGTGGGCGGGAGCGGTCGGAAAAAGACACGTTTGCCTTTCTTTTGCTGGAGCGCAGGGCGCATCCACCCTCTTCTTTTTCTGAATCACCTCCTTCCAACCACGCTACCATGTCAAACTATCAAGTGTAATTTATATAGCATCATGGATCCCTTGATTAACTGGTCATCTTTTTCGTCAGCCTCTTCTCTGTCACAACGTGTTTTCTCGGTACGCAGCCATCTATAGTAACCACTTCCATTCTCAAGAAAAATCTGCATGGGTTCTCTATTCTTCAGATATTCTTTGAAGGCTTTTAACTTAAAATCCGGATGATACGTAATGGAATGTTCAGAAACCTTACTCACATTAGGATTTGTCTCTACTTGTTTGATTTGGAAAGCACTGAAGATGACTTTACTCATGTTTCTCTACCTCACCCGTATTCATTGAGTTAATTATACCTGTACCCCTATCATTTCCTCATACAAAAAATCCGAATAACGGACTTTTTTTACGTGTCCATTATTCGGGTTACAGTTCAGTTTTCGGAAATCCACAGGACAATCAAAGATTGCTTTGCTGTTTCTAGTTACGAAGATGTGCGGCGTTCAGAGTTCAACCAGTTGCTGCTTTTCATTCAAGCGTGGCGACCTAAGTTAGTAGCCTAATTTTTTTACACACTTTGATTACCAAAACCAACCTCAGTTGAAAAGGGGATGAGAAAGTATGCAGGTTGTCCAACTCCCTCGTGCTCATACACATAGAGCAAAGGGGGATGAGCAGATGGAAAACCGTCCTTGTTACATCATGCAAGAGGGTAATACGACAATCAAAATCCGTTCGGCACTCCCATTTATGTCGCCAGCAGAGCGGGCTCAATGGTTTCAGGACAACGATTCACTTATTGAGGTACAAATGATGAAATCTGCTTGGGCAAACGCTCTCTGGGTGATTGAAAGACAAAAACAAAAATCTGAATCTACAGCTTGATTCAGCCCTTCGGGGCTAGTGGACAAGCTGCAAAGAATTCTAAAGGATGCGAAGGGAGTAATTGGCTATTATTTCTAGGATAGAAACGGTGATTAGGTAGGTAAGGCGAAGAAATGCACAGAAATGCACAGCATTTGAACGACATGTGACTGATTATATACGGTTTGTCTTTATTAACAAAGATGCCTGGAGAGTGTTTACTCCAGACCAACGGCAAGCCTTAGTAGATCATGAGTTATGTCATTTCAAACGTAAAAGTGAACGGATATGGAACGAAGAGAAGAAAGCATGGGAAGACAAATATGAGCCAGCGAACGTTTCGGACAGCTGGCAAATACGTGAACATGATGTAGAGGAATTCAGCGAAATTATTCAGCGTCATGGTCTGTGGGAAACGGGCATCGAGAAGTTCGCGGTAGCTGTTCGAGAGGCAGATTATCAAATGGACCTGGAGGATTACGAAAGAGAGTAATTACGGGCTGTGAAGTAGAGTATCGGTTGCCCACCAAGTCTCCCTAGCGGGCAACTATTTAACAAGAGAGGTTGCTTTACTCTCAGTGAATGAGCATCAGGATACGTTCATTATCTTTAACGAAAACAAGCTTCCAGACACCATCATGATGGATTTCTCTGATCGCGGTATATGTTTTCCCTTGATAGGAAATCTCGCCTAATATAACACTACAATTAACCATATTAACAATCCTTTCGTGTAATTTTACACATTTATGATTGTATAACAAGTACGAGGTACTCCGCTTCATGAAAAAAATGACAAGTACAGGTTGAGTGTTTATAGGTGATTATGAAATACCTCAGTACTAATGTATTATTAGTATATTTTGCGATATGACAATAGTGAAAAATAAAGACAATAAAAAAGGCCGACACAGGGCCGGCAGTAGGAGATGGTTGTTGCGAAAAATTTCACGCTTTCAATATACCATATTTAGGTAAATGGGTAAATAAGGAAAGTGATAGGAAGACATAAAAAAAGAGCCGGTCTAAATGACTGGCCAAATAAAAAAGCTATGAAGTATGCTCAGGACTTGGGGGGAACGTCAAGTCTCATAAGGAATATAACACAAGCCTATGAACGGATGAAATAGAACATACGGAAATGTAAGGAGAATGTAAGATAAATCAATTTTTTCACAATCCAACCCGTATTACGCAATAAAAAAGGCCGACATAGGTCGGCAATGGGAGTTGGTTTGTGAGAAAAGCCTATCTTCAATATACTACATTCTAGAAAATGGGTAAATAAGGGAATTGATAGGAAGACATAAAAAAGAGCCAGTCTAAATGACTGGCCAAAGTAAAGAAACTTATGCAATAACAAAAACGGACGCCCTATCCCCACGAGAGCGCCGAATAAGACTATAGCACAAGCCTATGAACGGATGAAATGGATAAATTATGGTAATTGGGAGGACAAATCAAATGCCTAAATACGAGTTTTCAGTCAGCACAGGATACGTTGGTTGCAAAAGAACTGAGATCGTGGAATTTGACGAAGATGAACTGATGGGTAAGACAGAAAAAGAAATAGAGGAGTATGTTGAAAAGGAATGGGCTCAATGAGTTTGGGAAAACATCGATGGTGGATTTTCGAAAGTGGAGGGTGAGGAGAATGACTGAACAGGAACTGAAAGAGATACGGAAGCGTTTGGAAGCTGTTCGTACCAGAGATGATATACAGAATTTCGGAACGAAAGAGCAAATGCTATATACAATCAGAAGGCTAGTAGAGGGAATGGAGAAAAAGCAGTTTGAAAACGGAGAACTGCTAAATGAGGCTGAACGGTTGCGGAAGGAGAATGAGAAGCAAAAGGAAACGTTACAGCAAATTGAAAAATGGTTGATCGGTACTTTGGCAAATGAAGATTTGACCATTGTAGAGAGCAAGGTACTTGAAATTACAAGGAAGGCATTGAAAGGATAAAAATAAGCCCCTTCAAACGAAGGGGCAAGATCTGTGGAGTGAATCATGATGCTATTACCTACACAATATCTTTCCCTACATTCAAAAAATTAAACAAAAAATACCCCTACAACATGGCAACTGTAGGGGTAAGATTAAGGAAATGTTTTGTGCACTATACACGACGAGACATAAATAGAAAAAGTTGCAAATAAAAAAATACCCCTACAGTTTGTCAACCATAGGGGTAGGACATAGGAGGATAATGTACTTCTCTATACGAGGCTTTAACCAAAAAGTTACAAAAAAACACCCTCTCTGGGCTCGTGGTCCGGAGAGGGAGTCTCTGCTTTGGTAGCAATATTACTGGTTATCAATATTCTACCATGAGCAGGGGGAGTCGTCATGAATAATCATGTGTTTTTGGAAGAAGTTTGCGCTAAGTGTCCAGGTTCATAGTGGGGAAAGTCAGCCATGTGCCGTATTCATGACATGCATATCGGAAAAGTACAGAGTTGCCCCCAATGGGAAGGGCATCAGGTGGCACAAGAGGAAGCGTACCAGGAGCAACTTGCTTGGTTGAATTAGAACCTGCATTAGAAGCTATACAGCGCGTAGAACAGGACCTGCGCGACTATCACTGGATGGCAAAAGAGATTCATGATATACAGGATTGGGACAAGCATCAAAAGCAATATCCGAGAGAAGTATGGGAGAGCTTATTGGGAGCTGGCACAGCACAGTATGGCATTGAAGCATCGTTACCAAAGGCACAAGGTGTAAATTCGGCTGTAACATATAGAGAGGCGCAAAAGCTCCTACGGAAATGGGAGCGTATGAAACGATATGAACGCAAGGTGAAGAAACTAGAGGCTTCTGTGGCTATGTTACAGGACGAGAGAGAGCGAGCAGTAGCCGAGGGAATACTAGGGATTGAAGATGTATGAAATCGCTCAGCAGCTTGATGTGACTCGTCAGACAGTGGATAGGATTCGTCGGTCAATGATTCGCAATTTAGCGTGGGATATGTATGAAGATGAAGTCAGGAAAGGCCTGTCGGCATAGCGGCGGGCTTTTTATGTTACACGTGTTACGACTTTTGCGGGAGAGGATTAGAGCGTGTTATGCTGGGCGCAGGGAAAAAAAAGTAAGGGACCTTTGCTAATATAGTCCAAGTCTTTTTAGTGCTATATAGTAGCGATAAATCACGAAATAAGGCAGAACATAGGACCAAAATGTCCAAAAAGTATTCCAATTTTGACCATATGATACTTTGCCAAATACCAGCATTACATATTCGAAAAGTGTAGTAGCTAAAGAAAAAATAAGAATGCTTGCATATGGCCTTATGTCTTCTTTTTGAATGAAATAAATTAAATAGCTGGAAAGTACAGGGTATAACCCAACATCAAAAGGAAATGATGAAAGTAATTTAATTTTTAGCACAGGCTTAAAGTTCCAGAACCCAAAATAAAATCCAAATAAGTTAATGGTATAAGCTAGCATAGTACCTAAAGGAGCAATAAGTAAAACCGTCTTTTTATCTTTGTTATAAAGCCAAATACCAAAAATCCAAGGTATTACAAAACCTAAAAAAATATTTCCGAGCATATACGTTTCCCCTCATTAAGTTATCAAGATTATAAGTATTTCCAAATTTATTCTTGCATATGACGGTTTGATTAGGGGAGCGGTCCTTTTTTCGTTGGTATAAAAAAGAGTACAGTATAACTGACCGTGTTAAGAACAAACATAGGTTTTATTATAAGTTTAGACTGTTAAAGGACACTGGGAATAAATCACGAAAAGTGGGTGATAATAAAATCAAAACATGGGTAGGTGTAATGAAATGGAGAATATTCAAGAGCTAAAAAACACACTTTCTTACATTCATTCTGAAATCAACCGAATAGAAACAATGGCTGGAACCCTTTCAACAATCGAACGGGAGCACTATAAGAAGCTTACAAATTTTGATCATACAGAATTAGTGGATATTGCAGTCGAAGAACAAAATGCCGCTCGTCAACTTGGAACTATGAAACATATGTGCCTAGCAATAGCCCAAAAGATTGATGGAATAAACAGTGCAATTGATCGCGGTGAAATTGGAGGGGACGAAGGACGTGCTACTGAGACTCATTGAAAATTTTATCCGATCAGCTGTTAATGAAACTGTGGACAAGGCAATAACAAGGGCAATAAGAGACCAGTACACCGAGAATTTATTTGAAATGGTTCCTGCAACTAATAAAGTCGGTGTCACAAACTTACTTGAAATCGCAATGAGGGCTAATCAAGGAACTCCTGTATCTCGTCCCCTTGGAAGTCCTATTCATCTGTCTCCATGGGAAAAAATATTGTTTAATCCTGTTCATCTCTTTCGCTTTCCAACTCCCGAAAATGTAGGGATTCGTACTTCAATTACAATAGGGCATCGTGCGAAAAAACCAATGACGGTTTCAATTCCTATAATGATAGCAGCTATGTCTTTTGGTGGTGCTTTAAGTAAAAGTACCAAAATTGCTTTGGCAAAAGCAGCAACGGCTGTTGGAACTGCAACTAATACGGGTGAAGCAGGACTTTTGGAAGAAGAAAGAGATGCGGCTAGTTTGCTTATTGGACAATATAATCGCGGTGGATGGATGAATACACCTGATAAATATAAACGACTCGATGCTATTGAAATTCAACTGGGTCAAGGTGCACAAGGTTCGACCCCGCAACGCACAACAGCAAAAAATATCGGGGAAGACTTTAGAGAGGTTTTTGGTTTGCGAGAAGGAGAAGATGCTTTGATTCATTCCCGTCTTCCTGGTGTAAATACAAAGGAAGATTTTATTCAGTTAGTTAAGCGACTAAGAGAGGAAACAGGCGTACCGATTGGGCTTAAAATTGCAGCAACCCACCATCTTGAAAAAGAATTACAAATTGCAGTAGAAGCAGAGGTGGATTTTGTTACCCTTGATGGAGCAGAAGGGGGAACGCATGGCGGTGCACCAACTCTACAAGATGACGTTGGATTGCCCACGTTATTTGCAATCACAAGAGCAGCAGAGTTTTTCGCACGCAAAGGTGTCATTCGAGATATCAACTTACTGGCAACAGGAGGCTTGGTTACACCAGGGCAAATGCTAAAGGCGATTGCGCTAGGAGCTGATGGTGTCTATATTGGTACTGCTGCTATCATGGCTCTTGTAAGTGAACAAATGGTAAAGACTGTACCTTTTGAGCCACCAACCAGCCTAGTTGTCTATACAGGTAAAATGACGGATCAACTAAATATTGAGCAAGCAGCTAAAAATTTAGCAAGATATTTGAATGCTTGTGTACAAGAAATGGAACTAGTAGCCATTACACTTGGAAAAACGTCATTAACAGACATTACAAAATCTGATTTATCTACGATAGATCCCTTTTTATCAAAAGCGACAGGCATTCAGCTTGGATATGTTAGTCCCGAGAATCAGAATCGTTTTTTTGAAGAAACCAAATCTTTATTCCGAACATTTGAGGCTCCAATAAAAGAGGAAGAAAATGAAGTTCGTCCTTTTTTATCAGAATCCAACAAAGAGCAGGATCGCCCACATCTTCATTAAAAACATTAAAGTCCCGTCGGTCTATATAATGTTCCTGCATGAGTGTTATTAACTAGGTCTAATTAGATGTCGTTATAAAAATGGCATCTTTTTTATATAATGCATTAAAAGAAAATAAGTAGGGTAATGAACGAAGAAAAAGTAAAAGTGATTTTGGGAGAAAATAGGGATTTAAAGTGAGTCACTCTCTAGAGTGGCTTTTTATTTTGCCCTAGAGGTGAGTGGTGATGATAATGTTAGAAGATAAGCGAAGGGGTCGTTCCGAGGAGCGGTCCTTTTGAATTTGTAGGAAAACATTTCCTTTTTTGAAATTGATATAGTATAATTGGAACATATATTCGTAAAGGTGGTATGCGAAAAATATGATTACGTTTATTACCAGTGTCGAGGTCCCTGTATCAAATTTAGACAAGGCTCTTTCTTGGTATACGAAGATTCTACAGTTTCAAGTCATGTGGCGTGATGAACAATCGGCATTCATTGCACTTGCAGGAGAAGGAACGCGTTTATTTCTTGTACAAACAAATGACGAAAAACGATTAGAATTTACCAATACAAATACAGGCGTTGTGCATAATGTTATCGATTTTTATGTCGAAAATCTCCCAGCTTTTCATGCGTTTCTAAAACAACATGGAGTTGAGGTAACTGATTTACAGCCGAAAGCCATGGGATTCGGTTTCCGCGACCCTGATGGCAATTTTTATGGCGCTCATATTGATCAGCTATCTTATCAATACAAAAAAAATCCAACCATTTCATCCAAGGTTTAAGGCGGTCTGATTAAAAAATGGTCACTCTCCGGAGTGGCTTTTTCTTTTGCGTAACGTTACAAACGAGCCAGAAAAACGCAAATAAAAAATTAAATTCAAGGCTTTGTACATTATTTCATAAAAAATTTTAAAAAACGAGAAAGAAATCCTGAAATTATACGTTATAGCTAATGAATAGGCAAAAAAGAAGAAGTTACGTAGCATCCTTTTTAGAGGGGAGAATAAGCATCAAGAACCGATTAAACTGGTTTTACCATAGGGTAAGGCTAAATATAAAAAGAGAGGGAATAAGACCATGAAAAAGGTAGCAACTGCATTTTTAACGATCAGTTTATTGGCTACAACGCCAGTCTTCGCGGCTGAACAAGAAAGCAATCAAATCCAGCAAGAAGAGGGAATGACTGAACAAGGGGAAGGTTATTATTGGTCTAAAGACTTGACTGTTGATGAAATTCTAGCCCAGGAAGGCATGAAATCAGCGTTAGAGTCATTCTATGATAAATTTCCACAAGCAAAAGCATATAAAATCATGGGTAGTAAAGTCGAAAAGATAGAAAATGATGAAAAGAAAAATGTGATTCATTTGTTCTTGGCAAGTGATGAGAAAGAGTCATTTTTCTTAGAATTTGATATAGAAACAGAGAAGATAACAGAATATACTCAAGCAGTAGAAAATATTTCTGAATCCGAATTACCAGACAAAGTTCAAGCATCTTTGGATAAAGTCTATAGCCTTTCACCAGAAGTAAAGAACCTTAAGCTTTATGGCTCCACTATGTATTCCTCTACTATAAAAGGGGAGGAAGGATCGAAAAAATATTCCCTTAGGTTTAATGAGAGCGGAAAAATAGTGGAAGGAAAGACAACCGGCAAAGAATTCAGCATAACGTTTGATGAAACAGGTAAAGTTCTATATTTTTACTTCGACAGCCTACCTTTAGTCAACCTTGAGGGAAACACAAAAGAGGAGAAGGCGCAAGATCTATTGAAGCGGTTATATGGGGAAGAAGCTAATGAGTACAAAATCAAGAAAGTAAATGAAATTTCAAAAGATGACCCAAATTATAAAGAAAATAAGGATTTTATGAGAGGGAGTATAGTATTTATGCCTACATCCTCTGAAAAAGAGCCCATTTTGGTCCAGTTTAACACGAAAGATGAGCTTACTATGTCTGAAGTGACTACACGAGATTTCTTGGAAGATGTCGGGCTCCTATAATAGCATACATAATACAAATGAAGTCGTTCTAACTGGAACGGCTTGTTGTTATCCATTTTCCGTACTTTAGTAACCAAAAAGCGTACAATTCAGTGCAGTACTTATGAATGGCGTTCGGAAAATACCTTTAGCGAGATATAAAAAAGAGGGGCGTGTTATGCTGGACGCAGGGAAAGATAAGCGAAGCGAAGTGGCCTTTACTAATATAGTCCAAGTCTTTTTAATGCTGTATAGTAGCGATAAATCACAAAATAGGGTAGAACATAGGACCAAAATGTCCAAAAAGTATCCCAGTTTTGACCATATGATACTTTATCAAATACCAGCATTACATATTCGAAAAGTGTAGTAGTTAAAGAAAAAATAAGAATGATTGTATACGGCCTTATGTCTTCTTTTTGAATGAAATAAATTAAATAGCTGGAAAGTACAGGGTATAACCCAACATCAAAAGGAAATGACGAAAGTAATTTAATTTTTAGCACAGGCTTAAAGTTCCAGAGCCCAAAATAAAATCCAAATAAGTTAATGGTATAAGCTAGCATGGTACCTAAAGGAGCAATAAGCAAAACCGTTTTTTTATCTTTGTTATAAAGCCAGATGCCAAAAATCCAAGGTATACAAAACCTAAAAAATACTTCCGAGCATATACGTTTCCCCTCATTGAGTTATTAAGATTATAAGTATTTCCAAATTTATTCTTGCATATGACGGTTTGATTAGGGGGGTCAGAAGATAAGTAAAGGGATCGTTCCAAGGAGCGGTCCTTTTTGGTTTATCAATTCAAATAGATGTATAATAAATGTACATTTGTTCTTACTAAGGAGATGGAGAAATTGTTTCTAGTTGTATTAAGATATATCGAACCATTAGAAAAAGTTGAAACTTATTTGGAAGAACACGTTACATTCTTAAACAAGTACTATGAGAAATCCAAATTTATTTTTTCAGGAAGAAGAAAGCCAAGAATTGGCGGAGTTATTTTAGCGAATGTCAATACAGAAGAAGAGATACAGACAATTATTAAAGAAGATCCATTCTTTATCAATAAAATTGCTGAATATGAACTGATAGAGTTTACACCTACAAAATATGATGAGAACTTTAAAGTGTTTGTAAATAACTAAAGCACCTATCTGGTGCTTCAGCCTGTCGAGATTTTCTCGACAGGCTGGGTCCTTAGGAGAAATCCTAAGGACTTTTTCTTTGGAGTCGTATATGCGGCTCCTTTTATTTTTCTCACAGAGAGAAAGGACTAATGCATATGAGAAATAACACAATCGCTTTTCCGTTGTTCGGTACAGCGGGAGGCACTTTTATTCCGGTCTTTATATGGTGAAGGACCGACTCGTTTCGCAATCATGGTGCTTTATCTTGGTTTAATTGGGATGGATTGGATTGCCGGGTATCGCACCTCGAAAATCGACGGCTCTTATGCTAGTGAGTACGGTATTAACGGAGCCTTCCGTAGAGAAAAAAGGGTTTTATTATACGTGATCCGAGCAAACCATGGGCGCTTACTATCTTGCATAATGAAGAGGAAAATGTATGACGAATTTGTTTACTTATCTAGGTCGTACTGTCGAGATTATTTATCTGAATCGGAATGGAGAATTAAGTCAACGAAAAATACGGTTACTATCGGTAAAGGACGGAAGGATTTTATTATCCGAAGAGATAGTAAAGAACAGACATAGTGATTTATTGGATCTTCAGGTAAACGGAGATAAACTTTTAGCAAAAGAGTCGGAACCTGACTATATATTTATTTGGAATAAAGAATAAAAAACAACCACCTTTAAATCTAAAGCGTAAGAAGGCCGCTCTTTTCAGAACGGCTTTTTTACATTTAAGGATAAAGTAGAAAATGTAACAATTATTATTCTTAACTATTCGGTAAATCTATACGTTGCGGACTACTTGTCCAAGGTTGTCCCATTGGCTGTTTGTGAGTGTGATCATAATACATGGTTATAAGTTATTCCTATCTTCATTTTGTTTACCTGTTTACATACTATGGGTTAATTGTAAATTAATTAATATAACGATTCATAGAAATACCAATATTTTAATTTTTTACAATATATGGTGTTATTTTATTGTACCGGTGCAAAATTAATATTAATTCTGGAGTGATATATTTGAAAAAATTATTAGCACTAAGTCTATCAACAACAGTATTGCTGCTCCCACAAGTATCTTTCGCACAGGAACCAACAAATCAACCTACAGAGCAACAAATTGAACAAATGTTGAATTCCAAAGAGAACAAAGTCCTTTTTAAGGCAACAGAAATTAAAGACGAAAAAGAAATTTTGGAAAAAGCCAAAAAGTTATCGAAAGAAGAGATTAGGGAAAACAACATATCTGTCACATCTGACAATATCGATGAGGAAGTAAAATTGTTAGATGTATACCAACTTGAACAAAAATTAGAGAGTGTACAAACTCCAGATGGTGCTACTATTGAAACATATGCTGTTAATACAGTTTCAAATATAGGGATAACGGCAGATCCTAATGGTACACCTTCTTCCACAACTGAACCCGATGAGAATTCCAGTAGTTCTGTAAGTGCCAATATGACTTATTATTATTATGTATACAAGGATGGCACTACCATTTGGATTAAAGGAAACTATTTCCAAACTAAATTTACAAAGCTAGATAATCAAATCACAGGGATAGCTTCATTAAAGCTAGGTCTATTTGAGGGTGGTAACACTTACGGAGGCGGGAGAATAGCCCCTGATAGAAAATATGAAGAAGCAAAAGCAAATGCTGTGTTTGGACAAGACTATAAGATTTATGCATCAAATTATGGCAGGTTCCATTATATCAATACAAGTGATGGTGTAAGCGGAACCTCTGGATATTTCAGAGCAGAATTTAAACGAGGAATTGGAACAAATTCTTGGACTGGTGGAATTACAAAGGGTTCCGGATATATTCCTTGGTAATTAATTGATAAAAAATGTGTAATCCTGCAATAGGAGTAGAATTACACGTTTTTTACTTTTGTATTGGCATTTTGACGTTTTCTGTTTGATTGTCCCATTGAATGATTAGTTCCCATTTATCATTTTGAATAGATTCAATAGAACAATTACTACATGTCACTTGCGTCTTTGTTTCATTATTCCCACTTACAATTTCTGTACCACTTGAAGATTTCTCATCGTTATTCATGAATTGATAACTCATATTTTTATCTTTATCTGGGTTATTACCAATATATTTAATTGTATATTCTTTTAACATTCCTCTACCAGAATCTCTAGGACTAAACTGCAAGGTTGATTGCCAATTTTCACTTTTGCCTTTAAAAGTAATGACTTGTTTTTCTGAAGAGCAAGCGACCAAAGTTAATAACATAGAAACAAACAAGAAAATAGCTATAGCCTTTCTAATATTCATTCCCTCCTTTAAATTTATTGATGATATTTTACCATATATTTCATTATATTATAAAAAAAGTATGATAATTCGTAAGTTTTTGGTTAATTTTATATATAAATCCTTTAGAATATAGAACTCGAGCGGTTATTTTTGTTAATCATGGAAATATAGCCTACATGGTTGATAAACATACATCTTGTTTGCACCTCATTCATTAATAAAAGGTGAGTATTTTTCACATTTTTAAATTATATGTTCGATGAAGGTGTTCAGAAAGTCATACGTATTGTTGAATATTGATACTAATTTGTAGTCATAAAACCTTTTTCATATAAATCATACGTATAATAAGCTGTAGGTATTCTTTCGTTAATTCCATATCCTGTCATGACTATTACCGCCCTAGCCGTTATTCCAACACCTGGGATAAATCCCGAAAGTGTTACTGCAAGCGCAGTAGCATTTTTAGTCGATTTTGTACTACCAGATAACGTACCAACATACCGATAACCACTCATTGGTGGTGCTGCATTAGTTGTTATCTCGCCTGATTGCCCCGTCACAGCTCCAATGCTATTTTGTCTTGCTTTTTCCTCATCAAATTCAAAACTAAAACCAGGTTGAATCTTACTGTAAATTTTTACCATTGTATCTTCACCGTTAAAAACAACTTTGTGGGTTTCGTCATTTTTCTTATAAGTAACTTCTTGAATCTTTCCCTCTAGCTTTTGATCTATATAGATCTTGTTTAAGCCATTAACTTATACATCCAATTCGTTTTAAAACACGTTCATGATTAGCGTGCATAAATAGAAGAAACTTTTGTACTGCTTGTTCAATCTCCGATTGATTTTTATGAAATACATTGGAAATGATAGAGTCC